>ERZ773165.760-NODE-760-length-22429-cov-3.676857_pt1 | contig 22429 bp, 18 predicted proteins | sample MGYA00581003_ERZ773165 | MGnify/ENA primary metagenome ERZ773165 (study PRJEB29015, sample SAMEA2737817) | human gut metagenome | biome: human gut; feature: human-associated habitat; material: faeces | place: China | collected 2012 ... | reverse complement strand
GGGTAACCATTTATTGAGCTCCATACTTGCCTTGATGATTCAATATCCCTACCAAAAGCAACAATTCCTTCAGGCGAAACAATTGGAGCAAAAGTTCCAAAGACAGGAGTAGGGTTGGCATATAAAATACCATGAGTTTCTGTAATTATATATTTAATACCAAATTCTTTTAAATATTTGTCTGCTTCTGGAATATAACCACATTCAGGAAGCCATATTCCATTAGGATTTTTACCAAAATATTTTTTATAAGTTTGAACACCAACAGCAATTTGAGCTCTTACAGTTTTTTCATTTACATATAATATAGGAAAATAGCCGTGAGTTGCGCCACAAGTAATAATTTCTAAAACACCTATATCTTGAAAATGCTTAAATCCTTGAATTAAATTACAATTGTATACATCTCTAAATAAATGTAAATCATTAGAATAACGATTTAAATAATACTTAGAGAGTTCATTTTCTTTTGGATTACCTTTTGTTCTTTCTATTTCTTTTTTAGCAAGTTCAATATGTGTGTTTAAATATTTTATATATCTTTTTTGTAAAAGCTTATTATCAAACATATTTAAAAGAGGAGGAGTAAGTGACATTGTAATTCTAAAGTCAACTTTCTCCTTCTCTAATTTTGTGAAATTTGTTAATAAAGGTAAATATGTTTCTGAAATAGCTTCATATAACCATTGCTCTTCTAAATAGTCTTCACTCTCTGGATGGTGTATAAAAGGTAAATGAGCATGCAATATGAAACTAACATAACCTTTTTCTTTATTCATGAGAAATTCTCCAATCTATATATTTTTAAGAAGACATTTTAGAAGAAGTTAAATCTGTATCTAATTTGTTTTCTGACAATTCATTTTTATAAATTTCTTTATATAAATCATAAATATTGTAAATTCTACCAACATTTTTCATAAACGATAAAGAAGATACATCTTTTGATTCGATTTGATTATTTTTTATGTTTTTAAAAAATATTGTTTTACCTAAACTATCAAATAAAATATGGTCATTAGGAGTTTGCAAATCATTTGAAGATGCTATGAAAATAGTTTCATGATTTAAAGTGTTATCTTTAGGTTTTCTGAATAAAACAACATCATATTTACAATCACTGTCTGGAATATGTATATACCAACTATTAGCAAAGTCATTAATTTCTACTTCAAAAGAATAATTTTTTGTTTGATTAGTAACTGTTAGGTAAGGTACAGTATTATTAAAAAAGTCTTCTCCATATTTATTTATATAGTTGATTCTATCTTCTGCAGAAATATCCCAATATACAAAAAGAATAGTAGGAGTTTGAGCTAATATTTTTACAATTGTTTGATTATATAAGTTTGGTAAATCGTAATATTCAATAATAGGTTTCTTTTTAGTTGATGATTTTTTGGCAGGGGTTTTCTTAGCACTAGTTTTCTTAGCAGAAGCAGTGGTTGCTTTTTTAGTACTGCTAGTTTTCTTTTTTGAAGAAGTTGCTTTAGCAGTAGTTTTGGTAGTTTTAGTAGTTTTAGTGCTCTTAGTAGTTTTAGTATTAGCTTTTTTTGAAACCGTTTTTTTCTCTTCAATTATTTCTTCTTTAGCTTTTCTTGGCATCTTATCCTCCGTTTATATCTCGAACATTTATATCTATATTATACTATATCAAAATGCAAATAAATTCAAGAGATAATGGTAAAAAAATATTAAATAATTTTGTAAAAAAATGTTTACTTTTGTTGTAAAATTATATACAATAATTGAAAGAAAAATGTAAAAACCAAAAGATAAAAATAGAAAGGGGTTAATTTTCTGATGAAAATATTAATGCTAACTTGGGAATATCCACCAAGAATTGTAGGAGGAATTGCAAGAGTAGTACATGACTTATCAAAAAGATTAATAAAAGATGGCCATGAAGTAACTGTAATTACATATAAAGAAGGAGACTTGCCAGAATATGAAAATGATAAAGGAGTAGAAGTATATCGTGTAGAAAACTATATGATACATCCTAATAGTTTTATAGACTGGACATTACAACTAAACTTTAATATGGTTGCTAAAGCTGCCGAGCTTATAAATAAAAACGGAAAATTTGACGTAATACATGCGCATGATTGGCTAGTTGCTTCTAGTGCAAAAACTCTAAAACAATCTTATGGAATACCATTGGTAGCAACTATACATGCAACAGAATCTGGAAGAAATTCTGGAATACATAATGATTCACAAAGATATATAAATGATACAGAGTGGCTATTAACTTATGAAGCAACAGAAGTAATAGTTAATAGTAACTTTATGAAAGGACATGTACAAAGTTTATTTGGACTTCCTTTTGACAAAATAAATGTAGTTCCAAATGGAATAAACTTAACAAACTTTAATGGAATTGAAAGAGATTATGAATTCAGAAGACAATATGCAATGGATAATGAAAAAATTATTTTATATGTTGGAAGATTAGTTTATGAAAAAGGAATTCAACATTTAATTTCTGCAATGCCAAAAATAATACAAGGATATAATGATGTAAAACTTGTAATTGCTGGAAAAGGTGGAATGCTTGATGATTTAAAAGCACAAGCAGAAGCAATGGGAATAGCAAATAAAATTTATTTTACAGGTTACTTAAATGCAAAACAAGTACAAAAAATATATAAATGTGCTGATGTAGCAGTATTTCCAAGCACTTATGAACCATTTGGAATAGTAGCACTAGAAGGAATGTTGGCAGGAGTTCCAACTGTTGTTTCTGACATTGGTGGACTAGACGAAATAGTAGACCATGGAATAAATGGAATGAAAAGCTATGCTGGAAATCCAAATTCAATTGCAGACTCTGTACTAACAGTATTGTATGATAAACAATTAGCAGCAGCAATGGCAAAAAAAGCAAAACAAAAAGTTAAAGAAGAATTTAATTGGAATAAAATTGCACAAGATACACATTATATATATGAAAAAGCTATTTGTAAAACAGTTGCAGAAAAACAAAAACAAGAAATTGCACAAGAAAATGCCCAAAAAGCTAAAAAAGCTAACAATTCTGAAACAGAGATTACAAATTTACTTAGTTTTCAGAAAAAACATGCTTATGCATAGAAAGTTAGGAAGGAGCAAAGTCAGCTATGCAAGTATATGATACAGCTAATAAACTAGCACAAGAGATAAGAGATTCGGAAGAATATAAATTATACAAAAAAAGAAAAGACGAAATACAAAATGATTCTGAAAAAAAGCAAAAAGTAGAAGAATTTGAAAAATTAAGATATGAAGTACAATTAATGGCATATACAGGTGAACAAAAAGACGAAGAAAAAAACAAAAAATTAGAAGAAATGTATAAAACATTAGTAGAAAACAAAGATATTAAAGAATATTTTGATTTAGAAGTAAAATTCAATATAATGATTGCAGATGTTAACAAAATAATTGCAGAAGCAATAAAAGATGTATTATAAAAATATTCAAAAGAGTAAAAGTCGTTAAGGAAGCTCTAAAGAGCTTTTTTGACGATTTTTTAAATGCTTTTATGAGTAAAATAAGGAGGGCAAATATGGAATATATCTTAATAATATGTATAAGCTTAATAACTTTAGCAGTTTTAAAATTTGTGTGGGGAATCAGAATAAAAGATATAAAACTCTTAAAAGAGCTAGGCTTTGATAAAAAACTAAATGAGATAACAAATAAATTACCGGAAAATAGAGAAATATGTAACGATATTTTAAAAATATTAGGAAATGAAAATGTAAATGTGAAAGAAAATGAAGGAAATCAAGCAAGTTTATATATTGTAATATCCAATTCAATTATAATTGCTAATATAAAAAATACATTTACTCGTGTACAAACTATTGCACACGAATGCTTACATTCTGTTCAAAATAGAAGGACCTTAATTTTTAATTTTATATTGTCAAATTTATACATAATTTATTTTATATCTATAATTATTTTAACCATTTTTAAACTGAATCCATGCAAAATTTATATAGGATTTGGTTTTATAATTTTAGGATTTATTCAATATACTATTAGATCATATTTAGAAATGGATGCAATGATAAAAGCACCAGTACTAGCTGAGAAATATATACAGCAAAAAAATACTTTAACTAATGAAGAGCAAAAAGCAATATTTGACAATTATAAAATTATAAATACTATAGGAATAAAATTAAGTAACTATTCGTTAATAGCAAATCAGTTTATAAAATTAATAATTTATTTAATTGCTTGCATGATATTCTAAGTAAAAATTACAGAAATATTAATATTTCTGTAAATTTTTTTCAAATTTCATTGCTATCTCTTTTAAATTTGCACATTTTGTTGTACAATATTACAAATTGTATAATATATAGGAGAAAGTAATGAATAAAAAATGGGAAATATGTAAAATCAATGAAGAAGATATAAATAAAATATGTAAAGAAAATAACTTGAGCCAATTAATTGGTAGTATACTTGCAAGTAAAAAAATCATTAGTAAAGATGAAATAAGAGAGTTTTTAAATCCTACAAGAGATGATTTTCATGACCCGTTTTTGATGCCTGATATGGAAAAGGCTGTTGAAAGAATATTAATAGCAATACAAAATAAAGAAAAAATTATTATATATGGAGACTATGACGTAGATGGAATAACTAGTGTAACAGTACTTAAGAAATTTTTAGAAGAACAAGGTCTTAAAACAGGAGAATATATACCTAATAGATTAAATGAAGGCTATGGACTAAATAAGGAAGCTGTAAAAAACATTTCAGAACAAGGATATACTTTAATAATTACTGTTGACTGTGGAATATCATGTATAGAAGAAATTGAATATGCAAAAGAACTTGGAATGGAAGTAATAGTTACAGATCACCATGAACCAGGAGAAATAATTCCAGATTGCTTAGCTGTTGTGGATGCAAAAAGAAAAGACAATAAATATCCATTTAATCAATTAGCCGGAGTTGGAGTTGTATTTAAACTTATACAATCAATTTCACTAAAATTAAATTTAGAAGCAAAAGAGTATTTAAAATACTTAGATATTGTTTGTGTCGGTACAATTTCAGATATTGTACCATTAATAGATGAAAATAGAGTTATAACAAAACTAGGACTTAAACTAGTTGAAAAAACTAGAAATATTGGATTAAAAACTTTACTTGAATCTACAGGTTATAAGGAAATAAATTCTACTACAATTTCTTTTGGAATTGCTCCAAGAATAAATGCTTGTGGAAGAATGGGAGAAGAAAAAGAAGCATTAGAATTATTTTTAACAAATAATATACAAGAAGCAAAGCAAATTAGTGAAAGATTAAATCAGTACAATATAGAGAGACAAGAAACTGAAAAACAAATATTTAAACAAGCAATACAAGAAATTGAGGAAGAAAATAAAGATGTGCCATGTATTATACTTGGAAAAGAAGGATGGCATCACGGAATTATAGGAATTGTGGCTTCAAAGGTCACAGACATATATTTTAAGCCAAGCATTTTAATATGTTTTGAAGGAGAAGAAGGCAAGGGCTCTGGAAGAAGTATACCAGGGTTTGACTTACACGATGCTGTTATGAATTGCAATACTTATGTAGAAAAATTTGGTGGACATAGTATGGCAATAGGAATAAATGTAAAAAAAGAAAATTTTGAAAAATTTAAGAAAGAATTTGAAGAATATGTTCAAAATAGCCATATTAATGATATAATACCAATTATAAAAATTGATAAAGAAATAGATTTAAGAAAAATAAACATCCAAGATATAAGAGATTTAAAACTATTAGAACCTTATGGTGAGGCTAACAAAATGCCATTATTCTTAATTAAAAATATGAAAATACAATCAATACGTACTTTATCAGAAGGCAAACACATAAAACTGAAATTAGGAATTGATAATTATATTGCAGATGCTATTGGATTTAACATGGGAAATATAGCAGAACAATATTTAATAGGAGATAGAGTTGACGTTGTTGGAAGTTTAGAAATTAATGATTTTGGCGACAATGAAAATATACAAATCAACTTAAAAGATATAAGAAAAACAATTTAACTAAAAAGAGAGGAGTGAATAATATATGTCAGAAATAAAAGAAATAACAATAGAGGATGTAATAACTACAACTAAAAAGAATAATAGAAAATCAGATAGTAAACTTATAAGAAAAGTATACAATTATGCAAAAGCACATCACGAAGGGCAATTAAGAAAATCGGGTGAACCATATATTATTCATCCAGTACAAGTTGCATATATATTATCAACATTAGGATTAGATGATAGCACAATTTGTGCTGCACTTTTACATGATGTTGTAGAAGATACTGATATAACTAAACAAGACTTAGAAAATGAATTTGGAAAAGAAATTGCAGAATTAGTTGATGGTGTAACAAAACTAAGTAAATTAAAATATGCAAGCATGGAAGAACAACAAGTAGAAAATTATAGAAAAATGTTCTTAGCAATGGGTAAGGATATAAGAGTTATATTAATAAAACTTGCAGATAGATTGCATAATATGAGAACATTAAAATATTTGACTCGTGATAGACAAATTGCAAATGCAAATGAAACCATGGAACTATATGCGCCACTTGCTAACCGTTTAGGTATGTATTCTTTAAAATGGGAATTAGAAGATTTATCATTTAAATATTTATATCCAGAAGATTATCGTGAATTAGTAGAAGGAATTGATCGTAAAAGAGAAGAACGTTTAAAATTCATTGATATGATTATGGACCAAATAAGGGTGGCAGTAAAAAAACAACATATTGAAGCTGAAATTACAGGTAGAGCTAAGCATTTATATAGTATTTACCGTAAAATAAAAAGAGATAATATTACACTAGATCAAGTATATGACTTATTTGCTCTTAGAGTAATAGTCAATTCAATCAAAGATTGCTATGCAGTTTTAGGAATAGTACATGAGCTATATAATCCAATGCCAGGAAGATTTAAGGATTATATTTCAGTACCAAAACCTAATATGTATCAATCATTGCATACTACGTTAATAGGACCAAAAGGAACACCTTTTGAAGTCCAAATTCGTACATGGGACATGCACCGTATAGCTGAATATGGTATTGCTGCTCACTGGGCATACAAAGAGGCTAGCTTTATGGGAAATAAAAAAGCTAATGTAAAGGTTGAAGAAGATAAACTTTCATGGCTTCGTGAAACATTAGAGTGGCAAAAAGATATGCAAGACCCAGATGAGTTTTTAAATACATTAAAAACAGAACTTTTTGAAGACGAAGTATATGTGTTTACTCCAAAAGGAAAAATTATTGCACTTCCTAAAGGTAGTATACCAATTGACTTTGCATATTATATACATGCTGAAATAGGTAATCACATGACAGGGGCTAAAATAAATAGTAAAATGATGCCAATAGTAACTCAATTAAAAAATGGTGATATTGTCGAGATTATAACTTCAGATCAATCAAAAGGACCTAGTAGAGATTGGCTCAAATTTATTAAAAGTTCAACAGCTAAGAGCAAAATTTTGGCATGGTTTAAAAAGAATGACAGAGAAGAAAATATTGTAAAAGGTAAAGACTTAATCGAAAAAGAAATAAAGAAAATTGGAATGACACATGCAGAACTTGCTAAACCAGAATATATGCAAGCAGCATTAGATAGATATAAATATTCTGAATTAGATGAAATGTACGCAAGTGTTGGATTTGGTGCAATATCTTCTGGAAAAATTGTTGCTAGAATGCTAGAAGAGTACAAAAAGGACCATCAAACAGAAAACTTAGATGAAAAATTAGAGGAACTTTCAAAAGGAAGAGCATATAAGCCAAAACCATCAAAAACAGGAATTATTGTTAAAGGAATAGATAACTGCTTAGTAAAATTATCAAAATGTTGCAACCCTGTTCCTGGAGATGAAATTGTAGGATACATTACAAAAGGAAGAGGAGTATCAGTACATAGAAAGGATTGCGTAAATGTAAACAATTTATTATCTGAAGAAAACAGAATGATAGATGTTTATTGGTATGAAGCAGAAAAAACTAGATATAGTGTTGATATCGAAATATTTGGTAATGAAAGAAGCGGATTATTAGCAGATATTATTAGAGAAATAGAAGGAACAAAAAGTAAATTACTAGCAGTAACTTCAAGAGCAAATAAAGAAAAAATTTCAATAACAGAAGTAACAGTAGAAGTAGAAAATATTGATGAATTGAATAAAATATTAAAACAGATTAGAAAAGTTGATAGTGTGTACGAAGTTAAGAGAAAGAAGTAGAGTGATTTTAAAAATAATCAGCAAAGTACGGAAAGGAAAAATAGTGATGATACTAAAACAGTTAAGAGTTAACAGTGGAACAATTTGCGAACTTACAAATTGTTATATTGTTCAAGATGAAAATACAAAAGAAGCTATGGTTATAGATCCAGGTGGAGAAGCAGAAAAAATTATTGAAATGCTAGACATACTACAGGCAAAACTAAAATACATATATTTAACACATTGCCATGGTGATCATATTGGAGCTTTAATAGAACTAAAAGATAAAAAAGGTGGAAAAATTTTAATACATAGAATAGATGCAGAAGGACTAAGCAATAAGAATATTAGTTTAACAGAATATGTTGGAATGGAAGATATTAATTTAGAACCAGATTCTATAGTAGATGACAATGATACAATACATATTGGAGATATAGAATTTAGTGTTATTCATACTCCGGGGCATACATCTGGAAGCAGTTCACTATATTGTGAACAAGAAAAGTTGTTATTTTCTGGTGATACATTGTTTTATGGAACATGGGGAAGAACGGACTTACCAACAAGTAGCTTTGATGATATTATTAATTCAATAACTGAAAAACTGCTAAAGTTACCAGATGATACAATAGTGTATCCACGGACATGGAAAGCCTACAATGATAAAAGAAGAAAGACCGATTTATGATGAGTTAAAACCAAGAGAAGAATAAAAAGAAAGGTAAGATGAATATGATTACAGAACCAAGAACATTGGCAGGATTTATGGAATTGTTGCCAAATGAACAAATATTGTTTGAACAAATGAAACAAAAAATAGAAAAAACATATCAACGTTTTGGTTTTTTACCACTAGATACACCTATACTAGAATTATCAGAAGTGTTATTGGCAAAAGCTGGTGGAGAAACTGAAAAACAAATTTACCGCTTCACAAAAGGAGATACAGACATATCAATGAGATTTGATTTAACAGTACCTCTTGCAAAATATGTAGCTAAAAACTATGGAAATTTAAGTTTCCCATTTAGAAGATATCAAATAGGAAAAGTATATAGAGGAGAAAAAACACAAAAAGGTAGATTTCGTGAGTTTTATCAGTGCGATATTGATATTATTGGAGATGGAGAACTTGGAATAGTAAATGATGCGGAAATTCCAAGTGTTATATATAACCTAATATCAGATTTAGGATTTAATGACTTTACTATTTGCATAAATAATAGAAAAGTATTAAATGGTTTGTTCAGAGAAGTGAATCAAGAACCAAATGCAGTTGATATAATGAGAACTATTGATAAACTTGCTAAAATAGGAAAAGAAAATGTAATATTAGAGCTAAAAGAAATAGGTGTTGATGAACAAGCAATAGATAGAATTTTAAAATTTATTGAAATCGATGGAACAACAGATGAGAAGATTGCTAAATTAAAAGAATTGGGCATAAAAGAAGAAATGTTTGTAGAAGGATTAGCTGAATTAGAACAAGTAGTAAAATATATCAGAGTATTTGGTGTGCCAGATACATATTTTAAAATAGATTTAACTATTGCAAGAGGTTTAGACTACTACACAGGAACAGTATATGAAACATTTTTAAATGATTATAAAGAGATTGGAAGTGTATGTTCTGGAGGAAGATATGAAAACTTAGCAGGATATTATACAGATCAAAAACTACCAGGTGTTGGAATTTCAATTGGGCTAACAAGATTATTTTATAAATTAAATGAGTTGCAACTTATAAAATCAGACAAATACTCAATGTCAGACATTTTAATAATACCAATGTTAGAAGATATGACTGTAGCTATTCAATTAGCAAGTAACTTACGTAAAGAAGGAATAAATACAGAAGTATATTTAAATGATAAAAAGTTAAAAGCAAAATTTAAATATGCTGATAAATTGAAAATCCCTTATGTTGTTGTTATTGGTGAAGATGAAATCAATACTAACACAGTAAAAGTTAAAAATATGAATACAGGTGACGAAACATCTGTGGAATTAGATGCAAAGAAAATTTGTGAAATTATATAATAGCTACAAAAAGATTAAAAAGTAAAAGAGATATGCTATTATAATTAAAGAGAAAACTCAAATGAAAAATAGAAAGAGGCACGTATAAAATGAAAACTAAAAACCTTATGGTTGTAGGAGAAAACTACATTCTAATAAATAAGCAAGCTAAAATTTTTAGCTTTATTGACAATGAAAACAAGGCAGACTGTAAGCAAAAACAGTTTGTCCTTTTGCGTGTTAAATAAAGGGAGGAAAAGTGAATATGAAACTAAAAAAAGAGTTAGTGTAAAATTTTTGTTGGCAAATTTATGTTCTCTTTAAGCATAAAAAGAAAACATAAATATATCCTCAAAATGTTGATTGCTAAAAAAACATTTTTTGAAGGGAGATATTTATGTTTGATAATATTGTAGCAAATAATGAAATTAATTTCAATGATTTAGAGAAAAAAATATATAAATTTGTTTGTAATTTAGGGTGTTATCTACTAAAAGAGATTATTGAAAAATATGACGAAAAGCTACAGAATGAAAGGGATAAGAAAAGTTTTAGACATAGAGGGCTTAAACCAGATTCAATAAAAACAGTTATGGGAGTTGTGGATTACAAAAGAACGATTTATGAATACGAAGAAAATAATCAAAAGAAATTTGTATATCTTTTAGATGAAAAATTAAAGCTATCAGAATTTGGAAAGATCTCTGAAAATTTAGTTGATAAAATTTTAAATATAGCCGTTGAAACAAATTCGTATAGAGATGCAGCAGAACAAATAATGCAATTATTGAATATTAGTATAAGTCATGAAACTGTAAGAGATATAGTCATAAAAGCTGGTATGAAAATTATTGAAAAAGAAAATGAAGAAATAAAACTAGATAAAAAGGACAAATTAGTGGCAGGCACAAAAGAAATACCAGTTCTGTTTGAAGAAGCAGATGGACTATGGATAAACTTACAAGGAAAAGATAGAATAGAACAAATTGAAAAATATAAAGCTTCTTGCGAAAAAGAAGGAAAAGAATATAAAGAGCCAACAAGTGTAAAATCAGAATTAAAATTACATGTATCCTATGAAGGATGGAAAAAAGACGATAAAAGACATACATTAGTAAATAAAATGTACATAGCAGGATTTATGAGTTCTGCTGAACTAAAAAAAAGAAGGGATGCTCAAATATATCAAAAATATGATGTAAGCAAAATTAAGCTTAGAATTCTTAATGGAGATGGAGCATCATGGATTAGTAAATTAGCAACAAAAGAAACTATCCAACAAAGAGATAATTTTCATATACATCAAGAGATTATACGAGACTTGGAAGAAGAAGATTATAGAAGACAGCTTGAAAGGCTGATTGCAGAGAAAAGATATGATGAAGTGCCTGTATATCTTGAATATCTAAAATATGAGGTACGGAGGTGAAGAAACAGCTTTAAATAAAATTAAAAGACTAGAAAGTTATTTATCAGAAGGACTACCTAGATACCAAGACATACTTGAACAACAAAATAGAACAATGCCAAAAGCACCAGAAGGAATTGAATATAAAAGTCCTGGTATAATGGAAAGCCAAATCTTTACAGTATTAAGCAAAAGATTTAAAAGTGGTAGATTAAGCTTTTCAAAATTTGGAGCAACATGTTTAGCAAAAATATGTGCAATAAAAGTGCAAGAAGGAATTGTAGAAATTGAAACAATAGAAGAAGAAGTATTAATAGACAATTCTATAGAAGAATATATGAATGAAGTAAAAGAAACTATTAAAAGCACTAAAAAGGCACTTATAAAGCTTGATAATGGAGAAAGTATAGAAAAGTATAATAATGTATATATTGACCCTCAAAGTCCAATATATCAAGCTTTAAAATTAACTCCATTAAGTGAGTTAGAATATATAATTTAATATAATAAAAAAAGTAGAAAAATGTCAATGAAACTATTGACAAAAATCACAAAAAACTTATATAATTTGTATATAATTATTTATATACACGAAGGAGAAATAAATAAATGAACGAAAAATCAACATTAAGGAAGGTCGCAAAAGATTACTTGACACATACAAAAAAAGAAAAAGGTATTACTTTAATAGCACTAGTGGTAACAATAGTAGTATTATTAATATTAGCAGGAGTATCAACAAATGTACTATTTAGTGACAGTGGACTCATAGAAAAAGCACAAGATTCAGGACTAAAAATAAGAGCTGCACAAGTAGAAGAAGTGGTTGCAAATTGGAAACAAAGTAATTTTATAAATTCATCAATAAATAAACAAAAAGAAACAGCAGACAAAATGCTAGAAGATTTGCTTGATAAAAAACTAGTTACAGAAGATGAAATTGATAAAGAACAAGAAAAAATAATAATAAAGAAAAAAGATGGAACCATTGTAAAGGAAATAAGCTATAGTGATGTAGAAATAGTTATAAGCAAAACACCAGAAAAAGAAAAATCTGGAACAGTAAACTTAAAAGTAGAATCAGTAAAAGGTGTAACAATGCCAAATATAAAGACAAAAGAAGAAGTGATTAAATATTTAAAATCACTAAGTGATGAAAGAAAAAAAGAAATGCTAAAGGAACAAATGGTACCATTTATTAATAAAGAAGATTCTACTGCAAATTGTCAAACATTTGAAGATGTTCTTAAGTGGATGAAAAACAAAGAAATTATTGCAGAGGAAACAGAGAATGCTTTTTGGAATTGGACACAGAGCGTAAATAAGGTTGAGGGACTTACTAATGTTGAAGCAATACTAGGAGAACAACTTGAATTTTTATATTTAGATAAAAGTACTGGAGAAATAATTGGATACTCTGTAATAAATCCAGATGAGCAAATATCTGGCACATATATAGCAACCGAAAATGGAACATATACTTTTAAGATACAAGACTTGATAACGGGAAAAACATATTATAAAAAAGTAGAAGTAACAAATGTAGATGCTAATATGCCTGCTTACGAAGCCAAAAGTATAGAACCAGAAAATGGTAGGGGCACTTATGCATTTTTGTATAATTTGCGTTTAGAACAAGATACTACATTTCAAAATGCATATATTATATATGAAAATGAAAAAATAGACGTATCATCACTTATTGAAGAAAGAAGTTTGGAAAATGGAGAAAAAGCCAATCTTATATGGACATCTCATATTAATAGGTACTTATATGAAATAGGCAAAACAGATGGAGCTCTTTCACTAGGAGGAACAATACAACATATTATACTGGTAAAAGATAAGATTGAATATCCAGCAAATATAAGGTTCGAAAATCCAATTAACTAATTTAAAAGAATTATTCATAATCTCCTTTGTTCATGAATATACTAGTTAATAGTATATGGACAAAGGAGAAATTTTTTATGATAAACATGGCAGTAGTCAATGTAAAAGATGTTATAAAATACTTTTTTAAAATTACAATATTAATAGTTATAATTCTAGCCACTGTAAAATATTTCTCACAGGGTAAAGACGAAATAAAAAGAAAAGTTAATGAGATAGATAATAAAACTTTATTTAAAATATGTTTAAATTCAGCACTTCCAGTAACAAATATAAACAATATGGAAAATCAAAATACAAAAGAAACATTAATAGAGCCACTTAAATTAGCACTAAATATGGAATTAAAAGCATTGTCATTATCAGACAAAGAAAAAAGTGGTACAATAAAAAATGATAAAAAAGATGAAAAAAATGAGATTATACAAAAAGCGAAAACTGGTTTAAAGACAGAAGTACAAAGCTCGAATGTGCCTAATAAATATACTATACAATATAACGGAGTAAAGATAAAAAATGAAGTTAAATATAAATTAACTGATGAAATATTAAAACCAGATATCAATGTAAATAAAGAGAATATTTTAATATTTCACACTCACTCTTGTGAAAGCTATACTCCAAGTGAAAAATATCAATATAAGAAAACAGGTAACTTTAGAACAACAGATAAAAAGTATTCAGTTATAAGAGTTGGAAATGAACTAGAAGCACAACTGAAAAGCTATGGGTATAATGTAATACATGACGAAAGTTATCATGATTACCCATCATATAGTGGATCGTATGCAAGTTCTTTAAAAACAGTAACGAAACTACTAGATGAAAACAAAAACACAGATGTTGTAATAGACTTACATAGAGATGCAATAGGAGATAGCACTTATGCTCCAACAGTGAAGATTGGAGAAGAATATGCTGCACAACTTATGTTTGTAATAGGAGGAAATGAAAGTAGTATAAAGCACGAAAACTGGGCACAAAATTTGAAATTTGCGATAAAAGTACAAAAAAAAGCAAATGAATTATACCCAGGTTTATTTAAACCAATAATACTAAGAGGCTCTGGATATAATCAACATGTATCAAAAGCAGCTACAATTATAGAAGTGGGTGCAACAGGTAATACATTGGATCAAACGTTAGTAAGTATGAAATATCTGGCAAAAGTACTGAGCGAGGTAGTTAAATAATTGACAAAATGTTAATATTAAGATATAATAATAGAACAAAATATTATTTTATATTAAGGAGGCTTTTTTTATGAGAAAAGGTATTGAGGAACGGTGTGTCCAAGTAGGGAGGTACCTATTTGAAAACTCTTCAACAGTAAGAGCAACGGCAAAAGCGTTTCAAATGAGTAAAACAACAGTTCACAAAGACCTAGTTATAAGACTTCCAAAGGTGCATCCACAATTGGCAAAAGAGGTGCAGGAAGTACTTGCAACTAACAAAAGGGAGCGGAGTACTAGAGGAGGAAATGCGACAAGAAAAAAATACCTGTCTTTTAAAAGTAAAAGGTGATGAATAAATATAATCACTTCCTTATAGGGAAGCCTAACTCTTGAAGGGTTAGGCTTTCTTTATTGTATAGCAAAAATCATAAATATATCTTGCAAATAATGGCATTTTTGTGTATACTACAAAAAGGAAAAGAGGAGATAAAATATGTGTGGATTTGTAGGATATGTTGAAGATGGAGAAAAAGATAGAAAAATAATAAAAAGTATGTCAGATACTATAAAACATAGAGGACCAGATGATGAAGGATTTTATGAAGATGATAAAATCTCTCTAGCATTTAGAAGATTAAGTATAATAGACCTAAGTAATGGACATCAACCAATGTTTAATGAAGATAGCTCAATGGTTATTTTATTTAATGGAGAAATATATAATTATCAAGAATTAAAAGAAGACTTAATGGCAAAAGGCCATGTTTTTGCCAATAATTCTGATACAGAAACTATTCTTCATGGATATGAAGAATATGGACAAGAAATTACTAAAAAACTTAGAGGAATGTTTGCATTTGTAATATGGGATATTAAAAACAAAGTTCTTTTTGGTGCAAGAGACAATTTTGGAATAAAACCATTTTATTATTACAACAGAGATGGTATGTTTATATTTGGCTCAGAAATAAAGAGCTTTTTACCACATCCAAAATTTAAAAAGGAATTAAATGAAGAAGCTTTAAAAACATATTTGACTTTCCAATACTCTGCATTAGACGAAACATTTTTCAAAGGAGTATATAGGCTAAAGCCAGGTCATCAATTTACTTATAAAGATGGCAAATTAGAAGTAACAGAATACAATACATTTAACTTTATAGAAGAAAAGAAAAACTTTGAAGAAACTGTAAATAGTATACATGAAACAATAACAAGCTCAATAGATTATCATAGAATAGCAGATGTTGAGGTAGGCTCATTTTTATCTTCTGGTGTGGATTCAAGTTATGTTGTATCTTATGCAAAACCAGACAAAACATATACAGTAGGATTTAATTATGATAATTTTGACGAAACAGTTTATGCTAAAGATTTATCAAAAATTTTAGAGATAAAAAATACAAGCAAAATTATATCTGATGAAGAATTTTTTGATTCATTAGAAGATGTGCAATATTATTCTGATGAACCACATGCAAATCTTTCAGCAGTTCCTTTATATCATTTATCAAGGTTAGCTGCAAAAGATGTAAAAGTAGTTTTATCTGGTGAAGGAGCAGACGAATTATTTGGTGGATATCAAACATACCATAGAACAAAATTCTATAATGCTTATGAAAAACTACCACTTTCATTTAGAGCAAAAATGAAAAAATTTGCTGAGAAATTACCAAACATAAAAGGAAAGAACTTCTTAATTTCAGAAGGAATACCAATTGAAGACAGCTATATTGGTCAAGCATTTATATTTGATGATGAACAAGCAAATGATGTATTAAAACCAGAATACAAAACTAATATTAGTTTTAAAGATGTTACAGCTCCAATATTTGCAAAAGTAAAAGATCAAAATGACTTAATAAAAATGCAATACTTAGACATGCATTTATGGTTACCAAATGATATTTTATTAAAAGCAGATAAAATGACTATGTCAGCATCACTTGAATTAAGAGTTCCTATATTAGATAGAGTTGTATTTGATACCGCTTCTAAACTACCAAGAGAATATAAAATAGTTGGAAAAGACACAACAAAATATGCACTAAGAAAAGCAGCAGCTAAAATAGTTCCAAAAGAGTGGGCACAAAGAGAGAAAAAAGGATTTATGGTTCCATTCAAATATTGGCTAAAAGAAGAAAAATGGTATAATAAAGTAAAAGAAACTTTTGAAAGTGAATATGCAGCAAAATTCTTTGATACAGATAAAATAGTTAAACTTTTAAATGACTATTATGAAGGAAAAGCAATGACACATAGAAAAGTTTATACAATATATTGCTTCTTGATTTGGTATAGGCAATATTTTGTAGAAGGATAAAATGGTTGAAAAATAATTAGAATTTTTACTGCGTCAAATTGCATTTAAAACGCGGTTACAACCAGAAGGTTGCGCCCTTGCCTTTTAAATGCAACTTTCCTTGTTAAAATTTAATTCTTTTCCAACCAGATTTGTATCTTAATGGAGGAATAAATTTCAAGATGAACTTTTTAATTAAAACATTGGAAGAAAATAAAAAGTTCCAAGAACTCACAAAACAAATTAGTAAAACAGGCCCGATAGCTATATCGGGCTTAGTTGACGTTGAAAAACTACATGTACTAGCAGGTATTTTTAATGAAACTAAAAGACCAATGGTGTTAGTAACATATAATGAGATACAGGCACGTAAGTTATATCAAGACTTAAAGAAACTTATAAAACAAACATACTTCTTTCCTAAAAAAGAGATTACAAGCTATGACTATGTTGCGCAAAGTAAAGAAATTGAATATAAAAGAATTGATGTACTAAATAAAATGTATTTAGCTAAAAAACAAAAAGAACCAATAATAATAGTTACAACAATAGAAGCTGTTATGCAAAAAATGGTTGCTAAAGACACTTTGTATCAAAATGTTATAGATTTTGAAGTTGGAAAAACATATTTATTAGATGGAATTAAAGAAAAACTAGTTGGACTTGGTTATGAAAGAAGTGACCTAATTGAAAACAAAGGACAATTTAGTATTCGTGGCGGAATAGTAGATGTAGGATTATCAGAAAAAATTGGTGTTAGAATTGAGTTTTGGGGAGATGAAGTTGATTCAATTAGATTTTTTCAAATATCTTCACAAAGATCAACAGAAATGCTAAAAGAAATAACTATATTCCCAGCGCATGAATTGATAGTACAAGATTTATCAGAAGCGGTAAAAAATATACAAGAAAAATATCCTGAAGAAATAGAAGACATAGAACTTATAAAAAATGGAGATTATATTTCTAAAATCAATAAATATTTTAATGAATTTTATGAAAATCAGGCTTCATTTTTAGACTATATGTCAGATGAATATTTACTTTTATTAGATGAAAAGTCCAAAATAAATCAAAGAAAAACAAACATAATAGAAGATAACAACAAATTAATTGCATCATTAGTTGAAAAAGAAAAATTTGTGCCAGAAGCAATTGAAAACATTAGTAAATTTGAATATAACTTTGAAGAAAAACAAATAATATATTTAGAACAAAATGACTCAATTAAAAACATTCAAAAATACTATTTTGAAACTAGAGAAATCAACTTCTATAACCTACAATTAGATTTATTACTTGCAGATATTGTAACATATCAAAAAAATAAAAAGAAAGTAGTATTACTTGCTGGTAACGAAATAAGTGCTAAAAAACTATGTGACATTTTAAAAGAAAATCAAATAAATTATAAATACGAACAAGAAGCGGAAAATGTTAAACCAGGAGAAATTATAGTAACAATTGGAGGTTTTTCTTCTGGATTTGAAAATTATGATTTAAACTTAATAGTAATTAGTCTGCAAAATAATTTTGAAGAACCTGTAAAAAGAAAAAAGAAATTATCTAGTACATTTAAAGATAGCGAAAAAATTGTATTTGCAGATTTAAAACCAGGTGATATAGTAGTACACCAAACACATGGTATAGGACAATTTATAGGAGTAAACACAATTACGGCAGATGGAGTAACAAAAGACTATATTAAAATTAAATATAGAAATGATGACATTCTATATGTTCCTACAAATAGCTTAGATAGTGTTAGAAAGTATATAGGTGGAGGAGATAATTCATCTCCTAGACTAAATAAGCTGGGTGGAAAAGAATGGAGTGCAACAACTAGCAAAGTAAAGAAGAACCTAGAAGCGGTTGCAAAAGATTTAATAGAGCTATATGCCAAACGTCAAAAAATAAAAGGATTTAGTTTTTCACCAGATACTCCTTGGCAAAAACAATTTGAAGATAGTTTTCCATATACAGAAACAGATGATCAATTAAGATGTATACAAGATGTAAAAAAAGATATGGAAAAACCACAACCAATGGATAGACTTTTATGTGGAGATGTAGGATATGGTAAAACAGAAGTTGCAATAAGAGCAGCATTTAAAGCAGTTATGGACCAAAAACAAGTTGCATATTTAGTGCCAACTACAATACTTGCAAATCAACAATATGAAGAATTTAAAACTAGAATGCAAGAATTTGCTATAAATGTTGAGTTATTAAATAGATTTAAAACTAAAAAAGAACAAGATGAAATTATAAAGAAACTTAAATTAGGTGAAGTTGATGTAGTTGTTGGAACACATAGACTACTAAGTGAAGATGTTAATTTCAAGGACTTAGGTCTTTTAATAATAGATGAGGAACATCGTTTCGGAGTTAAAGATAAAGAAAAAATAAAAAAATTAAGAACAAATATAGATGTTTTAACAATGACAGCAACACCAATACCAAGAACACTACACATGTCAATAGTTGGCGTTAGAGATATGTCAGTTATATATGAACCACCTCATAATAGAAAACCAGTACAAACTTATGTTCTCGAATATGATCAAGAAGTAATAACAGAAGCAATAACTAAAGAAATTGAAAGAGACGGACAGGTATTTTACCTATTTAACCAAGTAGAAGGCATTGAGAAAAAAGCAAATGAAATATCAATGTTAGTTCCAGAAGCTAAAGTAGGATTTGCTCATGGAAAAATGAGTGGTAGAGAATTAGAAGAAATAATGGAAAGCTTTATAAATCACGAGATAAATGTACTAGTATGTACTACAATATTAGAATCTGGAATAGATATACCAAATGCTAATACTATAATAGTAGAAAATGCAGACAGACTAGGTTTAGCACAGCTTTACCAAATTAGAGGTAGAGTTGGTAGAAGTGACAAACAAGCATATGCATATATAACATATAAAAGAGATAAACTATTATCAGAAGTTGCTGATAAACGTTTAAAAGCTATTAAAGAATTTACTGAATTTGGTTCAGGATTTAAAATAGCAATGAGAGATTTGGAAATTCGTGGAGCAGGAAGTATGCTTGGAGAAATGCAACATGGACACATGGAACAAGTTGGCTATGATACATATTGTAAATTGCTAGATGAAGTTATAAAAGAGATGCAAGGAATAGAAGTAGTAGAAGAACAAGATGTACAAATCGACTTAGCTGTTTCTAGCTATATACCAGATAACTTTATTGAAAATAGTAGTCAAAAAATTGAAATATACCAAAACATTGCTTTATGCAGAACAGAAGAAGAACTTCAAAATGTTATTGATGAGGTTATTGATAGATATGGTAGACTTCCAAAAGAATTAGAAAACTTAATAGATATTGCAAGAATAAAACAACTTGCAAGAAAAGCAAACATCTTAAAAATAGCTCAAAAAGAAAACGGAATTGTATTCTATTTCGTAAAAGAAAAAATCAAACCAGAAATGGTAAACACTTTAATTACAAAATACCCTATGCTAGTTAAGTTCTCTAATGCAGTAGAACCTTATGTCACACTACGAATTAAAGAAAATGAAAACATCATAGAAAAAGCTAAAGAATTTTTGAATACTGTAATTGAAATTTAGAAAGGAAAAGTTATGCAAGTAATTTCAAGTAAAGATAATGAACAAATTAAATATATCAAAAAGCTAAAAGATAAAAAGTTTAGAGATGAAACAAACGAATATATAGTTGAAGGAATAAAATTAGTAAGAGAAGCAATTGAAGAAGCGGTAAATATAAAAACTATTGTTGTATGTGAAGATTGCGAATATACTGAAAGTTTTGAGCAATCACTTCTATATGAAATTGCAAAATATAATTGTATATATGTAACTAAAAAACTATTCCTTTCTATAACAGATGTTGTGAATCCACAAGGAATTCTTGCAGTAGTTGAAAAAGGAGATAGCATAGACAAAATAGATTACAAAGAAGACATTATACTTGCATTAGATGGAATACAAGATCCTGGTAACTTAGGAACAATATTAAGAACAGCAGACAGTGCAAACTTAAAACAAATAATACTATCATCAGACAGTGCAGACCCATATAACCCAAAAGTTGTGCGCTCAACAATGGGAGCCATATTTAGAATGAATATAATAACAACTGATAATTTGGCTAAAACATTGCAAATGATAAAAAAACATAAATTTGAAGTAGTAGCAACATCATTAGACACCGATAAAAGTGTATATGATATAAAATATAATAAAAAAGTAATAATAATTGGAAATGAAGCAAAAGGAGTATCAAAAGAAATACAAGACTTAGCAGACCAAAGAGTTAAAATACCAATGCTAGGAAAAACAGAAAGTTTAAATGCCTCAGTAGCAGCAAGCATAATGATATATGAGTATGTAAGAGAAAAATTGTCAACCTAATGTGCCATTGGGGACGGAGAATTTTGGCACGTTTTAAATAATAAGACTGAAATTATAGAGATTCGACATAAAAAATTTAATGTAGCTTACAAATTTCGACATAAATTAAAAAATAATATGATATAATTTAAAATAATTATTTCATATTATTTTTTTATTCAAAGGAGACAACTTTATGCCAAGATATCCAAGAAATTTTTCTCAAACTATTTTTTTTCATGTAATAACTCAAGGAATAAACAAAGAATATATATTTGACAAACCAGAAGATGTTAAGTACTATATAAAAAATATGTATAGATTAAAGGAAAAGCTAGATGTACAGATAATAGCATATTGTATAATGAATAATCATGCTCATATATTAATTAAAACTAATAATATACATGAATTAGGTAAATATATGCAGTGCTTAAATACTAAATATGGCAAATATTATAATAAAAAATACAATAGAATTGGTTATGTGTTTAGAGATAGATATAAATCAGAAGGAATATATAGTGAAAAACAATTGTATAATTGCATACAGTATATATACAATAATCCAGTAAAAGCAGGAATTTGCGTTAAACCAGAAGAATATCCATATTCTAATTATAGAAAAATGAATGGTCAAGTAAGCCAAGAATTTATATTTTTAGATATTGAAGAAGATAGAGAAGATTTAATTAAACAAGTGATAGAAAGATTTTTAATGTGTAATAAGTTGAAACTTAAAGACTTGCAAAAAGAAAGAGGAAAACTGACAGAACTGATTTGTATTTTAAGAGATAAATACAAAATGTCTTTTAGAAAAATTTCAGAAGAACTAGAGATTGGAAGGGAAAGAATAAGGAGAAATTATAATTGTAAATAAAAATGTGCCATTGGGGACGGAGAATTTTGGCACGTTTCATTTTAAAACAAATTAGTTTTAGTTTAATCTCAACAAAACGTGCCAAAATTCTCCGTCCCCAAT
>ERZ773165.755-NODE-755-length-22510-cov-3.715564_pt1 | contig 22510 bp, 19 predicted proteins | sample MGYA00581003_ERZ773165 | MGnify/ENA primary metagenome ERZ773165 (study PRJEB29015, sample SAMEA2737817) | human gut metagenome | biome: human gut; feature: human-associated habitat; material: faeces | place: China | collected 2012 ... | reverse complement strand
TCGACAAAAAGCAGAATTGGCGATACGCCAAAAGTCCTTTATAATAAAATTGTTCACATTGTAAATTTCCGATAGCGATGTGAATAATTCCAACCAAAATTGCAGGTGCTCCTCTGGTTTTTTTATTCTTCCACCAGTGGAGCACTTGCGTTTTTCCGGAAAGTTTCGTTCTTTTTTTCCGCTCCCCTACATAAGATATAACAATTTCTACAATCCCAGTGGGAAATCCTGCACGTTTCCCACGCTGTGCGGATAATTTTGGAGGGAGCAGCTATGAAACAACAGACAAGGGAACGTGCCATTATTCTCGGCGAATATATTCTGGAACAACAAGCCACCGTTCGTGCAGCTGCGGAATGGTTCGGCATTTCTAAGAGCACGGTTCATAAAGATGTCAGCGAACGTCTTTCCGATTTAGACCCCCACCTCTATGCAGGGGTAAAGATGATTTTAGAAAAAAATAAGCAGGAACGCCATATTCGTGGCGGACTTGCAACCAGAAAAAAATATGCTCTGCTGGCACAGCAGAGAGAACAGCAAAAACACGCACACTTCTGCCATCCGGCAGCAGAAATGCCTGTACGCAGGGATTCCTACATACAGGCATAACTACAAGGAAACGGTAGCAGGTCTGTGCACATCTGCACCGTTTCTCTGTCTGCCGGTTCAGAGCTATGACAGACAGAATCTATGACAAAGCGGTAGTTCCCTCCTCGGAGAACTGCCGCTTTTCGATTGCATTTCTGCCATCACAGTTCCCCGACCTCTGCGGTGCGTACCGCTATTGCTATATTGTATGCAAAAACGGCAGAAATGTAACAAGGTAAATTCTGCTAATCAATCGCAGCTTATTCCCCAAAATACTTGACAATCCGGAAATCAATGATACCACTATAAGGGTCATAGAAAATATCTCGGTTTTCATTTCGATAAACCAGATACGTTTTCTTATAATACACCGGAATGAAGCTGTATTCGGAAAGCAGTTGATGTTCCATCTGCATACAAAGGTCGGTCAGTTGTGCAGCATTGTTACAAGTTGTGGTCTGCTGTATCATTGCATCAAAAGATTCGTTCTGATAGAATGGGTTCTGGTCGGAACAAAACGCAGACAGCACAGATGCTGGATTATTCTCTGAACCGGTAACGCCATAGAGTGCAATGCCATAATTCCCCGATTCCAGTCGGTCTTGATATTCCGAAGCGGTTACCTCTTCAATGCCAATGTAAAATTCAAATGTCTTTTGCCAGTTCTGAAGAATTTCATGCAGGTAAGAACAATCCATCAGTTCCGGACAAACAAGAATTTGGTCAGACGGCAGAGAATCCATTTTCAGTTCCTGTAAACCCTTTTCAAAGTCCTGCTTAGCAGTTTCGTTCTGATAGGTTGTAGACGGCTCAGGGACGTTATCTCGATACCGTACAGCGTCTACACGGGTATCAGGCGGAACAATGCCGGAAGCCCCTGTCAAGTCCCCGTCAGAGTCTGCACCGATGTTGGAGCGGTCAATACTCTCTGAGAGTGCCTTGCGGATATTTGTATTGGCATAGGCTGTATTCGTCGGATTGAACACCAAGCCCAATGTCACTGAGGAATAGGCGTTCACTGTATAGACATCCGGCTGTGCAAGCTCTTGTTTCGGATAAATCGAAGTCGTTAAAATATCCGACTGTTCGGAATCAAACGCTTCTTCTGCTTGTGCCTGCTTTTTCCGAATCAAAAATGTTAAGTCAGAGGGGTAGATTTTCCGGTCTGCTTCTTTGGAATCGTTTGCAGAGTTACACTGCATATAGATTACATTATCGCTTCCATAGGGGTCATAAAACCACTTCCGCAGATAAAAAGAACCGTTTGAAATCACAGAAGTTTCGTCCAGTCCATACCGTCCCTTTGTCTGCTGAAAAAAGGTTTCGTTGCAGGGCAAGGCGGCAGTCGTTGCCAGCAGTTCCGGAAAGCGGCTGTTTGGCTCTGCAAGCTGGAAAATTAACGTCTGGTCATCCTGTGCAGTTACGCCAATCTGCGTGGCATCTACTGTCCCCTGCATGATTTCAGTGGCATTCAGCAGGCAGGAGAATGTTTCTCGATAGGGAGAACGGGTTTCTGCTAAAAACATTCGCTGAAATGCATAGACAAAGTCCTGTGCGGTAACTTTCCACGTTTCGCCGTCATCAATCTGTTCATTTTGATTCTCATCAAAATACCAATAACAATCATCTCGCAAATGAAATGTATATAGCAATCCATCATCCTGCATGGTATAGCTATCTGCAACGCCGTTCGACAGCGTTCCATCTGGATTTTCTTCCAGCAGTCCTTGCATCATATTCCGCAAAATCAACTTTGAAGAGGCATCCGTCGCCAGCAATGGATCTAAATTCTCTGGATTTCCTAAAAGTGTATAAGTAAATAAGTAGCCAGAGCCATCCGATTCTTCTTTCTGAAATGGCGATGTACAACCACTGAGCAGAACGACTGGCAAACACAAACACAGGCATTTTTTTAGCAAATGATTCATCAGAAATTGTCCTTCCCTGAACTCTCGTTTTCTTTTATTATAACACGCCGCCTTGCAACTTGCAATCCTTTTCCGGACAAAATGCGTATTCATAAACTCCCTTTGCATAAAAATAAAAAATTTTCTCTGCGAACTGCGACCCAAATTTGATTTGCAGATGTTTCGCAACATCATTTCCAACCAAAACCATTCCATAAGGAATCAGATCGTTTTCTATCATGTGATTTGTGAGAAAGGCTTGCATTCTGCTTGCAACACCCTGCCGTCTTGCCTGTGGGGCAACATATTCAAAGCCCAAAGAACCATCCTTATGAATCCCGGCATATCCTTTTTTATCGTGTTCCGCTTCCAATACCCACATTTGTTTCTGTGCAATTCGATTTCATAATTGTTGGTGTCCAGAGCGGTGATAGGTGCTTTCGATATACGGCAAATCTTCCATTGTTGCAAGCCGGATTCCACTTTCGTCAAAATGTTTTGTTTCTGGTATCATAGCAATCCAGCAATCTTCATGGTAAGAAAAGACATCAAACTGTTGCAGAATATCCGATATTTGCTCGATGTTGGTGTAACAGCAATATATTTCTCGTCCTGAATCCAACGCATCCATAAATTGTAACATTCTTGCTCCGTCCAATTTTCCGGCAAACATCCCATGATAGAAAGCCATGGCTGATAGGTCCTATCTTCTGCAATATAGAAATCATCGTCTGCATACAGGATATTGAGTCTGCTGTTGATGGCTGCATCATAATCTCGTAGCCTTTCCGTTCAATCAATGTATCCAGCGGCTTTATATTCGTTGATTTTATTTTCATTGATTCTTTTCTCTTGAATTTTTTCATGCCAACTTCATATATAAAAGCGGATATGGATTCCCCTATTCATCGTGGTCTGTTCTCTGATACATTACAAAGCCTAGATGCTCATAAACAACCGCCTGCGGATTCTGTTCATTGACCGTTACCATTTGGATTCCGTACTACTGTATCCCGTATTGCACCAACTGCTTTCCAATTTCCTTTCCTCTTTCGGTTGGAGAGAGAAATAACATCTCTAACCGGTTCTGTTCCGTTCCCATAAAACCAATCGGTTCATTCGATGCATTTACCGCAATAATGAGATGGCTCACGCTCTGCAATGCCTGTGGAACATAGCTTTTTATCTGCTTCACCTCTGCATCCGAAAGAAAATGATGCGTTGCCCGAACAGATGCTTCCCAGATCATCAGTAGGCGTTCTAATTGCTGTGGGGGTCTTTCCTGCAATTCATAGATGTTCATTTGATTGTACCTCATTTCTAAACTCTAAACGAAAAACAAAAGGGACTACCGCTTTTCAGCGGCAGCCCCCTGTTTTTTGTTTGTTTGCTGTTGGAAGCGAAACGAATCTTACTTCATTTCACCCGGCAACTGCTGTACATAACCTACCAGATACTGCATCAATGCATTCAGGTCATGTTCATCCAGAACCTGATCCACATTACCGCAGTCTGCATTCAAGAATGCCTGTTCATCCAGTGTTACCTTACCAGCGATTGCCTTGTTCAGAAGAACAACGTCTATGATGGTAACCTGACCGTTCACGTTTACGTCACCATACAGCGGAACCAGCGGCTTCTTGGTAGTAGTTGTAGTGGTTGTGGTAGCCTTTGCAGTCGTGGTAGTTGTAGCTGCTGTAGTTGGCTTTGCAGTGGTAGTTGTAGCCTTTGTTGTTGTGGTAGTAGCCTTTGCAGTCGTCGTTGTAGTAGTGGTTGTAGTGGTTGGCTTTGCAGTGGTTGTGGTTGTCGTAGTAGTGGTGGTTGTCGTGGTCGGCTTTGCAGTGGTTGTCGTGGTAGCAGTTGTTGTAGTGGTGGTCGGTACTGGAGTAGTTGTAGTGGTGGTCGTTGTGGTAGCAGCTGTAGTGGTGGTTGTAGTGGTTGTGGTAGTGGTAGTGGTAGTAGTAGTGGTTGTAGTGGTGGTCGTTGTTGTGGTTTCTTCCGGAATCAATACGCAAATCGAACCGTCTACATAGGTTGGTTCTACGGATTTTTCATTCAAAGTAACCCATTCCAGTGCAAAACCGCCTCTGCTGTTCTTCTTTTCCTTATCGAAGTTCATCGGGAATTCATAGTAAGAACCATGTTCATCATCATGCTTCAGTGTCAAACCGTTTTCTTCTGCAATGCTCTTAACAGTACTTACATCCGGAATGTCATAATAGATGGAGAGAACGGTAGAACCATCCGGCATGCTGTCAGCTGTTGCAACTTCATTGCCATTAGCGGAAACGCCCCAAATGAGTTCCTTGTTGTTATCCATTGGCGTACCCAGATTTACCAGCGATTCTGCAAATTCATAATAATCAGAATTATATGCACCTTCGCTATTCAGCAATTTCTGTGTTGCTGCACCTTCTCCATCTGTCTGGAATGCAAAGGAAACAGCGGTTGCATCAACTGCACTATACACCTTCAGCGGAACTTCTGCAGCCTTCTGATCCGGTTCTACGAAAATCTTGTGAGAATCCACAGTGTTTCCACTTTCGTCCGTTGTTTCTTCGCCGGAAACTTCTACTCTGGTATCTACGTCGATATTTCTGTCTACATAGACACGAAGAATATTATCTTCATAAGTTGCATGATCCCGAATGCTTACGTCATGCGGACCAACCCAGTCAAGCAGTTTGCCCTTCTTGCTGTTCAGCTTTTCTCTTTCAAATACCAGCGGGAAGTCATAGTAATGATTTCCATCTTTATCTTTCTTCTTTTCCAACTTGTTTGCTTCTGCTACACTAATAACGTCATCCTTATTCGGAACTTTATAGAACAGCGTAATGAATGCGTCACCATCTGCAACTTCGCTTGCACTTACAACTTCGTTACCGCCGGACGGAATGCCCCAGCTCAAGCCCTTCGGATTTTCTTCCCATGTACCAAGGTTTACGAATGCATCCATTGCATCATAGGACTGGTAGGTATCACTGTTCTTATTCAACAGTGCCTGGGTTGCTGCACCCTCTCCATCTGTTTTAAATGCAATGGTAATACCAACGGTATCTTCTGCCTTATACATATTTACCGGAATTTCTGCAAGATCTTCCTGACCAGCATCAACCTCGATCACGTTACCTTCGTTGAGCTTGATTGCAGGACCATCGATGACATTCATGACTACGCAGAGATTGCTGCTGACATAGTTCGCATTTACACGAGTATTGTTTGCACCAGCCCATGCAACGATGTGTCCCTTCTTGCTGTTCAATCTCTCCATATCGAATGTCAGCGGGAATTCATAGTATTCAACCATTTGACCATTATATGTGCCCGTCTTTAATGCCAGACCATTGTTACCAGCAATCGTCTGTACTGCATCCTTATCCGGAATGTTGTAAAACAGACTGAAAATGGATTCATCGGTAGGAATATCGCTGCCATTTACAACATCTTTGCTACCTGCAATTCCCCAGCTCAAGCCCTTCGGATTTTCTTCCCACATACCAAGACTGGTAAACAAATCAGATGCATCATAACCTTCATAAGCATTCGTAGTCAACAATGCCTGGGTTGCTTTATCCAGCTCAAAGCCGAAAGACAAACCATTTGTATCAGCCGGATTCTTCATGTACAGCGGGATTTCTGCCATCTGTGCCGGCTCTACAAAAATATCATCGCCGTGGTTGATGTTCAGTTCTGGTCCGTTTTCATCCGGCTTTTCTGTTGTAGTGGTGGTAACTGTAGTCGTCGTTGTCTGTGCAGTGGTTGTCGTTGTTGCAGTGGTTGTCGTTACATCCGGATCATCTGGTGTTACATAAACACGAATTGCAGTGTTTCCAATAACTGCACTTTCTTCATAACGAGCACCATTTGGACCACCCCAAGCAAACAACTTACCTTTTTTATTGTTCTTGCTCACTCTATCCATTTCCAGTGGGAAGTCGTAATATTCCTTACCATCTTTCTTTAGCCTTTCCAAACCATTTTCTTCTGCACATTCCTTTACGGTTTTCTCATCCGGCATGGTGTAATAAATAGTGAAAAATGGCTCGTCTGGAGAAACATCGCTTGCCTTTACAATCGCATCGGGACTAGCAGCTTTTGCAATCCCCCAGCTTAAGCCCTTCGGATTTTCCTCCCAATTACCAAGGTTGACAAACGGGTCGGAAGCATCGTAGCTTTCATAGGTAGCTGCATTCAACAATGCCTTCGTTGCTGCACCTTTCCCTTTGGATACAAACGCAAAAGAAATACCTTCCGTATCTCCAGGTGCTTGCATATACAGCGGGATTTCTAAAAGACCTCCTCCTGCGGTTACTGTAATTGGCTCGTCTTTGCTGCCACTGCCAATTGTAATTGCTCCTGCATCGGCTGCTTTTGCCATCAATAACGAAGAGGCTGGAACAGCAGTTGCTGCCATTGTAACAGCAGCACAAAAAGAAATAATTTTGGTTATCTTCTTCATAGCTTTTCCTTTCTGTTCATAAACATAGATTGTATACTGTTTTCCACATACGGACTGCGGATGGTGTACGGAAGCGTCATTTTCCCGTGCGTTGCGACACAAATTGGAACGCTCCCGTACCTATCACATTTCCTTTTTTATTATACAATTTTTCCTAAAGAATCTCAAATAAATTTGTGTAAATTTTATGAGAAATTTTATTAAACAAATGTGACTAAAAAACAACTTGACAGATTTTTATTTCTCTGTTAGAATAAAATGCACGAACTTGAACAAAAGCGATGAAAGAGAAGGTGTCTAGGTTGCTAACAAACTTTTTCGTAAATCGGATGATTTCTGACCCCAAAAACATCGAAAACCCCTCTGTTCGGAAGGCTTATGGAACGCTGAGCAGTGTTGTTTGCATGGTCTGCAACATCCTGTTATTCAGTATCAAATACCTTGCTGGAAGTCTTTCTGGTTCGATTGCGATTCTCTCTGATGCGTTCAATAATCTGTCGGACTGTGCAAACTGCCTGATTACTTTTTTCGGCTATCGCATGGCGGCGAAACCTGCCGACAAGGGGCATCCATTCGGACACGGTAGAATGGAATATTTGACTTCCCTGCTGATTGCTGTGCTCATCGCCATTATGGGCGTGGAACTGCTGCGGGATTCGTTCGATAAGCTCCGGCATCCTGCTCCGGTCACATTCCGCTGGATGGTGCTGGGGATTCTTCTACTTTCCATCCTCATCAAACTCTGGATGGCACTGTTTAACCAGAAGTTAGGAAAACAGTGCCGCTCTTCTGCCATCCTTGCAACCGCCAAAGACAGTTACAGCGATATGCTGGCGACAACTTCGACACTGATTGTGCTGGTGGTTTCTCGATTTACGGATTTTCCATTAGATGGGTGGATGGGGATTTTGGTTTCCCTGTTTATCTTGAAAACGGCTTATGACATTATTAAAGATACGGTCGATGATTTATTGGGAAAGCCGGCAGATGCTGCATTGGTCAAGCAGATTTGCCAGCTGATTCGCTCTCATCCCGAAATTTTAGGAATTCATGATTTAGTGATTCATAACTACGGCATGGGCAAACGAATCGGAAGCTGCCATGTGGAAGTGTCCAGTCATTCGGATTTTGTTGCCATTCACGACTTGGTGGACAACATCGAACACCAGATTCAAAACCAGCTGCAAATCAACATGACCATTCACATGGATCCGATGGAACTGGACAACGAACAGATTAATGCCTGTCGTTCCATGCTCCTGCATATTCTGCATCAACTCGACCCGCATTTACATATGCACGATTTTCGGATGGTTGCCGGCGAAACACACACCAACCTGATTTTTGACTTGGTTGTTCCATTCGATTGTGTATACAAGAACGACCAGCTGAAAGAAATGATTGAATCTGCTTTGGCAGCTCAGCCGATTCAGTACTATACAATCATTACCTTCGACCGGGAATATACCGCCATTGACTCCGAAACAGATAGTGGTGAAAATTTTTAAAAATCCACTTGACAACATCCGTCTGCCTATGGTAGAATAGAAAAAATGGCGTGGATGAGAAAGAGTAACCGTTCTACAGCTTTTCAGAGAGCCTTTGGGTGGTGGAAAAAGGCAAGCTGCACGGCGAATACATCTCGGAGCTGACTGCCTGAACCAGATTTGCAGTAGGGTTGTCCGGGTGTGCCCGTTACAGCATGCTTGAGGTCAGCTGTTTTTCTACGGCTGATGAACTGAGGTGGTACCACGGTGAATGATAACATCGTCCTCTGACAAATTCGCTTGTCAGGGGCGTTTTTTTATGCTCCTGAACAAATTTTCAGAAAGGTTGTATGAAAAACATGACAGTATTTGAAGAACTGAAACGGCGTGGCTTGATTGCACAGATGACCAATGAGGCAGAAATTGCAGAACTCATCGACACGGGAAAAGCAACATTCTACATTGGCTTCGACCCGACTGCTGACAGCTTGCACGTTGGACACTTCATGGCACTGTGCCTGATGAAGCGGCTGCAAATGGCTGGAAACAAGCCAATTATCCTGATTGGCGGCGGTACAGCAATGATTGGCGACCCGTCCGGCAAGACCGATATGCGGAAAATGATGACAAAGGAAACCATTCAGCACAATGTTGACTGCTTTAAAAAGCAGATGAGCCGCTTTATTGACTTCTCCGAAGATAAGGCGATTGTGGTCAACAATGGTGACTGGCTGCTGAATCTGAACTATATTGATGTTCTGCGGGAAGTTGGTGCTTGCTTTAGCGTCAACCGGATGCTGACCCACGAATGCTACAAGCAGCGGATGGAACGGGGTCTGACATTCCTCGAATTTAACTACATGATTATGCAGAGTTACGACTTCTACAAGCTGTTCCAGGATTACGGCTGCAATATGCAGTTTGGCGGTGATGACCAGTGGGCAAATATGCTCGGCGGTACGGAACTGATTCGCCGGAAGCTCGGAAAAGATGCTTATGCAATGACCATTACCCTGCTCCTGAACTCGGAAGGCAAGAAAATGGGTAAGACCGAAAAGGGTGCTGTTTGGCTGGATGCAGAAAAGACAACACCGTACGAATTCTACCAGTACTGGCGGAATGTTTCTGACCAAGACGTCATCAAGTGCCTGAAACTGTTGACATTCGTTCCGATTGAACAAATTGAAGAAATGGAACGAACACTCGAAGGTCAGCAGCTGAATCAGGCAAAGGAACTGCTCGCTTACTCCCTGACCGAACTGGTACACGGAAAAGAAGCCGCTGACCAGGCACAGGATGCTGCAAAAGCAATCTTCACCAGTGGCAGTTCGAGCGAAAATATGCCGACAACTGCAATTCCAGCAGCAGATTTACAGGATGGCGGAATCGGCATTCTGACTCTGATGGTAAAGGCTGGACTGTGTGCCTCCAATGGTGAAGCTCGCCGGTTGGTACAGCAGGGCGGCGTTTCCGTCAACAATGAAAAAGTAACAGACCCGAAGGCAATCATTCCTTTGAATGGCGAAACCATTATCAAGAAGGGCAAAAAAGTGTTCCATAAGGTTGTTGTGGAATAAACTTTTTGCACGCTTATTTTTGAAAAAACGGGAAAGCAAGCGAATTTTTGCCTTGCTTTCCTTTTTTTCTGCAATTTTTCTGCCGCTTTTCTTTGGAAAAGATGGTTTTTCCCTGCTTTTCAAAAAATTGCTTGACAAATTCCATGTGGTGTGGTATTCTATAGTTAGTCACGAATAACTGACTATTTTCATCAGTTAGTTATAACTAACTGATTCAGGATGATAATCCTATAAAAACAACAAAGAATAACTTTACACAATCCAAAACAAGGAGGATTTTATGAGCGTTGTAATTATCGGCGGAAATGAATGTATGAGCCGGAAGTATACGGATATCTGTCAGGAACACGGCTGTAAGGCAAAGGTATTTCCAAAAGAAACTGGTCCGTTGGAGAAAAAAATCGGTTCTCCGGACTTGATGATTCTGTTCACCAATACCGTTTCCCACAAAATGATTCAAGGTGCAATGAAAGCCGCAAAGAAAAACTCTGTGCCAGTTGCACGAATCCACAGCAGCAGTGCAACTGCCCTGCGGAATCTGCTGTGCGAACATTGCCCGATTTGTTCCAACTGTCAGGCAAAGGCAGAATAAACTTGATTTCCTCTACCTATCTCAATTTTATCTCACAGAAAAGCAGCTGTCGGATTTTCCGGCAGCTGCTTTTTCCTATCTGCTGTTCTATTTACTTTGCGGCTTCTTCGGTTTCCGACGCAGAACGATGCATATTGATGCTGTCAATATCTGCAAACCGATGCAGATTCTCGGAAATGTTCCGGTCATCTGCCTGCCCAATCAATTTATCACGGTTTCGCTTTGTCACTTCTGGTTCAATATGTCGGCTTGGGCCACCCACGCATCCGCCAACACACGCCATACCTTCTACAAAGTCTGCTGGCAATCTGCCCAGCTTCATCAGCAGCAAAGCTTTCTTACATTCTTCTGCCCCATTGCACTTATGAACATTGACTTCTTCGGTAAAGCCCTGTTCTTTCATGCCCTCCAGAACGGCTGCGGTGACACCACCGCTATCACCGAACCGCTTTCCGAATACGCTGCCGTCCTGCTGTTCGTTCGGCTCTGGCTTCAGCGTAACGCCCTTTGCACGGATAATGGCACGAATTTCCCCGAACGTCAATACATAGTCCGCATTTCCTTCCAGCCGCTGTTCCAAAACTTCGCTCTTCTTTGCAACACAGGGCCCAATAAAGACCGTAATCGTTCCCGGATGCTCTGCTTTCAGCTTTCGAGATACCGCACACATCGGGGAAACCGTTGTAGAAACATTCTCTTTCAGCATCGGATAATGCTTTTCAATCATATTTACAAATGCTGGACAACAAGAAGTTGTCTTCTTCTTGCCCTCCTGATACGCTTCCATCCATTCTGCTGCTTCTGCGTTGGCGGTCATATCTGCACCCAATGCCACTTCTACCAAATCGGCAAATCCGACCTGCTGCAGGGCCTCTCTCCAGCTGGCAATGGTAATGCCATCCCCAAACTGCCCTTCTGCACTCGGGGCAATCATTGCAACGACCCGCTTTCCAGCAACCAATGCCTTTACGACATCTACCAAAAATGCCTTGGAACTAATCGCTCCGAATGGACAGCTATGAATACAGTGCCCGCACTGAATGCATTTGCTCTCGTCAATCTGACAGACACCATATTCATCCATCGTCATTGCATTCACTGGGCAACTCCGCTTACATGGTCGGATCAAGTCTGCAATCGCATTGTACGGACAGGCTTTTGCACATTTTCCGCATTCTTTACAGAGCGATGGGTTAATATGTGCCCGTGTTCGTCCAATATCAATCGCACCAAATCGGCAGGACTGCTGACACGCTTTTCCCATGCATTTCTGACAGTTATCTGTGACAACATAACGGGAAATCGGACATTCTTCACAGGCTGCCCGAACAACCTGTACCACCAAATTATTTGGTGCACCTTCTACATTTCTGCCCTCTGCCAAACGAACCCGCTGCCGCACAATTTCTCGTTCTTTATAGACGCAGCAACGATATTTTGCCGTTGGTCCTGGCATCAATCGCAATGGCAATTCGTCTTTTTCTTCTTCAAATTTTCCGGCGAAAACCAGTTTTGCAACTTCTTCTAAGATTTCATGTTTAATTTTGACAATGGTTGCGTCATTCGTAGCCATAGTTTCACTCCTCTGGGTCTGATTGCTTTTATCCATCCGCTTTTTCTATGAAATTCTGCCAAATTTCATAAAACCAGTTCTATGTACAGTATACTCGTTTTCTGACCATTTGTCAAGCAAGTTCTCAACGCAGCCAAACCCGTCAAAAAATCTGAATTTTCCCAAAAAATCAACAAATTTCTACATGGAAAAGCGGTTCTTTTCCGGAGTTATTGAAAATAAGATATAAAAAGTTTAGAAATCCACAGTAAAAGCAGCAATAAAATCGTGATAGAATAAAGATAAGGATAAAATAATGCAGATGAAACAAAACTAAATTCGACTTTAATTAGGAGTGAAAAAACGCCTTGATCATCGACTTTGTGAATTATACGCTCTATCATCCCGGTGCAGAAGCATCTATTTTATTTCATCTACATGAATATGGACTGCGTGTTCCTCGGTTTTTTTGTATTCCGGAACAATACGAACCAGAAGAACTGGATGCCTATTTTGCCATGCACTTTCAGGATGTCTTACAATATCATGTTTGGATGACGGCAACCATTGTCGTTTCTGAAAATAAAACTGACCGAACCGAATGGATACCCAATTGTAAAGCGGACTTACCTGTTTATACGAACGTCAAAAAATATGCTCTATACCGCAACATTGAACGGATTTTAGAAAGCCGGGAATCCTATCGGCAGAAAATTGCAGCAGCAGAATCTGTTTCGCCGGAACAGGTGCAATTTCATATTATCATTCAAGAAGCAAGAGCATTTACAGAGTTTGCCGTTCTGAATACCATTCAGCAAGACGGCATTTTGAACGAAACCCAAATTCAAATTGGCTGCGGCTGGGATAGTGAACTGGTTTGGAACGATACGCCTACTATTACGATGTGCTATCACAACACCGACCAACTTCTCTACTATGGACTGCCAGCCGGCACGACCCCTCCAGAAGATGATTTTCTACGGAAACTGGAAAAGGCAGCTCAAATTCTATTTACCAAGTTTGACGTGCAAATGCAGATTTCCATTTTTGTTGACCCGGAAAGCCACCATTTATTCGCTCTAACTGTTCGGCAAACAGCTCTCCCCAGTGAGGAAAGCATTTTATTTGACAGCCGCAGCATTTTAAGTGCATTCTACCCCACCACTTGCACCCCCTTGATGGGCAGCTATATGCAAAATATGTATAACCATGTGATTCATAGCTTTTTTAAAACAACCCTGCACTTATTTGACCGCCCCTATTCCGTTTCCGATGATATGGATGATATTGTCATTTATATCAATGGCAGACTTTATTTCTGTGTGGAACATTGGAACAAATTGCTGTATTATTTTCCAACTTTCCGAAAGAAGCAGAGTTTTAAAAATGTCTATGCCCTGCTCCACGACCGAGATGGAATCCGTTCGTGGATGGTGCACCGCTATATTGAATATATCGGAAGACGATTGATGCATTCCGATTTTAAAGCGGTACAAGAGAAATTACAGCTGCTGGAAAATCGGGTGCAAATCTATCAATCCTATGACCTCTCCCAAATGTCCCTGTCAGAATTGAATCAATATTACAAACGCTTTCAAAATACCAACATTGCTTGCTGGCACTATACATTGCTGAGTGTGCTGAACAGCCGGATTTCCATTCAGCATCTGAAAAAAAGCCTGCGGAAAGCACATCCGGATTTGCCATCTGGGATTCAATATCAATACGCTGCCGACATGCTCCCGATGCCGGACTGGGCAGGAAAAAAACTACAGAAAAAAATCCGGTGCACACAAAAATCCGAAACCTATCGAAAGCAATTCCTGAAATTACAAGACCAACTGGTAAAATTGCTGGCAGAGTTGTTCTTAGCTGCCGGAAACCGCTTGTATGAAGCCGGTGCGATTTCAGATGCCGATGATGTGCACTATCTGGTTTTAAAGGAAGTCTTAGCCTCTATGGAAGACCCCTCCATTCAGTGGAAAGACAATCGTTCCGCATGGCGGAGAGAAGCTTACCGCTGGTATTTAAATCTCCCCAACTATACAGAAATGGTACTGCAAAAGAAATGCATTGGGCAGCAGGAAGAACCGTTGACACACATGGTTTTCCCGAGCGGTAGCGGAAAAACACAAGGTCGCCCTTGTATGCCAGGGCTTTCCAAAGGGGATATTCTCATTTATGACGGAAAACAACCGCTATCCGAAGAACAAGCTGCCGGAAAAATCATCATCACAGCTCATCTCTCCAAATTTCTGTTATCCCTGCCATTAAAAGGTTTGATTTTGGAAGAAGAGTTGACTTGTGAACAGGTATCCACACAAGCAAATCCACGGGTATGCTTTCCGGTACTATCTGGCGTGCGAGGTGCTTGCAGCTTATTCCAACACACCCAGCAAATCTATTTGAATGGATGGACAGGCGAAATCACTGCCAGCCGAGAACAAACCTCCGAAAAAACAAAAACTCTCTGGTCAGAATATCGTTCCAGACATCAATAAGAAAAAATCCATCCGGTTGCCCGTTGAAATACGGCAGCCGGATGGATTTTTTATATGAAATGCTGAACAATCAATGCTATAATCGTAACCAAAATAGACAGTCCCACAATTGAAACACAACAGATACAATATATGTTGTCTGCTTTTTCTTGTTCCTTTGTCCTTTGTTTTGCATCTTTGGAATTTATTGTTGTTTGTCCCTGTTTGTGCTCCTCTTTTTCCATGTCCTGCAAGACTTGACAGGTAACTGCTAACTTTACAAAATCTTTGCCGTTATAATGAAACGGCTCATATGGTTTATAATCCATCTGTAGTTCCTCCTTTTAGGGCTTGGTTTGTGTGTTCCAATTTCTCCGGAAGAATAATTCCCGATACTGTTTCGGAGTCTTTCCCATCTCCTTTTTAAAAGTCTGAATAAAATGGCTCTCTGAACTAAAACAGAGATAGTTTGCAATCTCTGCACAGGAATAATCCGAAAACTTCAGCATATTTCCGGCTGCCTCTACTCGTTTCTTTCGGATGTAATCGCTAATCGTAAGCCCCATTTCTCTATGAAACAGCTTGGACAAATGGGACGGGCTGAGGTGCACTTCCTCCGCCAATGCTTGCAGCGTGATTTTGGTATGTAAGTGGTCATAGATGTAATCCAACACCACCAAAATTGGTTTTGGATATCGTGGCTTCTTGTGAATTATCTGCATTCGCTGCGTAAAGTCATCAATCACCTGTTGGTGCAGCACGCTTATTTCCTGCTCTTTTTGGCAGCGGTCAGCACTGCGAATATAAATATCACTGAGATTGAATGCTTCTTCCATCTCCATGCCACCCTCAATACAATAACGGGTCAGAAATGCAACGGTGATAATAAAATGATAGGTCAAATTTCGCAGTGGGTTTTGACTGAGTGTTCCCATCTTGTCGCTATCCAATGGCTTAAATAATCGGTGGACAGTTTCCAGATCGCCCCGTTGAATGGCTTTAAAAAACGCCATTTCCCGATCATATGCCAGATGTGAAACTTGATACTCCCGATTTAAAAATGCAACATGTGTCAACTCTTTTTCAATATCCATGGCGTTCCTGCCCCCTTTTTCCTCATTATAGCATATCTTTTCGGAAAACGCAATCAAAAACACGACAAAAATCTGATAAAAATCACCATTATATGATATAAAAGCAAGAAAAATTGTGCTATATTAGTAGTAATGAAAGCATTCTCATGCACAAATTTTATTCAGATTTGATAAATTCAATCGGTCTTTATCGTTCAAAGGAGGATTTTTTATGCATCGTCACATTTTTCAAAAAAGCCTTGCAGCCATCGCTGCAGGTGCTCTGGCAGTCACCAGTCTTGCTGTGCTGCCCTCATTTTTTGCTTCGGCAGCAACTACCATTTTATCTTCGGATTTTTCCAATGGTTCTTCCGGCTGGTCAACCTACAAGGCAAGCGGCGGAAGCTGCTCGATGGGCGTAGAAAATGGAAAATTGGCATTGACCGTCAATAGTGTTGGCACGCTGAACTATTCCGTACAAGTCGGCTATGATGTTGTACCGCTCTATCAAAACGGTGTTTATCGCTTGAAATATGATATTTCTTCTACCGAAGATTGCACCGTTGAACAGATGATTCAGCAGAATGGCGGAACGTATCAGTCTTACACTTGGAAAGGCTTAGATCTGACCGCTGAAACACAGACAGTAGACTACACCTTCACCATGAAGCAGGAAACCGACATCATGTCAAAACTGGTTTTCAACTGCGGCTATGAAGGAAAAGATGTTGCACCGCATACTATTTATCTGGACAACGTATCTTTGGAACTGATTGATGACAGCAAGGTTGACTATACTTCATTTCAGCCATATGAACCGTCTATTATAACGGATCAGGTCGGCTATCAGCCAAACAGCAAGAAAACAGCGGTGTTCCGAGATGTAACCAGTGAAACAACCTTCTCCGTTGTCAATGCAGACACCAAACAGACTGTTTACACCGGAACATTATCCGACAGCATCAACAATTCCCCTGCAAGAGAAACCGAATGGACAGGTGATTTTTCTGCTGTTACAGAACCAGGGTCTTATTATATCACTTGTGGCGATTTAGACCAATCTTACACCTTTACCATTTCAGATAGCGTTTATGACACGCTCTTGACCGACTCTGTAAAAATGTTGTATTTGCAGCGATGTGGAACGGAAATTGAAGATGACACTTTTGGGCATGTTGCCTGCCACAACACAAAAGCAACGATTTATGGCACATCTGAAACTATTGATGTAAGCGGCGGCTGGCACGATGCTGGCGACTATGGACGTTATGTTGTTCCGGGAGCAAAGACTGTTGCCGACCTGCTCTATGCATATGCTGCTTCTCCGTCCTCTTACGGCGATGCAACCGGCATTCCGGAGAGTGGCAACGGTGTTCCGGATATTCTGGACGAAACCCGGTACGAACTGGAATGGATGCTGAAAATGCAGGATGCAAAATCCGGCGGTGTTTATCACAAAGTCACCTGCGAAAATTTCCCAGGCTATGTGATGCCGGAAACCGAAACCCAGCCGCTGATCGTAACACCGATTTCTACCACTGCAACTGCGGATTTCTGTGCATCTATGGCAATGGCATATGAATTCTATCAGGATGTTGACCCGAATTTCGCCAACACCTGCCTGAATGCAGCAAAGAAAGCATGGGATTTCTTAGAAGAAAATCCGAAACTCATCTATGAGAATCCGGAGGATATCACTACCGGTGCTTATGAAGATACCAGCGATACCGATGAGCGTTACTGGGCAGCGATGCAGATGTATCGAGCAACCGGGGACGAATCCTATTTGCAAAACTTTATCGGTTCTGCTGCGAAAACTGGCATGGACTGGTCAACAGTCGGCGACTATGGCAACATTGCCATTCTGACTATGGCAAATCCGAATCAAACCATGTATGCAAAGGCAAAGAAAGCCGTTTTGAAAGAGGCTGACCAGTTTGTTTCTACTGCAAAATCCAGTCCGTATGGCGTTTCCGTTGTTAATTTCAACTGGGGCAGCAATATGACGGTTGCCAATGCTGGTGTAATTTTAGGGCTGGCTTATCAGCTGACCGATGATACTTCTTATTTAAATGTTTCTGCATCAAACTTGCATTATCTGCTCGGCAGCAATCCGATCGGAGAATGCTTTGTCACTGGATTTGGTACAGTTTCCCCGCAGAATCCGCATCACCGCCCATCTATGGCGAAAAAACAGGCAATGCATGGCATGGTAGTCGGCGGTGTCAACTCCAACTTAGAGGACAGTGCTGCAAAGGCATATTTGGCAACCACTGCCCCTGCAAAATGCTACGTTGACCACTCCGAAAGCTATTCTACAAACGAAATCGCAATTTATTGGAACTCTCCGCTCACCTATTTGATTTCCCTGAACAACGCAAATACGGGCAACACTGGAACAGTCGGCGATGTCAATCAAGATGGTGCTGTCAATGTTGCAGACGTGATTCTGCTGCAAAAATACTTGATTCGCAAGGCAACATTGACCGCTGAACAAGGTGTTAATGCCGATATGACAAAAGATAATATCGTCAATGTTGTAGACCTCTGTCTGCTGAAAAAGAATGTATTGAAAAACAATTCCAATCCAAGTCAGCCTGACCAGCCGACAAAGCCAGATCAGCCTTCTACCAACAAACCTGATCCAAACGCAACGATGTATGCAAACTTCCGAGCAGGCACAGCCAAGGAATTTATCGCATCTGATGGCTGGACAAACGGCAACCCATTTGACTGCTTCTGGAAAGCTTCCAATGCAACCTTTAAAGACAACGCTTTGAATCTGACCATTGACAAAGACCCTACTGGGCAATATCATTACATCGGTGCAGAATACAGAACCAATGATTTCTATTCTTACGGCTACTATGAAACTTCCATGCAGGCAATCAAAAATGACGGCGTTGTTTCCTCATTCTTCACCTACACTGGGCCGAGCGACAACAACCCGTGGGATGAAATTGACGTGGAAGTTCTCGGCAAGGACACCACAAAGGTACAGTTCAACTACTACACCAACGGTGTAGGCAACCACGAATACATGTACGATTTGGGCTTTGATGCTTCCGAGGGCTATCACACTTATGGCTTTGACTGGCAGAAAGATTCCATTACTTGGTATGTAGACGGAAAGGCAGTTTACAAGGCAACTTCCAACATTCCATCCACACCGGGCAAAATCATGATGAATGTATGGCCGGGCATCGGTGTTGACGACTGGCTCAAACCGTTCGATGGCACAACACCGCTGACTGCAAAGTATCAGTGGGTGACTTATAACGAAAACGGTCACAAGTAATTGCTTTCTTCTTGCGTGCAGCCCTCCCATAAAACAATTGCTGCACGCAGTGTTTCTGATTTATTCTCCAAAAAATCCCGATACAGTTCCATTCAAATCTGTATCGGGATTTTTTTATTTCTTATTTGATTTCCCAGAGAATCCAGTCGCCTTCGTTCCAGTTCTGGTTCAGCAAAACAGCATCCGCAATTCTTGTCCAATGCTCTTCGCCGGCTTCTGTTCGCAACAGCACTTGATCCATCGGTTCTTCCCCCTCTGGAATACCCTCGCAGCCGTGATCCTCTTCATAAATCGTGATAATTTGATAGCGTTGTTTCATCGCTGTTCCTCCGGTTTGATTGCTCGCAGCTGCTGCATCAGCTGTTCCGGCTCTTCTGCCTGCATCCAATCTGACATCATACAAATGCCATCCGCACCAATTGCCTGCACCTGTGCAGCGTTCTGCACATGAATGCCGCCAATTCCATAGACGGGAATGGAAACTGCCCGTTTGATTTCCTGCAAAAAAGAAAGCCCTCTCGGCGGTAAATCCGGTTTGCAGGCAGTTGCAAAGATATGCCCTGCAATCACCCAGCTTGCTCCAACCTGCTCCGCTTGTTTTGCTTCCTCCAACTTGTGGACAGAAACCCCAAACGGTACAGACAATGCACTCGCCTGCTCTAACTGCGAAACGGAAACCTGCACAGGCAAAGATAGGTGTTCTGCTACAGAAATCTGATGATTGCAAATCAGCTGCACGCCCTGCCCCTGACAAATACGCTGCACTTGCTCTGCCAATGCCTGATATGCGGTTTCAGAAAGCTGTTTCTCCCGCAAAATCATCGCATCTGGCTTTGCAGCTGCAATTTTCTGCAACTGCTGCAAATAATCGCCCTTACAGAGAGCTTGATTCGTTACACAGAGTATTTTCATAGCAAATTCGTGTTGATATAGTCGGTATAAACTGGCTGCATGCCCTGTTCCAGAATGGCTTGATGAATTTCAGCAAGACTTCTGCCGTCTGAAATTTCAAACTGTGCATCGCCCTTTTGCTCTTCTTCCGTATGACCGCCGATTCCGACATTGACACCAGCAGAAATCTTTGTTGCACTGATTGGCAACACATGGTCTCGGAAACCTGCCCGTTCTCGGGTAGAAATCGTAATGCTGGCAAACGGCAGGAAAATCCGAACCGCCAGCATCATTTGCAGGAGCTGCGTTTCATGAACATCATTTTCTTCTGTTTTTTCGTGGTTCTTATATGGTCGCAGCCGTGGGAATGACATGGCAATTTCAGCGTGCGGATACTTCTTTTGCAGCAGATATGCATGATATCCGGCTGCAAACATATCGCTCCGGAAGTTGCTCAAGCCCAGCAATGCCCCAAATCCAACGCCACGCATACCGCCTAAAATTGCCCGTTCCTGTGCATAGAATCGGTATGGCATACAGCGTTTTGCTCCAGCCTGATGCATCTTTTCATAGCAGTCTAAATGGTAAGTTTCCTGAAAGACGGTTACAAAATCCGCCCCGCACTGATTCAAATACTGGTATTCATCGACATTCAGCGGATAAACTTCCAGTCCGATGGTCGGGAAATACTTCTTCGCAATCTGTACCGCATTTCCGATATATTCCACGCTGGATGCAGAACGGCTTTCGCCTGTCAGCAACAGCACTTCTCGCATATCGGTCTTTGCGATTGCCTGCATTTCTTTTTCGACTTCTTCCATGTTCAAATGACTGCGGTGAATCTTATTCTTGCAGTTAAATCCGCAATAAACACACTCATTCTCACAATAATTGGAGATATAAAGCGGTGTAAACAGCTGTACGCAGTTACCGAAATGCTTTTCCCGTTCTCGCTTTGCCTTTTCTGCCATCTGTTCCAGAAATGGCTGTGCTGCGGGAGAAAGCAAGGCTGCAAATTCCTGTACGGTACAAGTTGTGCTTCGCAGGGCAGCCTGCACCTCTTTTGCTGTGTAAGTTGTCTGTTCAAATGCCTGCATGGCAGTTTGAACTTCTTCAAACATCTGAGAATCCAGCTGCTGCATGTGCGGCTGGTAGGTCATCGGGTCGTAAATGGTACGCAAATGAAACTTCCCCCTTAATCCTGCAAAAATCCAGTCAATGGGCTGGATGCTTCTGCACCTTTGTCCAAAACTCTGCCCAACTTCGACAGATATGCCAGCCGTCCCGCTTCAATGGCAAGGCGGAAAGCCGTTGCCATTGCGGCACAATCTCCGGCAGTTGCAACGGCAGTATTTGCCATAACCGCAGCAGCCCCCATTTCCATAGCTTCACACGCCTGAGAAGGTGCACCAATGCCAGCATCTACAATGATTGGCAGCTTCATTTCATCAATTAAAATGCGAATAAAGTCTTTTGTCCGCAAGCCCTGATTGCTGCCAATCGGTGCACCGAGCGGCATAATGGCAGCCGCACCGGCATCTTCCAGCTTCCGAGCAGCCACCAAATCCGGATACATATACGGCAGGACAATAAAGCCTTCTTTTGCAAGCTGACGGGTTGCCCGAATCGTTTCTTCGTTGTCTGGCAGCAGGTACTTTGTTTCGTGAATGATTTCTACCTTTACAAAATCACCGCAGCCCAATTCTCTGGAAAGCCGTGCAATCCGAATGGCTTCTTCTGCATTTCTTGCACCAGATGTATTCGGCAGCAGGGTAATATTTTTCGGCAGAAAATCCAAAATGTTTTCTTTGCTGTCTGCATTGGCACGCCGCAAAGCAATCGTTGCAATTTCGCTGCCGCCATACTCCATAACGGTTTGAATCAGAGACAGGGAAAACTTTCCCGAACCCAAAATAAAACGAGAGTGGAACGGATGTCCGCCCAGCATCAACACATCATCTTCATATTCTTTTTTCTGCATGGAACTTCCTCCTATTTTGTTTTCGAGGACTGACCGCCGCCCATAAAGTGAACAACTTCCAGTACATCGCAATCTTGCAGCATGACTTCCGCATAAGTTGCCTTCGGCACAATTTCCTCATTCCGTTCCACTGCAATGGTACGGAGGTCGTAGTGCTGTTCCAGCAAAAACGCTTGCAGGGAAATGGGTGCGTTCAGCGGGATTTCTTTTCCATTGACACGCATCGGTGACAACTCCTTTTCTATGATAATGTTTGCAAATAGACAGAAAAAGGGCTGCACCCGCAGGTGGTGCACCCCATTTTTTGAAAGCTATGTTGCTATCTTTCAGTATAGCAGATTTTTTGGCATTTGTCAACTGTTTCAATTTTGTATTTGGCGTTTTGGTATTGAGGGTATTTAGGAAGACCATCTTGCGGATGGTTCGGCAAGGCTGGGGCACATCCCCAGCTTGCCTAGGAAACCGCAATTGCCCCTGAAACCTTGTATCGCATTACAACCTTCTGATTTCAAAGGCAATTGCGGTTCTATTCCGATTTTCTCTTTGATTTTTATTGTGGTTTTCTGTGCAGTTTCATTTGCTACGCAAATGTGGGCTACTCGCCCACACCTCGGCAGCATTTTTA
>ERZ773165.744-NODE-744-length-22814-cov-29.927721_pt1 | contig 22814 bp, 17 predicted proteins | sample MGYA00581003_ERZ773165 | MGnify/ENA primary metagenome ERZ773165 (study PRJEB29015, sample SAMEA2737817) | human gut metagenome | biome: human gut; feature: human-associated habitat; material: faeces | place: China | collected 2012 ... | reverse complement strand
GGCACTTCCCCCGAAGGGGGAAGCAAGACGTTACGTAGCTAACAATTTCCTTAACTTAATAGCCTTCCCCTCGAGGGGAAGGTGCCCCGTAGGGGCGGATAGGGTACTGGCGGTATGAAAGACAGATGAGAAAAACGGAGAGGTGCGTGGCACATGTGGGGAAAGCCGCTTATATTTTATCTGCATCGAAAAAGCCGCAGAGAGAATCGTTGGATTCACTCTGCGGCTTTTCGATGGAAACAGGGAGGAAAACGGCAAGCGGGCATCGCCTATATACTTGCGGCGAAGCCGCCACAACAACCCTAAACTCTGAAGTTTGAAAGCAGGGATGAGTAGCTAGGGATGAGTGGCTAGGGATTAGGAATCTCAAGTGACTAGTGACTTGAATACTACTTTCGGGCATCGCCTCATATATACTTGCGGCGAAGCCGCCACCTTCATTCCTAATTCCTCATTCGAGCAGAGCTTTCATTCACAATCAAGGGAAGCCCTGAGCCCTGAACCCTGAACCCTGAACCGTTAAACCTTTAACCTTCTTACTTCGTCCCGAAGATGCGGTCGCCGGCATCGCCAAGGCCCGGGAGGATGTATTTCTTTTCATTCAGCTGACGGTCGAGGGAGGCGGTATAGATCGGAACGTCCGGATGTGCCTGGTTCACGACCTCGACACCTTCCGGGGCAGCGACGAGACACATGAATTTGATATTCTTGACGCCCTTTTCTTTCATCATGTCGATGGCTGCGACGGCGCTGCCTCCGGTAGCGAGCATCGGATCGACAAGGATGAAGTCGCGATTTTCCACATCCGGGAGCTTGCAATAGTATTCGATCGGCTTGGCGGTGACGGGATCGCGGTAGAGGCCGATGACGCCGATGCGGGCTGACGGCATGAGTTCGGTGAGGCCTTCCACCATGCCGAAGCCGGCGCGCAGGATCGGGACGATGCCGAGCTTCTTGCCGGCGACCTGTTTTCCTGTCGCTTTTTCGAGCGGTGTCTCGATAGCGACATCTTCGAGCGGCAGATCGCGGGTGAGCTCATAGCCCATCAGGAGCGTGATCTCCTGTAGCAGACGGCGGAACTCACCGGAGCTGGTTTCTTTCTTTCTCATAATGGTCAGCTTGTGCTGGATCAGCGGATGATCAATGACATGGATATGCATAATGGCCTCCTCAGGAAAATATAGAGTGAATAGGAAGTAGCGATTTTTGCTTTTCTCATTGTAGCACAAATGAGAGAGGTTTGGGGGAGGGACGGTTCTTTGATTGCGTGCGAAAGTTTCGCTTGAATAAGAAATGTGAAATGAGAAATGCGAAGTGCTGGTGCGGCGCGTTTCGTCATCCTGAGCGGAGGGAAACATCGTATGTTAGAAAATGGCTTATCTGAAACAGGAGAACTGAGTCGAAGGATCTAAGCACCGCGGAGTATCAATAATGGCGAGGCCCGAAGGTGGCATTTCAGTCACCAGTCACTAGTCACTAGTCACTCGAGGCTACTAATCCCTAGCTACTCATCCCTGCTTTCAAACTTCAGGGCACGCCCCACGAGCGAACCCTGTTTTCTTAAACCTTTCTTTAATGACAATTTCCGAAGAATGTTGTAAAATGAAAGACAGTATGACAGAAATGAATTTTTATACCTTTATATATAGTTTGAGGTTCATATAGCTCCAAGTAAAGAAAAGAGGAATCCTATGAAATCCAATAAACTGACATCCCTTCTCTGCGCACTGGCTCTGACAGGGGCGGTGATGCCGCTTTCTATGGCAGAGGCGGCAGAGCCGGCTCCGGCGGCCGCCGCCCAGGAAGCACCTGCTGAAGGTGTGAACTACACCGATGCCCTGATGAAGGGACTGTCTCTGACGCTTCCTGATGTCCAGAGTGCGGTCGAGTCAGGCACGTTCAAGAATCTTTCACCAGAAGCGCCTAAGCCTGCAGAGCCGGAGCCCGCTCCGCTGCCCGAACCGGAACCGGAGCCAGAGCCGGAACCCGAACCTGAACCTGCGCCTGCCCCGGCACCGGCGGCGAAGTATACCGCAGATCAGGGGAGCGCAGCCGCCGAGATCGGATCCGATGGTGCGTATGACGGCATGACCTACAGCTCGGACAAAGCGGATGAGAATGCGCTTCGCGTCTCCATGGCATACATCACCGCGAAGGGCGATACCATCACGAAGTCCGGTGACACCTCGAGCGCAGAAAATAGTGACCTTTATGGGATGAATGCGGCACTGCTCGTGACCCATGGCGGACACGGGGCTTTCACGGATGTGAAGATTTCCAGCACAGGAAACGGCGCGACGGGCGCCTATGGCTACAGCAAGGGCACATACATCAATCTGACGAATGCACAGGTCTCCACCACGGGCGCGCAGGCTTCCGGCGTCGAAGTCTCCCAGCGTGCGATGATGAAGGTAGAGGCATCCACGGTCACTACCACCGGAGATCAGTCGCCGGCGATCCGCATCTCTCAAAACGGCGGCATCCTTCTCACCGAAAACTCCGACTTTACCGCTTCCGGCGCGAATGCACACGGCATCTATACCCAGGGCGATGTGACCGTCACAGGCGGGACTGTCAAGGCGGAAAAGACCAAGGCGGCCGTTATCAAAAATATCAGCTCCATCACGCTCGATGGAGCGACGCTCGAAGGCAATGAGACGGGCGCGCTTCCTTACAATATCGTCATGTACTCGGATGCCGACGCGATCGGTGTCACAGGGACGCAGCAGTTCGAGGCGAATCATGCAAGCCTCATCTCTCATAAGGGCGGCATGTTCTATGTGACCGGCACCCACTGCCGCATCACGCTGAAGGACAGCACGCTCACGCAGGATGAAGCGGCGCCTGTCTTTACCATCACAGGCAATGACGGCGGCTACGGCTGGGGCGATGCGGGCGCGAACGGCGGTCACGCGGAAGTCATCCTGTCGCAGCAGATCCTGAATGGCGATATTCTCCTCGATACCATCTCGGATATCAATCTCAGTATCAAAGACCAGTCCACCTGGACCGGTGCGATCACCATCGCGCCGAATGCCCAGGAGGGTGCTCCGTACAAGACCAATGCTGATGTCTTCATTGCGGAAGGCTCTACATGGAACCTGACCGCAGACTCTCAGATCACCAGCCTCTTCAATCTGGGCACGATCCATTACAACGGACACACCATCACACTTGCCGATGGGACGGTCATGAAGGAATAAATTGACAGAAATAGAAGATCACGCGGTGCGAGGTAGTCGCATGGCGTGATTTTTTATTTGAGACTGAAGTTTGAAAGCAGGAATGAGTGGCTAGGGATTGGGAGCCTCTAGTGACTAGTGACTAGTGACTGGGTTTCTTCGGCATCGTCATCCCGAGCGCAGCCGAGGGATCTCTACTGCCCTGCAGGAATCAGCGTGTATGCGCTGAGGGGAAACGATGTCTTGGTGCTGCCTCACATCAGGCAATGAGCGTTCTGCAATATAGATTTCTCGGCTACGCTCGAAATGACGGCAGCGCGAAGCGCTATCAAAACTCCACGGCGCTTCATTATTATTTGCGCCGCACCACCCCCTTTGAACCCGTAGAACCTACAGAACCCGCTGAATCTCTTCCGCTCAATCAAAGGGCGGCACGCCCCTTGGGCTAACCCTGAACCCTGAACCCTGAACCCTGAACCTTCATTTCCTCTTGACGCAGCCCTTTCACTAGTGCTATAAATAAAACTATATTTTATATGATATGCGTGCGGCGCATAGCCGTACCTCTCTTTTTCCGTCTGGAGGGATCCCTATGAACTTCAAAAAAGCCATCCTCGTATCGGCTGCAGTCCTCGCGGCTGCTGGCATCATCGCAGGCTGCGGTGACCAGAAAGCCGCGTCCTCTGCTTCTTCGAAAGCTGCCAAAGAAACCACCATCAAGGTCGGCGTATCCCCTGTACCGCACGCTGAGATCGTCGGCGTTGTGAAAGACAAGCTCGCCAAAGAAGGCGTCAAGGTCGAAATGGTCGAATTCACCGACTATGTCCAGCCGAACCTGGCCCTTGCAGATAAGAGCCTCGATGCGAACTTCTTCCAGCACAAACCATATCTGGATGAATTCTGCAAATCCAAAGGCCTGAAGCTGAAATCCATGGGCGCTGTCCATCTCGAACCGATGTGCGTGTATTCCAAGAAGCTGAAGTCTTTGAATGATCTTGCTGACGGTGCGCATGTAGCCATTCCGAACGATCCGACCAATGGCGGCCGTGCCCTCCTCGTCCTTCAGTCTGCCGGTCTCATCAAGCTGAAGGAAGGCGCTCCGATCACCGCGACCCCGCAGGATATCGCAGAGAACCCGAAGAACCTGGAATTCTCCGAACTGGAAGCCCCGCAGCTTCCGCGTGCCCTGGAGGATGCGGATATCGCGATCATCAATATGAACTTTGCCCTCGAAGCAAAGCTCGATCCGAAGAGTGCCATCTACAGCGAAGGCTCCGACTCTCCGTATGCGAATATCGTAGCTGTCCGTGAAGGTGATGAAAACCGTCCGGAACTCCAGAAGCTCATGAAAGCGCTCACAAGCAAAGAAGTCAAGGACTTCATCGAAAAGAAATACGGCGGCTCTGTCAAGACCGTATTCTGATCGCGCCTTTGAAGAAAAACTCCCCGAAAGGGGAGTTTTTTTGCTGCGACAAGGGGGGGGAGACCCCCCTCATGATGAGCCCCTTGGTGCAGAGACCGCCATGAGGGAAAACATACTATGTGCGCTATGGCAAGGATCCCTCCATCTGCCTCCTTCTCTATTGCTGAACGGTTCCCCATTCTATATAATGATATATTGAAATAGGATCATAAAAATATCATTTCCCACGTCAGGAGCCCATCCATGCGATTCCTCGCTTCGAAAAAGAACATTCAGAATCTTTTATATGCGACACTCTTTCTGCTGCCGCTTCATCCCTATGTGTTTTACGTGACACTTCTCCCATGCCTTCTTCTCTGGGCAGTGAATCATTGCACCACAGGCGAAGTGAAAGGCGTGCGCCCTCGTCTCTGGGGACTGCCGGCGGTCTTTTTGGCGTGTGCCTTTTTTTCCGGCTTCCACTCTCCCGACCCTGCCTTTTCGCTCATGAACTGGGCCTTCCAGCCATTGATGTATGCCGCGATTTACCTTTTGATCCTTTCACTTCTTTCCTCCGTGAGAGAAAAGGAGAAGGCACTCTATGCCTTCCTGGCAGGAGCCATCTGCGTGGCCGCCTATGGCTTCATCCAGTATGCGAATGTGGCAGGCATGGCAGCTGATATGACGGCGCAGAGCTGGGTCGATCCCGAGAGATTTCCTCTCCTTCGGCGCCGCATGTATTCGACACTGGAAAATCCGAATCTCCTCGGGGCCTATGCCGTCATGATCATTAGCATCCTCACTGCTTTCTTTCTCAGGGAGCGGCAGAAAAAAAGGAAATGGGCTTTTGCCATCATTCTCTTCGTCCTGCTTCTCTGCCTTGCGCTGACCTATTCACGCGGCGCATGGCTGAGCCTTGCGGCCATCGTCTTAGGGCTCACCCTCTTCTATGACAAGCGATTCGGCTTCCTTTTCTTCCTCATTCCTCTCGTTCTTCTCTTCTACCATGGGCAGATGGTCGAGCGTTTTCTGTCCCTCTTCTCCGGAGAAGACACCTCTGTCGGCCTGCGATTTGCCCTGTGGGAGAGCACCATCGCCATGATCGAAGAGCACCCGCTTCTCGGCGTGGGGTGGGGGAGCTATTATCTGGCCTATCCCGACTACAACTTCTTTATTCAGGATGAGCACGTCCTCATCTTCCATGCGCACAACATGTATCTCAATATGCTCGCCGAAGTCGGCATCATGGGCGGAGCAGCCTTCCTTTTGACTTTCTTCGCCCAGGGCTTCCTCTGCTGGAAGCTCTATCGGGGGAAGGCCAGCCTCTTCACGCGAACGATGGGGCTTGGCGGCCTGCTCATGGTCATGGCCATCGCCGTCCTCAGCATGAGCGACCATGTCCTTTTCGGACGCTCGATCTCCTTCTGCTTCTGGAGCCTTTCCGCACTTTGCGTAGGAAGCGGAGACTGGTGAGCGGTTATCGGGGGAAAGAGTGAAGGGGGCAGCGATGCCCAAAGCGATGAGTCGATCTTCACGGATCACCTTCGCGGGAAGCCTTCGAGTAAGGCCCTGTGGCACTCCCTGTACCATTTCTATAACCTGCACTGCGAGGATCATCGCTTTCATAGCCTGTAGGCTCTTAGTCACATAAATGATGATTTGTCTAATAGGAATTATTTATAACATCCCTATGAGAATTTTAAAAACAAAGAACTTACTTTTTACGAACCTTTCGAAAAAAGTGTGATATAATAACAGTGATGACTGAGAAGGTCACAAATACAGTCGGTGAGACCGATGATACCAAGGAGGAGTTTTTCTGATGTTATGAGACATGTTTACATGCGGTCATAGGAAAGCAGAAAGGACTCCTTTTTCTTTTATACTTCGGAAGCACGGCTGTGTTTTTATGAGGCAAAAAGTTCCAGACCATAGAGAAAGCTCAAAGAGGTACTGGACTTTTGATATTTTTATATTTTTGGGAGGATGATAGTAATGATCGACACCAATGATAGCGAATTCCTTAGCAGAATTGAAAGTGCAGATCTGAAAGCAAAAATCTGTGATGCTAAAACTGCAGCAGCTATGATTCAGGCAGGCGACATCCTTGGTATTTCCGGATTCACCCCATGCGGCTATCCGAAGATCACCATGCATGAACTCGCAGAACGTATGAAAGAAACCCCATTCCAGGTAGACGTATGGACTGGCGCTTCTACTGGTTCCCAGATTGATACTGAACTGGTCGCTGTAAATGGCATCAGAAACCGTATGCCATACCAGACCAACGGCAACCTCAGAAAAGCCATCAATGCAGGCAGCATCAACTATTATGACCTTCACCTGTCCCATGTAGCTCAGCAGATCCGTGCTGGCTTCTTCACCAACGTGAAGGGCGAACGTGTCACCGGCCCAGATTTCGCAGTAGTAGAAGTCTGCAAGATCGGACCGAACGGCGAACTGTACCCGACCACTGCTATCGGCAACTCTCCGGTATTCGTAGATACCGCTAAGAAAGTCATCGTAGAAGTCAACACCACCCAGCCGCTGGAACTCGCTGGCATGGCTGATATCTACATGAGAAAGAACCCGCCGCACTGCGAACCGATTCCGATCAAAACTGCTGGCGACCGCGTAGGCACTCCTTACATCCCATGCGATCCGGCAAAGATCGTTGCTATCGTTCCATGCGATCTGCCAGACGTTACCCGTGCACTGGCTCCGCTCGATGACGACGCAGAAGCAATGGGCAACAACCTGATCGATTTCCTGAAAAACGAAGTCGCTCATGGCAGACTGCCGGAAAACCTGCTCCCACTGCAGTCCGGCGTAGGCAACGTAGCAAACGCTGTTATCCATGGCCTCGTAGAATCCGACTTCAAGAACCTTTCCGTATACACCGAAGTTATTCAGGATGGCATGTTCGACCTGATCGATAAAGATAAGATCGACATGATCTCCGGTACTTCCCTGTCCCCATCCCCGGACGGACTGAAACGCTTCTATGCAAACATTGAAAAATACAACAAGAAGATCATTCTCCGTCCGCAGGAAATCTCCAACAACGGCGAAGTAGCTCGTCGTCTCGGCGTCATCGCTATGAACACCGCTCTGGAAATGGATATCTACGGCCACGTAAACTCCACCCACGTAAGCGGCACCAAGCTGATGAACGGTATCGGCGGCTCCGGCGACTTTGCTCGTAACGGCTTCCTGTCCTGCTTCTTCTGCCACAGCACCGCTAAGGGCGGCAAGATCTCCGCAGTTGTTCCGATGTGCTCCCATGTAGACCACACCGAACATGATACCCATGTATTCATTTCTGAACAGGGCGTCGCTGATGTTCGCGGCCTGTCCCCGAAAGAAAGAGCAAAGGTCATCATCAACAACGTTGCTCATCCGTCCTTCAGAGATCAGCTCATGGACTACTATGAAAGAGCATGCGCAGCTTGCGGCGAAAGCCAGACCCCGCATCTCCTTCAGGAAGCATTCAAATTCCATGAAAGCCTCGCTGAAAACGGCGACATGCACTTCAAGAAATAATTTAATTATTCAAGAAGCCGCATGAGGCAAGGCATTTAATGCTTTACAAATACAGATAATACTGTATAATTACCTATGGTGATATCTGTCAAACGACAGTGTCAATACATGGGTCAGCAAGAGTCCCCCAATCGCTGCTGCAAGAAGACTCGAATGAGCACTGCAGCAGCCAAGGGCTTTGCGTGACCCCATTGGGAAGATAGTTCCTATGTAAGTGGTAAGAAGAACACAAAGTCGCGGCCACCGAAGTCAAGGAAAAGCTTCCTAGAGTTTTAATACTTACTTTTTTAGGAGGAAGATGAACTCATGTCTAACGAATCCCTGAAAGCTAAACTTGCAGCTTACAATGACACCTATGCAAAACAGTGCGCAAAACATCCGGAAAGAGTTGGTCTGAAACACAAGAACCTGTACACCCCACTCGATCTCGAAGGTTTCGACTATGAAAGAGACCTCGGATTCCCGGGCGAATATCCATACACCCGTGGCGTACAGCCGACCATGTACCGTGGCAAACTCTGGACCATGCGTATGTATGCTGGTTTCTCCACCGCTGAAGAATCCAACAAACGTTACAAATACCTGATCGCTAACGGCGGCACCGGCCTGTCCTGCGCATTCGACCTGCCAACCCAGATCGGCTATGACTCCGACGACAAAATGTCCGCTGGCGAAGTTGGTAAAGTAGGCGTAGCTATCGACTCCCTCTACGATATGGAAAGACTGTTCGACGGCATCGACCTCGGCAAAGTTTCCACTTCCATGACCATCAACGCACCGGCTTCCGTACTGCTGGCTATGTACATCGCTGTAGCTGAAAAACAGGGCGTTCCGGCAACTGCTCTTCGCGGCACCATCCAGAACGATATCCTGAAAGAATACGCAGCTCGCGGCACCTACATTTTCCCGGTTAAACCGTCCATGCGTCTGATCACCGATATCTTCGAATACTGCTCCGAAAACGTACCGAAGTGGAACACCATCTCCATTTCCGGCTACCATATCCGTGAAGCAGGCTCCACCGCTGCTCAGGAAATCGCATTCACCATCGCTGATGGTATCGCATACATCGAAGCAGCTCTGAAAGCTGGCATGAAGATCGATGAATTCGCAGGCCGTCTGTCCTTCTTCTGGAACGCTCACAACAACGTACTCGAAGAAGTTGCAAAATTCCGTGCATCCCGTCGTCTGTGGGCTACCATTCTGAAGGAAAGATTCCATGCAGAAGCTAGCAAGTCCATGAAACTGCGTTTCCACACCCAGACCGCTGGTTCCATGCTGACCGCTCAGCAGCCAAACAACAACATCATCCGTGTTGCTCTCCAGACCGCTGCAGCAGTTATGGGCGGAACCCAGTCCCTGCACACCAACTCCCGCGATGAAGCTCTGGCTCTGCCGACCACTGAATCCGTAACCATCGCTCTGCGTACCCAGCAGATCGTAGCTTACGAATCCGGCCTGGCTGACGTAGTTGATCCGCTCGGCGGCTCCTACTATGTTGAAGCTATGACCAACGCTATCGAAGCAGAAGCTAAAGAATACATCCGCAAGATCGATGAAATGGGCGGCGCAGTAGAAGCTATTGATAAAGGTTACATCCAGAAAGAAATTCAGGACGCTGCTTACGCTTGGCAGATGTCTGTTGAATCCGGCGAAAGAACCATCGTTGGCGTCAACAAATTCACCATGGAAGAACCACCGGTTACCGGCCTGCTGAAGATTGACGCATCCGTTGGCGAAAAGAAGAAAGCTCAGCTCGCTCAGGATAAAGCAAACCGTGACCAGGCTAAAGTTGCTGAAGAACTGGCTAAACTTGAAAAAGCAGCTCAGACTCCGGCTGAAGGCCCAGACCATGTCAACCTCATGCCAGTCATCCTCGACTGCGTACGTGCATACTGCACCGAAGGCGAAATCTGCGGCGTTCTGCGTAAAGTTTACGGCGAATACAAACCGCACAACACCCTCTAATCTAAGGGCAGCCTGAAGCAAAGATAATTACATTACTCAAATATTTCTGGAGGTAATTTACAATGGCAGACAAACGTATCAGAGTACTGGTAGCTAAACCGGGTCTTGATGGACATGATCGTGGCGCAAAAGTTATTGCTCGTGCACTTCGTGATGCAGGCATGGAAGTTATTTACACCGGTCTTCGTCAGACCGTTGAACAGATCGTTGAAGCAGCAGACGCAGAAGACGTTAATGTTGTAGCTCTGTCCCTGCTCTCCGGCGCTCACAACACCCTCTTCCCGGAAGTTGTTGAAGCACTGAAGGCTAAAGGAATGAGCGACGTTCTCGTAGTTGGCGGCGGCGTAATTCCGGAATCCGATATCCCAGGCCTGAAAGAAGCTGGCGTAAAAGCTATCTTCACTCCTGGCACACCAACCAAAGAAGTTATCGACTTCATTAAAGAAAACGTAAAATAATCGACTTTTAGACTGACTAGCTTGACAGTTTATTAGTTGAAATGTAGCTTGCATGGGGCTGGGGGGATACTCAGTCCCATTGCAACTATATTATTTACTCTTCGAAAAGGCGGTGCATCCATGGAATTTTCTATGAAGGATTTTTGGAATGGATCCAGACGTGCCTTAGCGAGAGCAATTACCATCGTTGAAGACGAACGGGATGGATTTGAAGATGTCATGAAAGAAATCTATCACCATACCGGTCGTGCACAGGTCATCGGTATTACTGGTGCGCCTGGTGCGGGTAAGAGCACACTGTCAGATGCCCTCATTAAGCAGTTCCGTAAGCAGGGCAAAACTGTAGGTATCGTGGCCATCGATCCTACGAGTCCATTCTCCGGCGGCGCCATCCTTGGTGACCGTATCAGAATGAACGACCTGACCTTGGATAAGGGTGTTTATATCCGTAGTATGGGTACGCGCGGCAGCCTCGGCGGACTTTCCCGCAAGACTGCAGATGCGGTCAAACTGATGGATGCTTTCGGTCTCGATGTCATTCTCATCGAAACAGTAGGCGTAGGACAATCAGAAGTTGATATCGTTAAAAATGCGGATACGACACTTGTTGTGCTCGTACCTGGACTAGGCGACGATATTCAGGCTATCAAAGCAGGTATCCTTGAAATTGGTGATGTATTCTGCATCAACAAATGTGATCGCGATGGCGCAGATCGTTTGAACGTCGAAATCGAAATGATGCTTGATCTGGGCGAAGCTCAGAACTGGCGTCCTCCGATTGAGAGAACGATCGCGAACAAGGATCAGGGCGTAGCGGAAGTAGTAGCAGCTCTGGGCGAACATAGAAAGTACCTCGAAGAGTCCGGTCTCCTTGAAGAAAGAAGACGTGAACGGGCTAGAAGCGAGATGCTCGAAATGATTCACGATCGCATTTCCCGTCATATTGAGGAAAATATTTCCTCGACGGGTGAATTTAGTGACTGCGTGGAACAAGTCTTTGAACGGAAGACAGATCCGTTCACGGTCGTTGATTCCATTGTAGGCAAAATATTCAAATAATTTTAAAGGAGGAGTTTATTATGGCATTCAAAGTACTTTGTGTGGACCATGTAGGCGTTGCTGTTAAAGATCTTCAGCTGATCAAACAGCAGATGAAAGACATCCTTGGACTGGATCCATCCCTTCCGGATGAAACCGTCGAAGAACAGCATGTAACCACCAGCTTCTTCAAACCGTCTGCTCAGACCGAAGCATGCGAACTCGAATTCCTGGGTTCCACCACTCCGGACGGCCCGATTGCTCGTTTCATCGAAAAAGCAAACGGCGGCAAGAATGGTTTCCAGCATGTAGCACTTCGTGTCGACGACATCGAAGCTTGCCTTGCTGACCTGCAGGCTAAAGAAGTTCCGCTCATCGATAAGAAATATCGTATCGGTGCTGGCGGCTGTCACATCGCTTTCCTGCATCCAAAGGCTACAGGCCTTCTGCTTGAACTGACAGAACGCCCAGGCGGCCCATCCTTCAAGGCTTAATTGAACGATGGCAAATGCCTTGCCCACCGGGGTAAGGCATCCCCCTCACGGGGGTCCCTAAAATTTTTGGAGGTGTAAGAATGGCAACTGTTGCAGAAAGAATTGAACTTCTTCACAAAAACCTCGCTCATGTAGAGGCTATGGGTGGAGAAAAGAAAGTTGAAAAACAGCATGCAAAAGGCAAACTGACTGCTCGTGAAAGACTGGCTCTTCTGTTTGATGAAGGCACTTTCGTAGAAGTCAATGCCCTTGTAAAATCCCGCTGCCACAACTTCGGTCAGGAAAAGAAAGATCTCCCGGGCGAAGGCGTTGTTACCGGTTACGGTACCGTTGACGGCAGACTCGTATTCGCATTCGCACAGGACTTCACCGTAGAAGGCGGCTCCCTTGGCGAAATGCACGCTGCTAAGATCGTTCACGTAAATGAACTGGCTCTCAAAGTCGGTGCTCCTTGCGTAGGCCTGAACGATTCCGGCGGAGCTCGTATTCAGGAAGCTGTCGATGCACTCTCCGGCTACGGCAAGATCTTCTGGTGCAACACCATTGCATCCGGCGTTATTCCGCAGATCTCTGCTATCATGGGACCATCTGCAGGCGGCGCTGTATACTCCCCAGCTCTGACCGACTTCATTTACATGGTCAAGAAAACATCCCAGATGTTCCTGACCGGCCCGGCAGTTGTTGAATCCGTTACCGGCGAAAAGATCACCGCTGAAGCACTCGGCGGCGCTATGACCCACAACCGTACTTCCGGTGTAGCTCAGTTCGCTTGCGACAACGACGAAGACTGCATTAAACAGATTCGTTACCTGCTCTCCTTCCTGCCGAGCAACAACATGGAAGATGCTCCTATCGTTGAAACCGGTGATGATCCGACCAGAACCGATCCGGCTCTCGATACCATCATGCCAGAAAACTCCAACGCTCCATACAACATGTATGACGTTATCAAATCCGTTGTAGATAACGGTGAATACTACGATGTAGCTAAAGAATTCGCTAAGAATATCATTACCTGCTTCGCACGTTTCGACGGACAGACCGTTGGTATCATTGCAAACCAGCCAGCATTCATGGCAGGCTGCCTTGACTACAATGCATCCGATAAATCCGCTCGTTTCATCCGTTTCTGCGACTGCTTCAACATCCCGGTTGTAAACATTGTCGATGTACCAGGCTTCCTGCCAGGCAAACAGCAGGAATATGCCGGCGTAATTCGTCACGGCGCTAAGATGCTGTTCGCATACTGCGAAGCAACCGTTCCGAAGATCACCATGATCCTCCGTAAAGCTTACGGTGGTTCCTACATCGCTATGTGCTCCCGTGAACAGGGCGCTGACCAGGTATTCGCTTGGCCAACCGCTGAAATCGCTGTTATGGGACCTGCAGGCGCTGCAAACATCATCTTCAAGAAAGACCCGAACAAAGAACAGCGTACAGCTGAATACGTCGAAGAATTCGCTACTCCATACAAAGCTGCTGAACGTGGCTATGTAGACGCAGTTATCGATCCGAGAAACACTCGTCCGACAATCATCAATGCACTGAAGATGCTTGCTTCCAAGCACGAAGTACATCCAGCAAAGAAACACGGCAACATTCCGCTGTAATATTTGCTGCAAGAAAAACTCTAATTGAAAGGATGGGTACAGATGGATAACAACACAGTTATGTATATCGCGGTATTTGCTGCTATCGTAGCAGTAGTAGCGCTGATCATGATCTGGCAGGTACGTTCATCTCTCAATCAGTCCGCAGCACCGGCACCGGCAGCAGCTCCGAAGAAGGCAGCTCCAGCTAGAGCAGCAGCTCCGAAAGCAGCTGACAATGGTGCAGTTGTAGCAGCAATCGCTGCTGCAATCGTTGCTATGGGTGGCGGCGAAATCGTCTCCATCCGCCCGGCAGCTAGAAGTGGCTGGACCTCTGCATCTCGTCTTGCAGGTGTTTCCGGCACTCAGCAGTTCTAATTGAAAGTTGAAAGTACAATCATTTAGGAGGAAAGACAATGAGAAAATTTACTGTAACAGTTAACGGCCAGGATTACGATGTAGTAGTTAAAGATGGCGGCGCTGCAGCAGCAGCTCCGGCTCCGGTAGCAGCAGCTCCGGCAGCAGCAGCTCCGGCTCCGGTAGCAGCAGCTCCGGCACCGGCTCCGGCTCCAGCACCGGCTCCGGCTCCAGCTCCGGCAGCAGCTCCTGCAGGCGCAGGCGAATCCGTTGAAGCTCCGATGCCGGGCAAAGTTATCCGCATCAACAAACATGTTGGCGATGCAGTTGCTTCCGGCGACGAAGTCCTCGTTCTCGAAGCTATGAAAATGGGCAACCCGATCATGGCTCCATGCGATGGCAAGATCACCGGCATGCCGGTATCCGAAGGCCAGTCCGTACAGGGCGGCGACGTTCTCTTCACCGTTGGCTAATAGCCGATATGAAAAAGCAGCGCGTATGCGCTGCTTTTTTGTTGCCATAAAACGGAGTGCTCAAGAGAATCAGGCACTCCGTTTTGGTTTCTTCGTTTCCGCGAGAGCGGATCACATGTTGCTTTCTGTATTTAGTGTAGTGACAGTAAGAAGAGGCGGATAAGAAATAGTAGCACCGACAGGGGGGAAGCGAAAGATCCCAATGATGGTAACAGAGGATACGTCCTCTCGGCTGATCTCGGTTCTTTTGCGGCCGCTTCCTGTCACGCCTTAGTAGGCATCATCCTCTTCCATTTCCTGTTTTTCTCTTGCGATCAAGATACGGAGCATGGTGAGGGAAGCCTGGAGGTAATCATAGTCCTTGGGGAAGGCGCAGAGGATGCCGTAGCGGAAGAGAGACTCCTTTTCTTCGGGCGGCACCTGATGAACGGCGATCAGGATATCATCACGGCCATAAAGAGCGAGAGCACGCGAGAGGGCGACAGCATTCTTACCTCTGGCGTCACCGGTCGTGGTGTAGAAGACGAAGTGAACGTCATTGTCTGCTGCCCCCTTGGCCGCATCCTCCGGCTGCTGCGAGGGGCTGACGTCGACGTCCCAGCCGGAGTCAGCCAATGCATTGGCTGCAAGTTTTCGTTCTTCACGATCGCTTTCGAGATCATTTTCCATTTCTATGAGGAGAACACGCGGGCGTCTGCCATCAAGTGCAGCAAATTCTTTAGAAAGCCGAAGGGCTTCTTCTCTGACGGTTTCTTTGGTTTTCGGATCGAGTGCCATGGTAAGCTCCTTGTATGAGAATAAAAATAATGATAATGAAATAAACTTTACATACAAATCTATTATAATATAAATCATAGCTGCTGTTCAATGCATAATTTGTGATTTCAGATGCAATATTAGCAAGAAATATATAAGACAGAGAAAAACATTGATTGACACTGAGAAGAATATGAATTATACTGAGACTGTAGTCATTTAGACAATTTCATATGGCTGGCAGATGCGAAAGCATAAAAGAGAATCCGGTCTAAGCCGGAGCGGTCCCGCCACTGTAAGGAGGAGTCTCTCACAGATATGTCACTGGGCGAAAGTCTGGGAAGGCGTGAAGAGATGAGGAGCCCGAGCCAGGAGAACTATCTGCCAATGAATCACCGCGAAGGAAGTAGGGATCTATCCAAGACATGATTTGATTCTGTCTAAGATCAGGGCTTGTGAGAAGATCAGTATTTCCGTCAACCTGCGAGAGATGGGGAGGGGATTGAGATCGGTCCTGGTCTCTTTATTTTCCGGCTGCCCCCACTGGGTCAGTCGTTTTTTTATGGTAGGACCAAGACGTGAACCTGAAGGAGGTGAACTTTCTGTCTGATTGAAATTGTCTAAAGGGGCGTTCTCTTGATTTGCGCTGGTAAGTCAGTGGGCGGCCATAAATTATTAAAGGAGGAACTATTTCATGGATGAAGTAACAAAAGCAACATCCGCGGAAAATCAGGAAAGACAGCTTACCGATAAGGAATTGGAAGCGATTCTGAAACAGTCGGAAGGCAAAACCGATTTCCCACAGGTCACATTTGATGAATTCACACCACCAACCTACGAGGAATGGGTTGATGCGTGCAACGCTCTTCTGAAGGGCAAACCGTTTGATAAGCTGATGTATACCAAGACGTATGAAGGTATCACTTTTAGCCCGATCTACACCCTGCGTACAGGTCCGGACGCACAGGATGCGATCCTGCCGACCGATGACTATCCGGGTATGGGGGACTTCATGCGCGGTCAGAAAGTCAATGGTTACAAAGAAGAACCATGGGGCATTGCACAGTCTTGTGATGAAGCACTTCCGAAGGAAAATAATGAGCTCCTGAAACACGAAATCGATCGTGGTTCCACGGTATACAATGTACGCCTTGATGCATCCACTCTGCATGGCATCGATGTAACTGATGCTGAAAAACCAGGTGAAACCGGCGTTTCTCTGACCACTCTCGAAGATGTGCATAACCTTCTGGACGGTCTGGATCTTGCAAAGTATCCATTCATGATGTATACCGGTGAATCTGCACTGGCACCGCTGGCTATGGTGGCTGCCGCAGTCAAAGCACAGGGAAAAGATGTGTCCGCGCTTCATGGCGTGATCGGTGGAAGCCCGTTGACACAGCTGCTGACTGATGGCAAGAATAAGGAAAGCCTTGAAAAAGCATACGACCAGATGGCAGAGACCATCCGCTGGGCTCGCAAGAATGCACCGAGCGTAGCGACCGTATTCATCACTTCCGATGTATTCTCTCTGGGCGGCGCACAGGCCGTACAGGAAATCGCATATACCTTCGGCGTCGCTGTAGAGTATGTCCGTGAAATGCTGAAGAGAGGCATTTCGATCCATGATATCGCACAGTCCTTCTACTTCGGCTTCAATGTAGGCGCTACGTTCTTCATTGAAATTGCAAAGCTTCGTGCAGCTCGTCAGGTATGGTCGAACATCATGAAGGCTTTCGGCGCAGAAGAAGAAGATCGTTCGATGAAGATCCATGCAAAACCGGCATTCTTCACAAAGACCATTTTCGATGTGGGCGTGAACATGCTCCGCAACACCACCGAAGCATTCTCTGCTGTCGTTGGCGGTGTAGATACCTACGAAAATGCACCTTATGATGATACCGTCAGAAAAGGTGATGAATTCTCCCGCCGTATCGCTAGAAACCTGCAGATCATGCTGCAGGAAGAATTCGGCATGCTGCGCCCGATCGATGCAGCCGGCGGCTCCTGGGCGATTGAAAAACTCACCAAAGAGATGGCAGAAAAGATCTGGGCTGAATTCCAGAAGATCGAATCTCTGGGCGGCATGACCAAAGCAATCAAAGAAGGCTATCCGCAGAAGGAGATCAAAGCCGTCCTTGAAAAGCGCTTCAAAGCACTGGATCTTAGAAAAGACCGTGCGGTCGGCAATAACATGTACCCGCTGATGGGCGAAGTGCTCCTCGAAGCTCGTCCGGAAGATACGAAAGCGATTCAGAAAGAACTCGGCGATGCAGCTAAGGCTTACCGTGCGGATCTTGATCTTGCTTTCAGAAGCCAGAAGCTGGCAGAACTTAAAGATGCCGGCGAAGGCGAAGCCATCGACAAGGCAGCTGCTGCAGCCGCTGCTGGTGCGACCATCGCTGAAATCTACGAAGTCGCAGGCAATGCAGAAGGTTCTATCGCTGTCGAAAAGATCGATGCACACCGCTGGACGGAACGCTTCGAAGCACTTCGCTTTGATACCGAAGCATATAAAGAAAAGACTGGCAAGAATGTCGAGATCTTCCTCGCAAACATGGGCAAGATCCCGCAGCATAAAGCCAGAGCAGATTTCTCCACCTCCTTCCTGCAGGTCGGCGAATTCAATGTCCATCTCAATAATGGTTTCCAGGATGACGAAGACAAACCGGGCTCCCGCTGGGATAAGTGCGTAGAAGCGCTGAAAGCTGGCGCTGATGACAAAGGCACGCCATATGATGTCGCTGTCATCTGCTCCACGGATGCGACCTATCCGGAAGATGTACCGGCTCTGGCTCCGAGACTGAAAGAAGTCCTCGGCGACGGCACCCTCTTCCTCGCAGGCGCAGCTCCAAAGGATCTGGAAGAGACCTACCGCAAGGCGGGCGTAGATGATTTCATCAGCGTCAAAGCAAACTGCTACGAAATTCTCCGCATGCTGCAGAAAAAGAAAGGAATGATTGAATAATGGCAAACACAAATCCTGATTTCACACAGCTGTCTCTGGGGGAACATCCACACTGCTCCTATGATGAGTGGAAGGAAAAGCTGGAAGCCAAGACCGGCAAAGGCTTTGATGCACTCTATGAACCGACCATGGAAAAGATCCCGGTCGCTCCCTTCTATACCAAAGATGTCTATGATGACTGCAATCATCTGGACTTCATGAGCGGTATCCCGCCATTCCTTCGTGGACCGTACTCCACCATGTACGTTTTCCGTCCATGGACCGTTCGTCAGTACGCAGGCTTCTCCACGGCAGAAGAATCCAACGCATTCTACAAGAGAAACCTGGCAGCAGGTCAGAAGGGTCTGTCCATTGCATTCGACCTTCCGACCCACCGCGGCTACGATGCGGATAACCCGCGCGTAATCGGCGACGTAGGTAAAGCCGGCGTATCCGTATGCTCCATGCTTGATATGAACATCCTCTTCGACGGCATCCCGCTGGACCAGATGTCCGTATCTATGACCATGAACGGCGCCGTTCTTCCGATTCTGGCATTCTTCATTTCCGCCGGCATCGAACAGGGCGTCGACAAGAAGATCCTTGCAGGTACCATTCAGAACGATATTCTGAAGGAATTCATGGTACGTAACACTTACATTTACCCACCGGCTATGTCCATGCGTATCATTGGTGATATTTTCGAATACACCACCAAGTACATGCCGAAGTTCAACTCCATTTCCATTTCCGGCTACCACATTCAGGAATGCGGTGCTACCTGCGATCTGGAAATCGGTTACACTCTGGCAGACGGCATGGAATACATCCGCTGCGGCGAAAAAGCAGGTCTGCCGGTCGATGCTTTCGCAAAGCGTCTGTCCTTCTTCTGGGATCAGGGCAAGAACTACTTCATGGAAGTCGCAAAGATGCGTGCAGCTCGTGTCCTCTGGGCAAAGATCCTCAAAGGCTTCGGCGCAAAGAATCCGAAATCCATGGCACTCCGTACCCACTCCCAGACCTCCGGCTGGTCCCTTACCGAACAGGATCCATTCAACAACATCGGCCGTACCTGTATGGAAGCTATGTCTGCAGCTCTCGGTCACACCCAGTCCCTGCATACCAACGCACTCGACGAAGCAATCGCTCTGCCGACCGACTTCTCTGCTCGTCTGGCTCGTAACACCCAGCTTTACATCCAGGATGAAACCAAAGTCTGCAAGATCATCGATCCATGGGGCGGCTCCTACTATGTGGAATACCTCACCAACGAGATCATCAAACGTGCATGGGCACACATTCAGGAAGTCGAAGCACTGGGCGGCATGTCCAAGGCTATCTCCACCGGCCTTCCGAAGATGCGTATCGAAGAATGCGCCGCTCGTCGTCAGGCAGATATTGACTCCGGCCGTGAAACCATTGTCGGCCTGAACAAGTACAGACTGGCGAAGGAAGATCCGCTGAACGTTCTCTCCATCGATAACACCGCTGTACGTAACGCACAGATCAAACGTCTGGAAAAACTCAGAAGCATCCGCGATCCGGAAGCTGTCCGCCGCGATCTGGAAGCCATCACCAAGTGTGCAGAATCCCGTGACAACGGCAACCTTCTGGAAGCTGCTGTTCAGGCAGCACATGACCGTGCATCCCTTGGCGAAATCTCTGACGCTGTTGAAAAGGTATCCGGCCGCTTCAATGCAGTCATCCACACCATTTCCGGCGTATACTCCAATGAATTCGATGACACCTCCGAACTGGACGAAGCAAAGAAACTGGCTAACGAATTCGAAGCTCTCGAAGGCCGCCGCCCGCGTATCTTCCTCGCGAAGATGGGCCAGGATGGTCACGACAGAGGCCAGAAAGTCCTTGCTACCTCCTTCGCAGATATGGGCTGGGACGTCGACGTAGGCCCGCTCTTCCAGACTCCGGAAGAAGCGGCACAGGATGCCGTCGACAACGACGTTCATATGGTCGGCTTCTCTTCCCTGGCAGCAGGTCATAAGACCCTGCTCCCGGCTATCGTCGAAGACCTGAAGAAACTCGGCCGTGAAGATATCCTCGTAGCTATCGGCGGCGTTATCCCGCCACAGGATTACGAATTCCTGTACGATCATGGTGCAGTTGCTATCTTCGGACCAGGCACCAACATTCCGAAATGCTGCATCAAGCTGCTCCAGATGCTCGTAGACCGTGCTAAGGAAGAAGCTAAGGCGGAATAAGGTCTCCTAACGTTTTCTGACACTGTCATTCAATGCGTATCGGCAAAGGGTTCAAGGTTCAGGGTTCAGGGGGTTACTGGAAATGGTGATACCCTAACCTGAACCCCGAACCCTGAACCAATGACCATTTCGTAACCGGGATAGTGGCAGAAACATTTTTAGGAAATCTGATTTCTTGTCCTGCGCGGAGCCGAGGGCGACCTCGGCTCCCTAGCAGGGCTTGCAATCCAAATCGAGTGATAGTCCGGAAAACAGAGGAATGGAAATGGTGATGGATAGTCACCGCGGCCGGTCACTATCACGACCAATGAATCATGCTTGATACACATCATATTTTCATTTGGCAGTCCTCCTTTTCATGATCCATCTACAGGGGGAGAAGCCAGGAAAGGGAGGGTATGACAAATGCCTGAAAACAATGATGATTTAAGACCCAGCTGGGTACCAGAAGAAAAAAATCCTGAATTCGCCTGCTCTGTCATGCGTGGGATAGATACCACGGCAAACAGCATCACCGGGGCGAAGGAATACCCAGATGCTCCGCTTCGAAAAGTGCCGCTTCGTAAGAAAATGACCGTCGAGCAGTACATCGACGGTGTGGCCAAAGGAGATCGTGTGACGCTGTCCAAGGCCATCACGCTGATCGAAAGCAATGCGCCGAAAGACTTTGACAAAGCGCAGCGCGTGCTGCAGGGACTTCTCCCCAGAACGGGCAAGGCTCTCCGTATCGGTATCACCGGTGTACCGGGGGCCGGCAAATCGACCTTCATCGAGTCCTTCGGTCAGATGCTCTGCCATCAGGGCTACAAAGTCGCCGTTCTTGCCGTCGACCCGACCTCATCCATCACCGGCGGCTCTATCCTCGGGGATAAGACACGTATGCAGAACCTGTCTCGTGAACCGAACTGCTTCATTCGACCATCTCCATCCAAAGGCACTTTGGGCGGTGTCGCGAGAAAATCCCGTGAGACCATGCTCCTCTGCGAAGCTGCTGGCTGTGACGTCATCCTTGTCGAGACCGTCGGTGTCGGCCAGTCGGAGACCACGGTCCGCTCCATGGTCGATTTCTTTATGCTCGTCGTACTGACAGGGGCCGGCGATGACCTCCAGGGCATCAAGAAAGGCATCATGGAGCTTGCCGATGCCATCGTTGTCAACAAAGCGGATGGGGATAACCTCGAGCGTGCCAAGGTCGCGCAGGGCGAGTATGAAAGAATGTGCGAATTCATCCGTCCGGCTACCGAAGGCTGGAAAACCCATGCTTACCGGTGCTCTGCGATCAAGAAAACAGGTCTTTTGGAGCTTTGGGCCGTCATGCGTGAATTTGAAAAGGTCACAAAGAAATCCGGCATTTTTGAAAACCGCAGACAGCGCCAGATCCTTGACTGGGTGAATAGCATGATCGATGAACATCTGCATAATCTCTTCTTTGAAGATCCGCTCATCAAGAGCCGTCTGCCATCCGTCAAAGCGGCTGTCCTTGCGGGCGTCGTCTCCCCAAGTCAGGCCGTCACGGAGCTTATCCACTCCTTCGATATGGATCGCGCATCCATCAAGCATTTGGAAGAAACGGAAAAGTAAAGAGCATCCGGCAGACTGGTGGCGGAGATCCCGTGCAAGGATCGATCTCGTTTTTCATAGACGGGAGCCTTTATCCGTTTCTGCCTATTTTACAAGCAACATACAAAGGAGAACTCCTAATTGTTTACCAAAGATCTATACCTGGCCGGTGGGTCATTCTATGGGCTGCAGGAAGTGTTTTCGAGGATCTACGGTGTCGTAGATACCCAGGCGGGCTATGCGAATAGCTGTATCGAAGCTCCTACGAAGGAGCAGGTCGCCGATGGGAGCGCAGAGGCTGTGGAGTGCGTGAAGGTCACATACAATCCGAAGAAAATCGACATCGGTATGCTCCTTAATGTATTCTTCACCATCATCAATCCTTACACCGATGGCATTCAGGGAAAATATGTCGGCCCGCAGTACCGAAGCGGGATCTACTACACGAGCAAGGAGGATGTGCCTCAGATCAGCTACTTCCTCGTTTTCCTGCAGAATCGCGGTGTCGCGCATCAGATGACGGACAATGCCCTTGTTGTCAATGAATTCGAAGGAGAAGGGAAGGTGCGCCCGAAGGTCAGGACAGAGATGAAAGAGCTTGTGAATTTCTACCCTGCGGTTGAAGAAGAGCAGCACTATCTCAGAAGTCACCCGGATGCATATACCCCCATCGATATTCATTTGCTGGAAGAATTAAAGATCATACAGTAAAAAGGAGCTGTGAAGAAATGAATCCGCATTTCTTCACAGCCCTTTTTACTTTGCTTTCATTTGGTTCAAGGTTCAAGGTTCAGGGCTCTCGTGGCGGCTTCGCCGCCTTTTTTAGAA
>ERZ773165.728-NODE-728-length-23012-cov-87.272553_pt1 | contig 23012 bp, 25 predicted proteins | sample MGYA00581003_ERZ773165 | MGnify/ENA primary metagenome ERZ773165 (study PRJEB29015, sample SAMEA2737817) | human gut metagenome | biome: human gut; feature: human-associated habitat; material: faeces | place: China | collected 2012 ... | reverse complement strand
TCCCTTGTTTTAGTTACCTTGTGCGAGGGAAATCATTTTCGTTTTATAGAGGAAAGATAAGCACTTTTTCAGAAAAAACAAAGAAATTGGTAAAAAAACTTTGCTCATATCAAAGTATTATACTAACTTTGCAGACGGAAAAGAAACATTAAAACTCCAAAATGATAAAGAAAGGTAAACATACAGTATTATTTATTTGCCTCGGCAATATCTGCCGCTCCCCTGCGGGTGAAGGCATCATGAAGAGTCTCGTAGAGAAAGCGGGACTGAGCGACGAGTTTGAAATCGATTCTGCCGGTATCGGCAACTGGCACGTAGGACAATTGCCCGACAGCCGTATGAGAAAATGTGGCGCCGAGCACGGTTATGATTTCAACAGTCACGCCCGCCAGTTTAAGAAATCAGACTTCGACCGCTTCGACACCATCGTGGTGATGGACAACGACAATTACCGTGCCATCACGTCCATGGCTTCCTGTCAGGCGGATAAGGACAAGGTGGTTTGTATGGCTGATTTTCTGACCCATCATCGCCAATATACTACCGTTCCCGATCCATACTATGGCGACTATAGCGACTTTGAACTGGTCATCACTCTCCTGGAAGATGCCTGTCAGGGATTGCTGCAGTCTCTCATGGAATAGGTGCTAAAGAGTTATAGGATTTCTAATTTCTCATTTCTCATTTTCTGTTGACCTACATCAAGCCGAAAAATGATTTGGTTGACATGAGTCAAAAAAAGTCCTCGTATCATCATTTTGTCATGCCATTGTGACAGATTTTCAAAAAATAGGCATTACCTTTGCACTCGAAAAAGGTGAGATTATAAAAGGATAATGTTAAACTGGAGCCTCAAATGGAGACTCCGCAAAATGAAAATGATTATGATGACAACAGTAATGATTCTCGCAGTAGTAGCAGTCATGATTGCTAAAGCTGTAAATGTAAACGACAAAATGGAAATGGGTAAGTAATTACCTGTTCCATGAGTGGTAAAAAGATTCAGGCTGAAAGAAGCCTGCAGTATTAATTAATTAAAGGATAACAAGTATGAAGACAATTTTCGAAAACATCAAGAAGGCTTTCAAAGCTTTCCTGGAGAACTACATGAATGCCATGGAAATGTATGGCGAGGCATTGAGTAAAGGTCGTGGTTGCTCTTGCGCTTAAGGGGGGTTACCTCTGGTGCATCAGAACCTACGGAAAGGATGCTGCTTTAAGCAAGTATCCTGAATGAAAAGAATGCTGCTTCTATAAGCTAACTTCAGAAATGAAGTTGCTTCTTCAAGCGGGCATTCATTTGATAAAGAAAGTAATTACGTTTGTAATATATGGAAGAAGCGTGCAAGTCTTTAAAGCTTGTACGCTTTTTTTGTTTTTCCCCGCTAAGTTTTTCTTCTCGCAGATTTTTCTTCGTGGGAAGGTTTTGTCCCACAGATTTCACAGATATACACAGATTTTCTTCATCATGATTTTTCTTCATCGGATTTCACGGATGAATCGGAAGGCATTCTTGCTTATCGGACTACTCACGGATTTTCGCAGAACTTTGGCCGCTGGCCAATGGCTCGCGCCCAATATATGCTCCTGTTGTTTTGGTCACGCAGATTTCGCTGATGACGCAGATTTTTCTTCGTGGGGATTATTTTGTCCCACAGATTTCACAGATATTACACAGATTTTTTATGGAATCTCTGGTGAATCTCTTTGTCCAATCTCAGGGGGTATCTGCAACGACCGGACAGGTCGCATCTGCGAAAATCCGTGAGTAATCGTCTCAGCAGTCAACCTCCGAATAAATTCCGTGAAATCCGATGAATAAAAAATCCCATGAGAAAAAATCTGCGTCATCTGCGAAATCTGCGTGACTAAAAAAACGTCCCAATAAATATCTGTGTATATCTGTGAAATCTGTGGGACAAAAAACTCCGATGAAAAAATCTGTGTAAATCTGTGAAATCTGTGGGACTTTTTCCAACCTCAGGGGGTATCTGCAACGACCGGACAGGTCGCATCTGCGAAATCTGCGTGACAAAAAAAACAGATTTACACAGATGATTCTCCCCGATTTTATACTTTTTATTTGGTCATTTCATTATTTAATCATACCTTTGCAAGCAACTTTGAAGTGGTACACTTTTAAATTAGAATATAAAAGAAAATGGAACAGCAAGATATTATCAGCAAGTTAGAAGCTAAGGGTATCAAACCTACAGCCAACCGCATCCTCGTTCTCAAGACTTTAGCGAGCGAGCAACACCCCCAGAGCCTCAGCAATCTGGAACACAAGATGCTGACCATGGACAAATCCAGCATCTTCAGAGTGCTCACCCTCTTCCTCGAACACGACGTGGTGCACGCCTTCGAAGACGGACGAGGTATTCTCAACTACGAACTCTGCGAGGAAGAAGGAAAATGCGACCATCATGACGGTCATATCCACTTCTACTGCGAGGCTTGCCAACGCTCCTTCTGCATGGAAGACATCCACATCCCAAGCTTCGAATTACCAGCAGGATTCTATCCCCACTCCGTTTCCTTTGTCATCAAGGGAGAATGCCCGGAATGTAGAAAAAAGCACAAGTACTTGCCATAATAACGGCATTAACCTGCCTGACAACGGCACAAATGTGCCATATAATCAGCAAAAAATTGCCCTAAAATCAACAAAAGAAGCATCCTTAGCTTAACATACATTTAACTATTCATCTTTTTTAGTTGCATATTTACAACTAACTTTTTCTTACAAAGTATATAAGATTTGTAAATTTAGGGCTTTTCAAATTTAAGAGCCGTTAAAGTGTTAAATTCAAATGTTAAAACGGGATAAAAAACAAGACGGAATGATTGCTTTCTCATTTTTTGCTCCTATATTTGCAACCGGTTAGACGAAGCAACCGTTTTTCCAAGACTGTCAAATCTGCCTGGAATCAAGAAACCCCTCACAAGGAGTTCTGGGAATAAGAAAACCAAAGCAGAGGTTCTGAAATCAAGAATCCCCTCGCAAGGACTTCTGAAAAAAAAACGAGGCTGCCGCAAACCAATTAGAGTAATAAAAAAGAAAAGTAATAATTAAAAGCAATAGACATGAAAAAGGTAACAAATTACGTGATGGCTCTGTTGTGCGTAGGTTCACTCGCATTCTCAGCCGGTGCATTCATGAAAGTAAACGCAGCTCCAGCTACAACTTCAGCTCCAGCTGGACAACCAGTAGATCTCACTTTTGCAGCAGAAAAAGCTCTGCCAGCTGTAGTTCACATCAAATACGTACAGAACTCCAAGACAACAACCGTTGACGTGCAGGACGATCCATTCGGTGGATTCTTCGACCCATTCGGCTTCTTCGGAAACCCTGGCAACGGCGGCACACGCAAGCAGAGAGTGCAGACCCCTAAGAAAGAAGCTACAGGTTCGGGAGTCATCATCAGTAGCGACGGATATATCGTGACCAACAACCACGTGGTGGAAGGTGCTGACGAACTGACCGTCACACTCAACGACAACCGCGAATACTCAGCCCGCATCATCGGTACCGACAAGACTACCGACCTCGCACTCATCAAGGTGGACGGCAAGAACCTGCCTACCCTCCCTATCGCAGACAGCGACAAGGTAAGAGTCGGAGAATGGGTCATCGCAGTAGGCAACCCATTCGGTCTCAACAATACCGTGACGGCTGGTATCATCTCTGCAAAGGCACGTACACTCGGAGCCAACGGCGTAGAGAGCTTCATCCAGACCGATGCCGCCATCAACGCAGGTAACTCTGGTGGCGCACTCGTCAACACCCAGGGCGAACTCGTAGGTATCAACGCCATGCTCTACTCACAGACCGGTTCTTACGCAGGATATGGTTTCGCCATCCCTACATCCATCATGAACAAGGTGGTAGATGACATCAAGAAATATGGAAGCGTACAGCGCGTAATGCTCAGCATTCAGGGTTCTGACGTGCTCAACTATATCAACAACCAGAAGGAGAACGGCAAGGAAGTGAACCTCGGAACCAACGAGGGTGTTTATATCGCCAAGGTGGATGAAGACGGAAATGGTGCTGCTGCCAACCTGAAGGAAGGTGACGTAATCACCAAGGTGGATGGCAAGAAGGTGACCAAGATGGCTGAACTCCAGGAATTGCTCAACGGCAAGCGCCCTGGCGACAAGATGACCATCACCTATCTGCGCAACAAGAAGGCTATCACCAAGACCATCACGCTGAAGAATGCTCAGGGCACAACCTCTGTCATCAAGTCAGCCGACCTCGATGTACTGGGTGGCAACTTCCGCCAAATTACCGCTTCACAGAAGGAGCAGCTCAACATCAAGTATGGTGTAGAGGTGATGAAGGTGAACAGCGGAGCCTTGAAGGAAGCCGGAATCTCTCGCGGATTCATCATCCAGAAGATCAACGACAGCAATATCACTTCTCTCGACGACCTGCAGAAAGCCGTCAAGAGCGCTTCTATCAGCAAGGACCCTGTACTCTACATTCAGGGTATGTGGCCTACAGGCAAGAAGGCTTACTTCGCAGTTCCTCTGCAGAAAGACTAAACCAGTCGCCCCGAAAGGAGAATTAGTAAACTTAAGCTCCAACAAGCATTTAGTCAGAAAAAATTCTCCAATTAGGCGTCAGAAAAAGGTTTTGAAAATATAAAAAACGACAAAATAGCAGGTATTTCTTAAAATATCTGCTATTTTTTTGCTATTTTTTTTGTCAATTCGAACAAAAAGTGTATTTTTGCAGAACTTTAAAAAAATAAGGCTACCATGAGACAACTAAAAATTTCAAAATCAATCACTAATCGTGAAAGTGCGTCACTCGACAAATATCTGCAGGAGATAGGACATGAAGAACTACTCTCGGTAGATGAAGAAGTGGAATTGGCACAGAAAATAAGGAAAGGTGATCGCCGAGCCTTAGAGAGATTAACAAGAGCAAATCTACGCTTCGTTGTCTCCGTGGCAAAGCAATATCAGAATCAGGGACTCAGCCTCCCCGACCTCATTAATGAGGGAAATGTTGGACTCATCAAAGCAGCAGAGAAATTTGATGAAACACGTGGATTCAAATTCATTTCATACGCTGTTTGGTGGATTCGCCAAAGCATTCTGCAAGCCATCGCTGAGCAGAGTAGAATCGTGCGCCTGCCACTCAATCAGGTGGGAAGCGTCAACAAGATAAACCGTGAGCTCAACAAGTTTGAGCAGGAACACGAGCGCCGTCCAAGCGTAGATGAGATTGCCGACCGCATAGACTTGCCTGAAGACAAAATCGAGGAAGCCATGAAGGTCAACAACAGACACGTGAGCATGGATGCTCCTTTCGTAGATGGAGAGGACAACAGCCTGCTGGACGTACTTGCCGACAATGATATGCCGATGGCTGACAAGGCACTCGTACAGGAATCGCTACGCAAAGAAATCGACAGAGCAATCGAACTGCTCAACGATAGAGAACAAAAGGTGGTAAGGGCCTTCTTCGGCATCGGGTCACCTGAAATGACGCTCGAGGAAATAGGCGAAAAATACAATCTCACCCGTGAGAGAGTGCGCCAGATCAAGGAGAAAGCCATACGCAGACTCCGACATAATACGAAGAATAAACTGCTGAAAACCTATCTGGGGCAGTAGGCTATCAGAAAGATAGTCTGTAGGCTATCCAGAAAGAAGGTCAGTAGGCTATCAAATAACTTAAGAATAGAAATGAAATTATCAAAAATCGGACTCACAGCTATTGCAGCTACACTCCTCATCTCGCTTACAGCACAGGCTAAAAACGAGATGAGAAAAGCATACGTCTTTGGATTTGCTTCTTCTTTCAACGACTCCACAGTCTATATCACAGACATTCAGGAGTTAGACTCTGTATGGTTTACCAGCAAGCATCATTTCCTGGTAAGCCGAGAGAACTACTCATACCAGTTGCGCGACTATCTGGCAAACATCGGAGAGCAGCACCGCACATGCATGGTGGAATATAATACCGACCCGAAGAAACTGGAGAAAGCGTGGAACAAGCTCTACTCACGCTATGCGCACAACCAGAAGAAGAAAAACAACCAGAAGCAGAAGAGCGAACTGCCTCCTTTCCAGATCAAAAAACTGACCAGGGAGCAATTCCAGTTCCAGTCTGTAGCTCCTATGGATGAAGCTATAGAAATAGAGGAACCTGTAAAGAAAGTGAAGGCTAAGAAAGCCCTGAAAAAGCAGCGCAAGAACAAATGATAGAATCACATGATTTTAATATCGCAGAGTTGAACGTGAGAATCTGTTTTGCAGAGTCTCCATTCAACAGCATGCGACTCCTGACCTCATTCGAACCCTTCAGAGTCAACACTTTGGAGGGTCATCTTTTTTTTAGCCTGCTTGTAGATGATTCCCTCAAACCCTACCCCAAGGATAAGCGCAAGAGAATCAGGGCTTTCGACACGGGAAACGGAGATACCATCGTGGATAGACTCGACAACGGAGGCTACCAGTATATCATCAAGGACATCAACGGGGCCAGCTGCTGCCTGCTGCAAACCAACAAGGACTTCAGCGACTGCCGATGCGCCCTGAACGGCAACTACAACATGCGTTGCTTCGGACTGAACAACGCCCTGATGCTCATCTTCGCCTTTGCCGGCAGCAGACTGCAGACTCTCCTCATCCACGCATCTCTGGTAAGACAGAACGGATACGGATACGCATTCATCGCCAAAAGCGGAACCGGAAAGAGTACACAGGTAAGCATGTGGCTGAGATATCTGAAGGGATGCGACCTCATGAACGACGACAATCCTATCATAAGATTCATCGATGGAGAGCCTTACATCTACGGCAGTCCGTGGAGTGGCAAAACCCCTTGCTATCGCAACGTGAAAGCCAAGTTGGGAGCCATCACACGCATCGACCGCGACAGTTCCAACTGGGTGGAGCGCCTTTCGCCTATCGAAGCCTTCGCCTCTCTCCTGCCCTCCTGTTCGAGCATGAAATGGGATCAGGATATTTTCAACGACATCTGCAATACGATTACCCGACTGGTGGAGACCTCCAACATCTACACTCTCCATTGCCTGCCCAACCGGGAGGCTGCCGAAGTTTGTAATCAGGCGATTGCCATCAAAGAAGGTGAAGGAAAATCCGCGTGACAAAATTTTCATCGGATTTCACGGAGGAATCGGAAGGCATTCTTGCTTGCCGGATTACTCACGGATTTTCGTGGAATTTTGGCCGCTGGCCAATGGCTTGCGCCCTATATATGCTCCTGTTGTTTTTTGTCACGCAGATTTCGCAGATGACGCAGATTTTTCTTCGTGGGAGGGTTTTGTCCCACAGATTTCACAGATATACACAGATTTTCTATGGAATCTCTGGTGAATCTCTTTGTCCAACCTTAGGGGGTATCTGCAACGACAGGACAAGTCGCATCCGCGAAAATCCGTGAGTAATCGCCGCAGCAGGAAATCTCCGAATAAATTCCGTGTCGTCCGATGATAAAATCCCGATGAAAAATCTGCGTCATCTGCGAAATCTGCGTGACTAAAAAAAACGTCCCAAGAAAAATCTGTGTATATCTGTGAAATCTGTGGGACTTTTTCCAACCTCAGGGGGTATCTGCAACGACCGGACAGGTCGCATCTGCGAAAATCCGTGAGTAATCGCCGCAGCAGGAAATCTCAGAATAAATTCCGTGTCGTCCAATGAAAAAATCCCCGATGAAAAATCTGCGTCATCTGCGAAATCTGCGTGACAAAAAACGTCCCCCAAAAATCTGTGTATATCTGTGAAATCTGTGGGACTTTTTCCAACCTCAGGCGGTATCTGCAACGACCGGACAGGTCGCATCTGCGAAAATCCGTGAGTAATCGCCACAGCAGGAAATCTCCGAATAAATTCCATGGCATCCGATGAAAAAAATCCCGATGAAAAAATTCAGAATAAAAATCCGCATAACAAAAAAATAATAAAAAACGATGCAAGATAATCATTCCATAAAGACTGTAGAAATACAGTTTGCCAACGCCCAACTACTCCCAGAAATCGTAAAACTGCTGGAAGAAGGTCATACCGTAACCCTGCTGCTGCGCGGTTACTCCATGCGCCCGTTCCTGGAAGACAATAGAGACAAGGCCTTGCTGACCAAGGCTAAAGACATCAAAGTAGGCGATGCAGTACTGGCAGAAATCGGCTACAGACATTACGTGCTTCATCGCATCATCAAGATTCAGGACCAGGAAGTAATACTGCGAGGAGATGGAAACTTAGGCATAGAAAAATGCAGAATAGAAGACGTGAAAGCATCCGTGATTGGATTTTACCGCAAGGGCAGAAAGAAGCTGGACAGAACAGACAGCAAAAAGTGGAAAATTTATTCGGCTCTCTGGATGCACCTCTTCCCTATCCGCAGATATCTTCTTGCCGCTTACAGAAGAATCTGGATTCCGATTCTCGGACCGATGTAGGATATAGAGAATACGAGGAATATAGAGAATAGGGAGAATATGAGATATATGCAGAATCTATTATAGAATATGAGATACATATAGAAATATGTGGATACGCAGAATATGTTAGAATAAAAAGCGGGGTTATCTTCAGTTTCCAAAAGATAATCCCGCTTTTTTATTATTTATAATTCTAAGCCTTTATGCTTCAAAACTTGAACTTCTATCAAAGCAGAAGCGCTCGATTTATAATCCAAAACTAAACCGAAGCACAAACGCTTGATTTATGCTTCAATAATTCCAGCCTGCAACCATAATTCGGTAAGAGCCTTCACGTCTTTCAACGCCGTAGCCTCATCCACCTCATACTCCTGAGTCAGCAGATCAACCAAGTCTTCATGAGTAAACTCCTTGCCCTGGATATTCTGCCATAAATAAGCAGAACTCTCATTCATACTAATGATATTGCTGAAATCAATATTCTCCTCTCCCTCTGCCACGATGATGTTCTCACCACAAACCACACGGAGATTAAAACCTGGTTTTGCTTTCATCTTTCCTTATTTTTTTTATTCTTATTCTTTTATATTACCAATTTCTTTCCGAAGAATTTCCCCTCGAAAGGAACCAATTTCCAACCGAAGAATTCCCCCCTCGAAAGGAACCAATTTCTTTCCGAAGAATTTCCCCCGGAGAAACCGATTTTCTCGAGGGAAATTTCCTTTTTATTTCATGTGACTCTTAAACCAATCTGCAATCTGTCTCAACAGATGATTGCGCGTATTGCCACCATAAATACCATGGTTTCTGTTGGTATAAAACAGCTCCTTGAAATCCTTGTCTGCCTGAACCAGCGCCTCTGAATATTCGAAGGTATTCTGAGGATGCACATTATCATCAGCCACACCATGGCAAATCAGCAGGGCACCATGCAAGCGGTCTGCACGCTCGATAGGATTTACCTTGTAACCATCCTCATTCTCCTGAGGAGTACGCATATAGCGCTCGGTATAAACCGTATCATAGAAACGGTAGCAGGTAGGAGGTGCCACAGCCACACCAGCCTTGAACACAGGACGACCTTCGCTCATACTCATCAACGTATTGAAACCACCATAACTCCAGCCCCAGATGCCGATATTATCCTTATCAACGTATGGCAGACTACTCATGTAGAGAGCCGTCTCCACCTGGTCCTTAGACTCCAGATCGCCCAGTCTGAGATAAGTAGATTTCTCAAATTCTGCACCACGGCCACCCGTTCCGCGACCATCTACACAAACCACGATGAAACCCTCCTGAGCCAGATAATAGTCGAAAGCACCGCCCTGGCCCATACTGCCTGTATTCCAGGCATTCAGAACCTGCTGGTTGCCCGGACCGGAATACTGGAACAGGATGACAGGATACTTCTTGTTGGCATCAAAGTCAACAGGTTTCACCATCCAACCGTCGAGTTTCACACCCTCGGAAGTAGTAAACGAGAATGTCTCACGCTTGCCCCAGTTGTATTTCTGAGTCTTCTCCAAAAGTTCCTTGTTGTCCTCCAGCATCTTGATAACCTTACCCTTGTTGCTGCGCACGGTAAACACCTGTGGATGGCTGTAAGAGCTCCAGGTATTGACGAAATATCTGAAATCGCCTGAGAAATTGGCAGCATTAGAACCCTCCGCATCTGTGAGTCGCTCCACCTTACCATTCTTGTGAGCCACATATACCTGTCGGTCGTGCGGATTAATCATCGCAGCCTGGAAGTACACGTCCCCGGCCTTCTCGTCCATTCCGTAAATCTCGGTCACATCATAATTTCCCTTCTCTACCTGGCGAATCAGCTTGCCGTTCATATCGTAGAGATAAAGATGCATATAGCCGTCGCGGTCGCTTGGCATGAGGATATATTTCTTGCCCACGATGCTGTTCTCCATCACCTCCTCTTTCACAAACTTAGGCACGCTCTCCTTGATGAGCATCTTGCTGGCACCCGTGAAAGGATTGACCGAATAGAGTCGCATATCGTCCTGATGGCGGTTCATCGTATAGACAATCAGACTGTTGCGGTCTGGCGAAGTCTTGATGCGAGGATAATAGCCGTCTGCATCTACCGGAACATCAAGGCGGATGGTCTTGCCAGCCTTCAGATCATAACTCCAGAGGCTCACCTTGGAATTGTCCTGACCCGCCTTCGGATACTTGTAGGAATACTCGCCCGGATAATCGTGGAACTCAGGATGTGCAGGCTTGGCACCCTCGAAAAGCTGGAGAGAGTAAGTCTTCACATGCGACTCATCGAAGCGGATCCAGCCGATGGAAGTACCGTCAGCATTCCATGCAAACGCCCTATTGAAAGCAAATTCCTCCTCGTAAACCCAGTCAGGAATTCCGTTGATGATTTCATTAAACTTGCCATCGGAAGTAATCTGCGTTTCCTTTTCGCCATCAAAGACAAAGAGATTATTATCCTTTACGAAAGCGATGTGCTTGGAATCAGGCGACCATGTAGCCACCTGCTGGTTTTCGCCTTCAGAAAGTTTGCGGAGCTTCTTGCTGGCGATATTGTAGATGAAATACTCGGCCTTGAAAGATCTGCGGTACACAGCCTTGCTCTTGGTGATTACCAGAAGTTGCTTGCCGTCAGGGCTCATCACATATCCATCAATAGACTCGAAAGGAGCCTGAGCCTCATGAATATCAAAAAGGACAGCCACCTGCTTGCCCGACTTGAAGGAATAGCTGACAATCTGCTTGCCGTCATTACTGATAGAAGCATACAAATCTGTACCTTCGATAGGATTGATTCCCGTCACATAACTGGCAGAGAATTCGCCCGAAGTAATGCTCTTCAGATCCAGTTTCTCTGCAGCTTCCATTGCCGTCACCATCATGATAGTTGCAATAAAAATAGAAAATTTCTTCATAGTTTTCTTTATATAAAAAGCTTCAATATTATCTGTTTATTTTTCCTGTTTGAAATCTGCCACCCTTTTTCTTTAGCAGACTTTTCCTTCCTCCCTTCTCCTTCCTCATTTCTCATTTCTCATTTGTCATTTAAAACAAATGAAGGACGAATTCATCCCCTATACATCAAGGATAAATTCATCCCAACTCAGAATGTTCCTGCTAATCTTTGTGCAAAGCCTTGATAGCGGAATAGTCTTCATCTTCCAGTAATTGCTTGACCGTAATTCTCGGATTTCGCTTTACGAAATCGTTGATAGTCTTTATATATCGGGTATTGAAGACTTCCCTGTTCATCGCCCTATTGACCGTCCACATGATTTTTCCCATGTGCAGGTCGCGGTCCAACTGCGGTCTGTTGTCAAAATCATCCATCGGATAGATACTCAGCAGATAGAAAGTGAGACAGTCTGGCACGATGTTGTTTCGGTTCATGGTGCTACGCTGCTGGGCATTATAATATTTCTTGTAGAGCGGATATTTAGACCCCATGTACTTATCGAGTGAAATGCCGACAGAAGACTCGCCTATCACGATACTCTGGTCCAAAGCTCCTATCTGCGCATAGAAAACAGGCTGCTTGATTTCCGGCAGCCAATCCTGCAATCGACCAAACGATTTCTTCAACTCCTTATTGATATCATCCATATTGGCATATTCTGCCTCTGCATCTGCTATGAGAGCCTGGAGCGTAGAGTCCTGGAAGAACATCAGGAAGCGATTGCTGATGTTGGCATCGGTAATCGTACCCAGCTGGAGCATTTTCTCTATCAGAGTACGGGTTTCAATAGGATAATCGGTATTCATCTGCTGCAGGGCAGAAAAATCTCCTGTAGTAAGATAGCGGCTTTCCAAACGATCATAACGCTGTACGCAAAGAGGTTCAGCAACTAACTCCTCATTCGGCTTGAATTTAAATTCACAAGCCGAAGAAAGCAAGACAAGTGCCGCAATTATGATAATATGATATAAATTCTTCACGTAATTATAATTTTGTATTAATACGAGTGCAAAAATACTAAAAAATATTTTAAATTCCAAGTTTTTAAGCTAAAAAAGCACAAATTATGTGCAAAAAAGATGAATTTATTCTATAAATATTCACATTTGCAGAGATTTGAGCAACAAAATGAGAAAGACGGGAGAAATGAGAAAGACAATAAAATGAGAAATGACAAATGAGAAAGGGAGAAGGGAGATGGGAAAAAGAAAAAAAAAGAAAAAGAAAAGACTTCCCGCCAGGAATACCACAGCAGAAAGTCTCTCTTCTATTATTTCGTTTTTGAAAAACTCGCAAACAATTTCTTGCAGCAAGCAAACTTGAGTCTTGCTTAAAATACTTTGACCAGTAATGGCTGAGTCTGAAGTTTCTTCCATTCCGCCAACCACTTATACCACTCCTTTTCTCCGGAAAAGCCATAGGTTTCATTGGCGCTCGTATAAGCCAATTTGTAGGTCAGCTTCTTTCCTACAGGGCGCACCAGCATCGTATATACATCCTTGTTGGCCTCCTCCTGGCTTACGAAATGAGATTGAGGCACATAAATACCTAAACCAACTGTCTCCAACTTATGTTTGCCATCATCCTTGCCCGTAGGCCAGTCGCTACCATAACAGCCTCTCAATCCCTTGCCGTCAGACATTTCTGTAGAACCCTTCACGTTGATAAGTCCTGTAGAGAACACGTAATCATCCGCATTCTTATTGAAGAATACCTCCACATCAAAATCCCTATGACCCGCATAAATCGTATAGCGGATGGTGGCATTTACTGGCTTTAATCCCGGAGCCGGAACCCAACCGTTGTCCACCACTTCTACCACGGCACGCAAAGGACCTTCGGAAATAACACGCTGCTCCTGATATTTCACATCTGTAAGCAACAGGGATTTCGTGCCGTCCCAACCGCGCAGGGCACCCAAACCATAGGTATTGCCTACCCACAGACAGTCGTCGCCGGAACCTGCTGCCAACTGTTCTTCGGAAGGATAAAACTGAGTATCCTCTACCACCAGTCCCTTATTGATTTTGCCATAAAGGTCGATGGTCTGCCGATTGTCGAAATAAACACGCATCGCCACGAGGTCGCTCTCGAAACAGACGCCATGAGAATGCACAAAATGATAGACATCCTTGGTCTTCTTGTCGAAGGCAATACTGCGCAAGTAAATATCCTGCTTGTTTTTGGCCAACTTCTTGTTCTTGCTTGGCACTACCAGTTCTGCAAACGTACGGGCTGGATAGGCAGGCTGCTCACCCTCGGAGAACAACTGAATCTGATAAGTCTTCGATTCCCTCTTGCCAAGATCGGTCAGAAAACAAAGTTCATCATTCACGCAGTCACGATTCAGATCATCCAACTGGGATGGAATTTCCTTGCCATCTACCGTAACGACGGCCTTGGAAACCTCGCCATACTTGCTCAAATCCAAGACAACCGGTTCGTCGTTTCTCTCTACTTTGGAAGGATTAGTCACCTGCACCTTCACCATCGTTTGCGCTTCCATTCCTAATGCCAGGAAGAAAGCAAAAAATGATAAATAAATACGTCTCATTTTATAGTCAGTTTCTAAGTTATTTCTATTTTTTTAAGCCTACTCGTTTTCAAAGGAAGCCATCTGGCTTTATTGAAAGCTTCCATCAGATTTCATTCAAGAAGAATCATCAGACTTCATTCAAAAAGAATCATCACGCTTCATTCAAGAAGAATCATCAGACTTCATTCAAGTCGTTTTCAAATCCTTGAAATTCTTCACTCCCTTGGCGTAATATTGCCACAATATGGAAGTCTGGAAAATCTGCGGAATCTCCTCCTCCACTCTTTGTGCCTGAATACGCTTTCTCTCCTCATCAAAAGAGGAACGCCATTCCTTGAATGCCTTGCGAGCTTTGAACACAGCCTTGAAATCACCCCAATTCCGCTGAAGCAGCAACATCTCAAAAGCAGCCAGATAATCGAGGAACCATCTCGCTCTCATCACATGCGATAACTCCTTGTCCGACAGATTCTTATAAAGCATCGTTAGATTATTTCTGAAATTCAGGAAAGTTTTCATCGGATTGCTCTTAGGCAAAGTTCCTCCACCCACATGATATACTTCACTCTCAGGGATGCAATAGATTTTGCGCCCCATCAGGCGCAAACGCCAGCAAAGGTCTATCTCCTCATTATGAGCGAAAAAGCGGCCGTCAAGTCCACCTGCCTTCCAATAATCCGCAGAACGGATCATCATGCACGCACCCGTAGCCCACAATATCTCCTGCTGGTAATCATACTGGCCATTATCACGTTCTACCGCACCGAAAATCCTGCCACGACAGAACGGATAACCATATTTATCCAGAAAACCTCCACAGGCGCCGGCATACTCAAAACTGTCCTTGTCATATTCTGCCAACAATTTCGGCTGACAGGCTGCCACCTGAGGATGGGAATCCATAAACTCTATAAGCGGAGTAAGCCAATGATGACTCACCTCTACATCACTATTTAAAAGCACATAGTAGTCGGCCTCTATCTGGCGTAACGCCCGATTATACCCTTCGGCAAAGCCGAAATTCTGCTCCAGTACGATAGTCTTGACCTGAGGAAATTGAGTTTCCAGAAGGTGCATGGAACCATCTGACGAACTGTTGTCCGCCACCCAGATTTCAGCATCCTGTCGGGAATACTCTATCACATTCGGAAGAAACTTGGCCAGCATCTTCTGACCATTCCAATTTAGTATTACAATTGCTACTTTTGCCATCTTGTATTGCTACTTTTGCATATTGACTGCAAAAATACAAAGAATAATTCAATTATGCCCCGATTTGAGGCATAATTAAGAATTTATAATGATAAAAAAATGCTTTAACGGCTCTTAAGCCTATTGTTCAGCAAATTAGTAAACTCATAATTCTTCAATCCCCATTTCGGAGCCACGAGCAATTCCTTAGGCGATTGACTTACAAACCTTTCGAGCACCAAATCCGGGCGCAGCAAACGAATAAACCTGACGATGACGTCAATATACTCCTCTACCGAATAGACATGAAAAGGATGTTCAGCATATTCCTGCGCCAAACGGGTTCCCTTGATAATCTGCATCTGATGAATCTTCAGAATATCAAGAGGAAGCGAAGAAATGATAGGAGCCTGACGGAGACTCTCCTCCGCATCTTCTCCTGGCAGCCCGATTATAATATGACCGCCAGTCAGGATGCCGCGAGCATGCGTACGCTCTACCGCATCACGGCTGCAGGCAAAATCATGTCCGCGATTGATGCGACGCAAAGTATCATCATTCGCACTTTCTATTCCATACTCCACCAATAAGAACGTGCGCTTGTTGAGTTTCTCCAGATAATCCAGCAATTCATCGCTCATACAGTCCGGACGAGTACCAATCACGATACCCACCACATCTTCCACGCGAAGGGCTTCCTCATACATCTCCCGGAGCTGTTCTACCTTAGCATAAGTATTGGTATAAGCCTGGAAATAAGCAAGATACTTCATGTCCGGATACTTACGGGAAAAGAATGCCTTCCCCTCTTCCAACTGTTCGGAGATAGACTTCTTGCGGTCGCAATAGCTGGGATTGAACGTGCGGTTGTCACAATAAGTACAGCCGCCGCTGGAAATTTTCCCATCCCGGTTGGGACAGGAAAATCCTGCATCTATAGAAATCTTCTGAACCCGGAAATCAGGAAATTGTTTCCGGATCCAAGTACCAAAATCATTATAATACATCATAATACATCACCATAAAATAAACACATCACCCGAACCTTACGAGACTTTATTCGAACGATATGATTCGAGCGATATCATCATCACAACTCTTAGAGCAGTTCTGCCTTCAAAGCTGTTTTGTCGTGATTGAAATCGCCCAGGCGAACACGGAGCAACTGATTGTCATATTCTTCCTTGGCAAGCGCAGGAGAAAGTTCTACTCTCACATAGTTCTTGGTAAAACCATGCATGGCCTTGCCGCGAGGCGCCTTCTCAAACAGAACCTCAGCTTCCGTTCCAATATACTGGGCATAAAACTCTTGCGTTTTCTGGTCGCTCAACTCCAGGAGTCGCTTGGAGCGCAACTTCTTCTCCTTGTCACTCACCACATAAGGAATCTTGAGCGCAGCCGTACCCGGGCGTTCAGAATAAGGGAAAACATGAAGTTGGGTAACAGGCAAGGACTTCAGGAACTCATAACATTCCTCAAAGCACTCAGGCGTTTCACCACGACAGCCTACCATCACGTCAACTCCGATGAAAGCATCCGGCATCTTCTCCTTGATCAGTTGAACCTTATGAGCAAACAGAGCCTTATCATAACGACGATGCATCAACTTGAGCACCTCGTCGCTACCGCTTTGCAGAGGTATGTGGAAATGAGGCATGAAAGCCCGGCTCTGGGCACAATATTCGATGAGATCATCATCACAGAGGTCTGGCTCCAGACTGGAAATTCTATATCGCTTGATGCCCTCTACTCCGTCAAGAGCCTTTACCAAATCCAAAAAGCGCTCATGAGTTGTCTGACCGAAATCTCCGATATTCACGCCAGTAATAACGATTTCCTTACCTCCCTCACGGGCTGCCTGCTCAGACTGTTCTACAAGAGAGGCAATACTTGGATTGCGGGAATTGCCACGGGCAAAAGGTATTGTACAATAGGTACAATAATAATTGCAACCATCCTGTACCTTCAGAAAATAACGGGTGCGGTTGCCACGGGAACAAGACGGCTGGAAAGTCTTGATTTCCTTGGTCTTCACACTATGATGCAGATGAAGCGCTTCTGAATACTTCTGCGCCCAAGCATCACTCAGATATTGTATCAGATGAGCTTTCTCATTGGCACCAAGCACCAGGTCAACACCCTCTATCTTGCTCACATTCTCTGATTCCAACTGGGCATAGCAACCAGTAACAATCACAAAGGCTCCAGGATTCTGGCGTACCATACGATGAATGGCCTGACGACATTTGTGATCAGCCACTTCTGTTACAGAACATGTATTTATCAAACAAATATCTGCCTGTTCACCCTTTTGGGCTGTAACAACACCCATGTCTTCCAGCATCTTTCCGAAAGTGGAAGTTTCTGAGAAATTGAGTTTACAACCCAGAGTATAATAAGCAGCTTTCTTGCCTTGAAAGGCACTTGTATCTATCATAATTATCCTATTTACATTATTAAATTTCAATCGGCCAAAACCGAAAAGGTTCTCCTTTCTGCGTTCAAGAAAAAGCCCCCTAAATATCCAGCTTCAGGAGAATGTCCTCCATTCCTCCAGCATCAGAAGAAAGGAACACAAATCTTGATTTTCAAGAAGAAAGTCCCCATCCCTCCAGCATCAGGAGAAAGGAACACAAATCTTGTTTTTTGCCTTCTGAGCAAAAGTTCGGCAAAGATAAACAATTATTCTGAAATTAGCAAATTCCCAAGGCGCTTTTCTAATATAGGCAGTATGAAAAAACTGATTCTATAAAGCATCGGGACTGAAAGAATCAAACCAATCAGACAACCAGACAGGAAAAGCACCAGAGCCTATAAAACAAAAAAAGCCGCCAGACCGAAGTCCAGCGGTTGTTTCTCTCATTTTTCGTTCGTAAAGTAATCCTAGATTACTTAGCAGAATCAGCAGCAGCTGTATCAGCAGCAGCTGTATCAGCAGCAGCTGTATCAACCATTGCAGTATCAGAATCAGCAGAAGCTGTGTTCTGAGCTGTTTTGTTACCACAAGATGCGAAAGAGATAGCTGCGATAGCTACGAACATTAAAACTAATTTCTTCATTTTCTTTGCTTTTTAAATCTGTAAAACAATCATTCGTTTATTAAAACGATGCAAAGGTAAGTATTTTTTCGATAGGTTGTTCTTTTTTTTAGGACTTTTTTTGGGGTACTTTTGTAACATTTTTACAAGTGCCTAATAATCAGACACTTACAAACTGCTAACAAAAGTTAAAGTTTTTGCCGTGCGCGAAGACAGCCGAAAATTAACACTTTTACGTGTTTTTTACTATCAAAGCCATCTACTCCAAAACTATCCTTTTTCGAGACTTCCAATCCCCTTTTTCTCATCTCAAACTCCGTTTTTTCATCTCAACCCCCAGTTTTTCTCATCTCAAAGCTCAGTTTTTCTCATCATAATCATCATTTTTCTCCTTTCTCATTCCTCATTTCACATTCTTCATTTCTCATTTCTAATTTGTCATTTCTCATTTTATCGTCTTTCTCATTTCTCATTTCTAATTTCTCTTACCACAACCGTTTTAAACCAGTCTTTAAGAACGCCTGCATATTGGTCTTGGGAATCAGAAAGTAGAATCACCACCTGATCACCATTCTTTAACTTCGGTCCCAGGCACATTCCTTCATAATTTGCAAACGAGCGGTCAAAAACCGACAAACCGGTCTTCCATTCTAAAAGCAATTGCTTATTAATATAAGGTGTAGCTTCGCAGAAAGGTTGCTCAATAGGATACGGATTCTCCTGCAACGGATTAATCAAATACAACTTGCATTTACAAAATGCTCCCAATTTCATCTTTGGAATAAAAGCTTCACGCTCCAAGACCAACAACTGACCATCCGGCAAGACACACAATTCGCTAACACCCATCACATACGTTTCAGCCTTCTTGTTCGTAGTAGGCTTATCCATCCGGTAGGCATAAGCTTCCATCAAGTGTTTTCCCCCAACATTTACAGAATCTGAATCATCACTATTCTGCCTCAGAACATCTATCCCCTCCAAATGTTGAGCATCTATTCCCTTCAGATCTCCAATATCAATCCTCATCAGGCGTAGTTTATTTGCGCCTCCATTCTGTGGCGTTGCAGGTTCCCCATCCTTCTGGAGCGTACTTTCAGGAATCGTCCAAAGGTAATGACGGACAGAATCGAAAGCCAAAGATTCAAACGCATAGTTAGGAGCAAATGCAGCAGATGGGCATTCTATCTTTCTGAGTCGGGAATTCCATTCCGCATTCCGGGATGAAGGATTGATAAAAAACTCCCTGATTCTGAAAAATCCCTCACTTGCCACCATCAGGGTAGAATCGGAAACCTTTGCAATTGCCTCATGATCAAAGCCCCTATCCTTGCCTATCCAAGATTTCCCATCATAGCGGCTTCCATCCACCATCACATCATATCCCAGATTCTCCACATGCCGAAGTTCTCCCGTAAGTTCATCTACCTGGATGCGAAACTTGAAGAACAAGACACTATCAGACTTATCGCTTACCACCGCATAAACATCATCATGCAAATGAGTAATACCACTATAGTTTCCTGCTGGTACAAAACGGGGATAGGATTTCTGAGGAAACTCTCGAACAACTGTCCATTGACCTTCCTCAACATCACCCCGCACCACCTGTAAAGAATCAGACCAAAGCACCTGATACCCGAAACACAAGAAACAAGTTAGCAAAATATTCCGAAGCATAGTTTACAAAGCTGCATAAGTAAGAACAAACTCCATCGTCAACTCAAAGTCCACATTTACCGATTTATGCGACTTCAGGTTTTCCACTTCGCAATTCCAATCCATCATAGGGTCGAACGGTTTCAGCCGCATCTCCCCATATTGCAAATTCTCTGCCGAAAACAGTTTATAGACAGTTTCTTTAGCGCACCAATGAACCAGCAAAGCATCCAGACCTTCAGCCTTTTCATCCCTTCTCAAAAACTTGGAAGCAATACGCTCCACCCTATCATTATAATATTCTATATCCACAGCTACAGAACGGCTTTTAGAAATAATGACGGAAGCAAAGCCCCGGGTATGAGAAATACTGATATTAAACTTGTTGAGCAAAGGTTTGCCGCACTCATCATGTGTGATTTCTCCGATTTTGCCTATCTGCTCCTCAGAATATCCAGCTATCCGAAGCATCTCTCTGAGTAAAGCTCTGACTGCAAGAAACTCCAACTTTCGTCCTTCACTTTTATAGAGTTCCAAATCTTTAATATAAACTTTCATCCAAGGATAGCTCTCCAGAAAGTCGCTTACAGACTCTCCGATTTGCCACAATCCCAAATGTACTCCAGGATAAACTTCTCTTACGTTTATTAATGCCATAACCAATTGATTTTATAGGGGACAAAATTACGAAAAAAAATCGAGAAAAACAAAAGAGAGTCAAGATTATAGCAATCTCGACCCTCTTTCTTATTATAATCAATCTTAAAAAGCCTCAACAAATTATTTACCGGGAAGAACCACCACTTTGATCCTACTGATACGGCGTTCCTCAACCCCCAAAACCTCAAAAGAATAATTCTTATATTCGATTTTCTCATGGATGCTTGGAAAATCACCCTTGATTTCAAGCAGCAATCCGGCCAAAGTATCGGCATCGCCTTCCACTTCCTCAAATTCCTCATCATCAACATTCAGAATTTTGCAGAAATCAGTCAGCAAAGTCTTACCCTCAAAAATAAATGTATTATAATTCAACTTGGAGTAGAACTTTTCCTCCTCATCATACTCATCATTAATTTCGCCTACGATTTCCTCCAGAATATCCTCAAGAGTTACGATGCCGCTTGTGCCGCCAAATTCATCTACCACGATGGCGATATGCACCTTATTCTCTTGGAACTCTCTCAGCAAATCATCAATCTTCTTGGTCTCCGGCACAAAATAAGGCGGACGAATCAGACTCTGCCATCTGAAAGAGGCCGGTTTTCCTAAATGAGGAAGCAAATCCTTGATATACAGAATGCCGCGAATGTTATCGGTATTGTCCTGATAAACTGGAATACGGCTGTAGTTATTTTCCACGATACATTTCAGAACCTCAGGATAAGTACTGTGAATATCCAGATCTACTACATTCTGACGGCTCGTCATTACCTCCTTGGCAGTCTCGTCACCAAAGCGGATAATACCCTTCAGCATACTCTGTTCGTCCTTGATATCATCCTTGTCTGTTAGTTCCAAAGCCTGTTCCAAATCATCAACACTCAAGATGTGATTTTCCTTCTTCACTACCTTTTCGGCCAACATACCACTTTTCAAGAGCACATTTTCCAAAGGCCAGAAAATTTTACGGGCAATCAAAATGCCTCCTACAAAACGTCTGCAGAAAAGTAACGGATCCTTACGACTATACACTTTTGGCATAATTTCACCAAAAAGTAAAAGAAGAAACGTAAGCAGAACTGTAATAATCAGAAATTGCAGCCAATACGCTTTTGCTCCAAAATAAACTACACCAGCAAAAACATAGTTTAAAAGCATAATGATGGTGACGTTCACAAAATTATTGGCGATGAGAATGGTAGCAAGAGTACGTTCAGAATCCTCACGCAACATCAGAATCTTACGGTCTGTTTCTGTTTTCTCATCTTCCAGTTCATCAACATCTGTAGGTGAAAGACTGAAAAAAGCGATTTCAGAACCACTTGCAAACGCAGACACCAACAGTAATACTGCCGCTAAAACGGCAGCAAAAACAACCCCCAATGAAGGCGATGAAAAAGCAACATCATCAAAGGCCTCAGTTATAGTTGAAATATCCAATTTTATATATTAATTAAAATGGTAAACTATCTTGTTCCTTCTCTTCCTGAGAAGTCTGAGCCTCAGCTTTGGCAGCAGTTTGGGCATTACTTGCTTCATTCGTACGTGAAGCAGCAAACTTGGATACAAGCATTTCCATATTATCCACGTAAATCTCAGTTACATATCTACGTTTCCCCTGCTTGTCATCATAGGTACGGTAACGCACCTTACCCTCGACATAAAGTTTGTCACCCTTACGCACATACTTTTCTACATATTTAGCCAAGGCACGAAAAAAGACAAGGTTATGCCAATCTGTATGATCAGGCACCTGCATACCATTTTCCAAAGTATATCCACGTTCTGTTGTCGCAAGAGAAACCTGCGCTACAGCCTGATCAGCATCATAATAATGAACATCAGGATCCTTCCCGACATTACCAATTAACATAACCTTATTCATATCAAAACATTTTTAATGAAATTATTTCCACATTCCCAAATAACGGAACTGGAAATTCTTACCCTTTGCAGAAGGGAACTGACTTCTGGAATCTACCCTACCACGGAGATGCTCTACGATTCTCTCATAGCAATCTATTCCAGACATAGCTTTAACGTCTGCCACAAAATGAGTGTCACGATACTCAAATTTACCTGTAGCAGGCACCATTACAACTCGCTTGAAATCAAGCGAACCTTCATACCAGCCCGGACGCTCTTCAGTCAAACGGTTTACTGGACTTGCAGGATTATCATGACGCTCAGAAGGCACAGTACGCAAAGCCTTCTTATCCTTAAAATCCTGCATACATGCAGCAGCTGTCTTAATGATAATAAAATAAACTCTTGGACGTACTTTATATCTTTTAGGATAGCATACATCACTTGCAGCATAATCACGGATATCTGCTTCCAAATCAGGATTCATTCCTATTTCTGGAATTTGACTTAAAAAATCTATCGCTTGGTCGACAGAAGAAACAAAGGTTTCCTTATCGAAATATCTAATATATAAATTCATAGTGGGTATGTTTCTCTCTTTTTAAATATTAAAGAAAAAAGAGCGGAAAACGGGACTCGGACCCGCGACCCCAACCTTGGCAAGGTTGTGCTCT
>ERZ773165.721-NODE-721-length-23122-cov-20.367235_pt1 | contig 23122 bp, 21 predicted proteins | sample MGYA00581003_ERZ773165 | MGnify/ENA primary metagenome ERZ773165 (study PRJEB29015, sample SAMEA2737817) | human gut metagenome | biome: human gut; feature: human-associated habitat; material: faeces | place: China | collected 2012 ... | reverse complement strand
ACTTGACAGCAGAGGTGACAAGCAACTCTGGTGAAACGTGACAGGAAAATCTAATACAATCAGGCTCGCTCCATAAGGGGTGAGCCTGATTATTGTATTGTGGTCATTTTGTCATTTGTCATTTTTGTCAAATTCGACTTTAAAGAAATGTTACTCAACTTCCGTATATGAGTAAGGTATTACCCCCAGTTCGGGTAATATCTTATAACGATGATTTTTAGTAAGTTATAATTCTGTAACTTTGTATTATAGCCATTGCATCGTAATATCTTCAATGATTTTGACCAATAATGCCTTTGACCATTATGACCGAAGTACAATATGAAGAACATAATACACGTGAAAAAGATTTCATGATATTTTTGTTTTTTACCATAAATTCTTGTGGGTTAAATTATAAAGTTGTATTTTTGCGGAGAAAAGATTTAAATAGAGAAGATTATGAAAGATTTTACTTTAAGAAAAAGGTTCTTAGATTGTAAAAGCGGAACCAGTAGTCTTTTTAAAGGCTTTGTTATGTTGGTAGTTCTGATGCTCATGACTACGAGTAGTGCGATGGCAGAAGTCATTGATGGATTACGTTATGTGCTGGATTCAGAAACGAAGACAGCTATACTATTGCCTCAAAAGAATGTAAAATATTCTGGTGATTTTATTATTCCAGAGAAGGTTAAGGGTAATGATGGGGTAGAGTATGTTGTTACTTCATTGGGTGCTTCTTGCTTCAAAGACTGTAGTGGCTTAACCTCTATCACCATCCCTTCATCTGTTACTTCATTGGATGATTATTGCTTCTATCGTTGCGGTGTCTTAACCTCTATCACCATCCCTTCATCTGTTACTTCATTGGGTAACTCTTGCTTCTCTTATTGCAGTGGCTTAACCTCTATCACCATCCCTTCATCTGTTACTTCATTGGGTAATTATTGCTTCTCTGGTTGCAGTGGCTTAACCTCTATCACCATCCCTTCATCTGTTACTTCATTAGGTGACGGTTGCTTCTCTGGTTGCAGTGGTTTAACCTCTATCACCATCCCTTCATCTGTTATTTCATTAGGTGACGGTTGCTTCTCTGGTTGCAGTGGCTTAACCTCTATCACCATCCCTTCATCTGTTACATCATTGGGTAACTCTTGCTTCTATTGTTGCAGCGGCTTAACCTCTATCACCATCCCTTCATCTGTTACTTCATTGGGTGCTTGGTGCTTCGAAGGTTGCAGTGGCTTAACCTCTATCACCATCCCTTCGTCTGTTACTTCATTGGATGATTATTGCTTCATAGATTGTCAAAATCTGGAAACTGTATATTTTGAAGGTAAATATTGTAAATCAAATTACGCAGACTTAAAAATACCAACGACATGTATAATCAAAGTTCCAACAGAATACCTACAGGGTTATAAAGATTCCTTTGGACCTGATTATAAATATATCTATGCCTGGAATCCAGACGAAACAGGAGATGATAACAAGCCAGTTACTCAGTGTTCTACTCCATCAGTTTCTTATGGCGAAGGCAAATTGATGTTCGCTTGCGAAACAACAGGAGCAAAGTATCATTATACAATAACTGATACAGATATTAAGTCTAATGCGCTGAGCGAAAATGGAGAAGTATCTCTTTCTGCTGCCTATAATATTTCAGTTTATGCTACAGCAGATGGATATAAAGCATCTGATAGGGCGGAGGCAACTCTGTATTGGGTTAATGCTAACTTGGATAATGGTACCAATATCAATATGGTAAGAACACGTGGCGTTGTGGCTTCTGCCCATGATGGTATTGTTACTCTCTCCGGACTTGATAATGGCGAAGTGGTGAAGTTCTATGCTACTGATGGCAAGTATCTCGGCTCTTCGGTTGCAGCGAATGGTGCAGCCTCTTATGCCGTAAACGAATCATTAGTTATCGCCAAAGTGGGTAAGGATTCTATAAAGATTGCGGTGAAATAATAAAACAATTATATTGCATAATTTAAGTTGTATCAGTTTACCACAATATGATTTCTTACATAAAAAAGGAGCCAACATGATTGACTCCTTTTTTATGGTTCTTGTTGTGCGGATTATAATTCCCATTCGTAGGTGTCGTAAACCACGCCTCTTCCTCCGAAACCTTCTTTCTGATAGATGAGGCTGGCATTGAGCACCTTTCCTCCTTCTTCATTGGATGTTCCGAAATCGAAATAATCTAAATCCTTATACCTTATTTTAATGAGATCCTGAAACAATGCGTCGAGTGCATGCGACTGCTTTCCTTCTTCTGATGCGGAGATGTACTGCGTGTGGACCACTTTCCTGCTGATGTATAAAACGGTTCCGCCTAACATCTTGCCTGTTTCTGATCGGGCAACATACAGCTTGATGTTGTCTGGGAAAGATTCTTTCAACCTGTTCATCTCTTGCAGGGTATGAACGGGATGGGCATGATAGGTGTTCATCAGGTTTTCGGTTAAGATGCTCCAGAAGGTTGCGTAATCCTCGCTTTCTTCTATGTGGATTCCCTTTTCCTGGGCTTTCCTTGCACCCGACTTCCTGATGTTGTACCATTTAGGCGGATGCTTCATGTCGATGACTGCCGCTATGTTCCTGGCGCAGATTTGCGCATGACATTCCTTGAAGAGGGCGTAGAGGTCTTCTTCGGCTGGCTGTTGCTGGTAAATCCAGGGAATAGGTTTGTAGATACATTTTCGGAAACCTGCCTGCTTCAGGTAGGTGTTGATGGTAACGAATACCTGGCAGATGTCTTCTGCAGAGGCATGTTCGGTAGTGAGCAGTCCTGCATAGGTGAGTCCCTGATGAGAAAAGAATGTGTCTCCGGCTTCATTGGCGGGAAGCAGAGCATAGAACTTGCCGTTGCGGAATATCATGAGCGAATGGTCATGAAAGCGGTCGCTGTGATAGTCCATATAGGAGCGGTTGAGAAGGAAGGTGGCATTGCGTGCCTGTTCTACATGAACATTCCAAACTTCCTTGTCTGCTTCGCTGTATCTCTTTATCTCAAACATGTTTCTTGAATGATTTGTTCTCTGTAGTTGAGTGGGAAGGACTGTTTTTCGTATTGATGAATCTGAGGTATTCATCGTATTCGCGAATGTAGTCTTCCTCTTCAAACTTGTGGGAGGCAAGTACCAGGCAAAGGGAGCCGGAAGAGAAATCATCCAGTGTCCGCCAGATATTGACATCTACGAACAGGCCTTCCCAAGGATGGTTGAGATGATAGGTCTTCTTTTGCTCTCCGTCATCGAGCGTGACGGAGAAGGAACCGTTGGCTGCAATGATGAATTCCTGACACTCCTTGTGGGCATGGCCCCCACGGCTTTCTCCGCCCGGAACGTCGTAGGTCCAGTAGGCCCGGGCAATGGCAAAGGGAATGTTTGTCTCTCCCTCTGCCACTGTCAGGTTGCCTCTTGGGTCGAATATCTTGGGTAATGTGATGATTCTTCCTAATTCTTTCATGTCTTATTTCTTCATGTATGGGTCTGTGCCGAGTACGGTCTTAGCCAGACGTTTTGCCTTGTCGCGCAGGGTATTCAGGTCGTCGCCCTTCTCGCCGTAGCAGAGAACGACTCCCATGCGTCGACCTACGTGAGCCTCTGGCTTGCCGAAGATGCGGATGCGGGTGTGGTCTTCCTTCAGGGCATCTATGAGGTTGTAGTGCAATGGCTCAGTGCTCTCTTCGGGTGAGAGGATGACGGCTGAACAGCCGATGTGCTCGAGATGGATGCCGGCGATAGGCAAGCCCATGACGGCACGGAAGTGAAGCTCGAACTCGCTCAGGTTGGTGGTGTGACCCAGGGTTACCATACCTGTATCGTGTGGACGTGGACTCAACTCAGAGAAGATGACTTCGCCCTGCTTGCTCAGGAAGAACTCTACGCCCCAAAGTCCGGCACCGGTAAGAGCCTTGGTGACTTCGGCTGCTATGTGCTGGGCCTTCTTCAGGGCTTCCTCTGGAAGCTGGAAGGGTTGCCAACTCTCACGATAATCGCCGCCTTTCTGTACGTGGCCGATTGGTGGGCAGAAGAGGGTAGGGCCGTCTTTCTGTGTGACGGTGAGGAGCGTGAACTCAGAATCGAAGTCGATGAATTCTTCGATGATCACTTCCTTGACGTCCCCACGGCCTTCCTCCATGGCTTCCTTGTATGCTTCTACCAGCTCGTCGTCGTTGTGAACATAGCTTTGTCCGTGACCGCTGGAACTCATCAGTGGCTTCACTACGCATGGGAAGCCGATCTCGTCGGCTGCGTTCTTAAACTCCTCGAAGGTCTTGGCATAGAAATACTTGGCTGTGCGCAGTCCCAGTTCCTTGGCTGCCAGGTCGCGGATGGCACGGCGGTTCATGGTGTAGTTGACGGCGCGTGCTGAAGGCACAACCTGAATGCCTTCTTTCTCGAAGTCGAAGAGTCGCTCGGTGCGGATGGCTTCAATCTCGGGCACGATGATGTCTGGACGATGTTTCTCTACCACTGCGGTCAATGCGTCGCCATCGAGCATCGAGAACACTTCTCGCTCGTCGGCTACCTGCATGGCTGGTGCATTGTCATACTTGTCGCAAGCGATGACGTACTGTCCTGCTCGCTTTGCGGCGATGGTAAACTCCTTGCCCAGTTCGCCTGAGCCCAAAAGCATAATCTTCTTCATTATATATATGATGGTTTTAATGTTTTATGTCCCTAAATTTAATCACTAATCACAAATAATTAATAATTGAAGTTTCGCAAGTTTTTCCCCACACGCCCTGCAAGGGCAGAAGCTCTTAGCCCAGGGCATCGCCCTGGGTTATTACGGGCGCAAACCTGTCGCCCTGTAAGGGCAAAAGCTTTAAAACTCCAGGCAATACATAAAGCTTTTGCCCTTACAGGGCGCCTTGCTGATTGCTATTATACCCAGGGCGATGCCCTGGGCTAAGAGCTTCTGCCCTTTCAGGGCGTGCTGCTTATAGGAGCTTTTGGGCTTTCAGCCCGTACTTAAACCATTTGCGAAAGTTCAGTTAATCACTAATGATTAATCACTAACTCCGAACTTTTTTTTGATAAATTCTGCGATAAATTTCTCTGTCTCTTCTATTCCTAAATGGCTGCTGTTGATGCAGAGGTCGTAGCTCTCGCTGTGCCCCCACTTCTTGCCTGTATAGTAATCGTAGTAGGAGGCGCGCTGCTCCTCGTGGCTCTCGATGAACTTGCGGGCGGCGGCTCTGTCGATGTTCTTTCGCTTGCACACGGCCTTGATGCGGTCGTCGATGTTGGCGGTGATGAAGATGTTGATCACGTTCTTGTAATCGCGCAGCACATAGTCGGCAGTACGGCCTACGAATACGCAGTTGCCCTCGTCGGCAGCCTTCTTGATGGCATCGCTCTGAAACTTGTACAGTCCTTCCTGCGAGAAGTCGTTGTGATAGAAATTGTTGTCGCTCAGGAAAGGCAGATGGGTGTGGAAGAGAGACTTGAAGAATCCCTTCTGCTCATCGTTCTGCTCGAAGAATTTCTCGGAGAATCCGCTCTCCTTGGCTGCCAGGTTGAGCAGCTCACGGTCGTAGCACTTGCAACCGAAATCCTTTGCCAACATCTCTGCGATGATGTGTCCGCCACTGCCTATCTGTCGGCCCACGTTTATAATTATCTTAGTCATAAGGTATTATTTTTTGTAGAATGTATATTTATTGAACTTTAGTAAGTTCAGGAGCTTTCCTTTAACTTCTCGTTCTCCTTGTGCATTCTCTTCAGCTTGTTCATGTATCTCATCATCACGACTCCGGCAATGACTGCAGCCGAGAAATCGGAGATAGGCATACTGTACCATACGCCGTCGATATCCCATATTATCGGCAGGAATGCTAAGAGCGGCAGGAGGATGAGCAACTGTCTCGACAGGGAGAGGAAGATGCTGATCTTTACCTTTCCGATGCACTGGAAGAAATTGGTGATGACCATCTGGAATCCGATGACCGGGAAGCAGACCATCACCACTCTGATGCCCTTGATGCCCAAGTCTATCAGCGTCTTGTCTGTAGTAAACAGTCGTGCGCAATAATAGGGTAGAAACATGGCTATCAGCCAGCCCGTCACCATGATGGCTGTGGCTGCAAGGATGCTGAGGTTCAGCACGCGCATCAGTCGGTCTATCTTCTGTGCGCCATAGTTGTAGCCGGCTATTGGCTGCATGCCCTGGTTGACGCCGAGCACGAACATCACAAACACCATCGCGATGCCGTTGGCTATTCCGTAGGCTCCCACCGACAAGTCGCCTCCGAAGCGTACCAGCTGGTTGTTGATGAAGATGACGATGATGCAGGCGCACACGTTCATCAGGAAGGGCGAGATGCCTATGGCGAGAATGTTGTCTACGAGTTTGCGCTTCAGTTTGTAGATGCCTTTCTTGAAGTGGAGCAGCTCGCTCTTGTTGCTGAAGAGTTTGAATTGCCAGCACAGCGCCATCAGCTGCGACAGGATGGTGGCAATGGCGGCTCCCTGTATTCCCCATTTGAAGACGATGATGAAGAGTGCGTCCAGTATCACGTTCATCACCACCGTGAAGATGGTGGCATACATGGCTTGCCGTGGCTTGCTTGCTGCCCTGAGCAGGGCATTCATGCCAAAGTACATGTGGCTCACCACGTTGCCCAACAGGATGATGACCATATACTCGTGAGCATAGATCAGCGTCTGGTCGCTGGCTCCGAAGAACCGAAGGATGGGGTCGAGAAAGAGCAGACAGATGATACTCAGTCCGATACCGATGATGAGATTAAGCGATATCGTGTTGCCTAATATGTTCTGGGCTGTGGCGTAGTCTTTCTGGCCCAGTTTCACACTGATGGCTGTTGAGGCTCCCACGCCGACACCGGCTCCAAAGGCTGCCGTGAGGTTCATAAAGGGGAAGGTGATGGCAAGACCGGAGATGGCCATGGCTCCTACTCCCTGACCGATAAACACGCGGTCTACGATGTTGTAGAGTGAGGCTGCCGTCATCGCTATCATGGCGGGAAGGGCATATTGTATAAGCAATTTACCCACAGGCTTGGTGCCTAATTCTAATGTCGCTTGCTTATTTTCCATGTTGCAAAATTACAAAAAAATATTGATACCTTGTCCGTTCTGTCCGAAAAAGTTGCCTCGATGATGACAAATGGACAAAAATATGACTTTTCGTTTGGCTATGTCGCAAGAAAAACTTACTTTTGCATCTTGTGACTAAATCCTTTTTCGAAGCAAATGAAACAAGCTGTACTTATATTCCTGCTGGTGGCATGGGGCATTCTGGCTCCTGCCCGCATAGCTGACACCAACCTGGTGTCTTTCCCCGGTGGCAAGTGCCTGATGTACCGCATCTATCTGCAGGACAAAGACCTCGAACATAACCCCTTCTTGATCGACAGACCTGAGGAGTTTCTCTCTTCACGCTCTATCGAAAGACGCAAGCGACAGAAGCTGGCAGTCGACCTTACCGACCTGCCTGTGGCTCCTGCCTATGTGAAGGCTGTGAGCCAAGCCGGGGTAGAGATTGTGGGGAGGAGCAAGTGGAACAACACCCTGCTGGTGCGTGTTCATAAGGAGAAGCAGCTCAGGCGACTGCAGGAACTGCCATTTATTACGCGCAAGGTGAAGGTCTTTGCCTCGCCCGACTCGGTGAGTCAGCGCAAACGTACCTCCTTCCGTAAGGAACTGAGTCCCTGGGAGAGCTATAGCGAGGCTTATGGTTCGGCCGATGCGCAGATTTCGTCTTTGGGTGGCAAGCGACTGCATGACAGTGGGTTTCGTGGCAAGGGCATGATGATAGCCGTCTTCGATGGGGGCTTTATGAATGTCGACAAGATTCCGGCTTTTCATGGCATCCGGCTGGCTGGACTGAAGGATTTTGTGGTTCCTCCCTCTGATAATATCTTCTCAGAGATGGAGCACGGCACGATGGTGCTTTCTGTCATGGCTGCCAATGTACCGAATTATTATGTAGGTGTGGCTCCTGAGGCTTCCTATCTCTTGGTGCGCTGCGAGGACGAGCGTACGGAGAGTCTTGCCGAGGAAGACTACTGGGCCGAGGCTGCCGAATATGCCGACAGTGTAGGGGTAGACGTCATCAATTCTTCTTTGGGATATCATGATTTCGATGATGCCTCTACGAGTCATCGTTATGCCGAGCAGGACGGACAGACGGCGCTCATCTCGCATACTGCCTCTATGTTGGCAGACAAAGGTATTGTCTGCGTCAATTCGGCTGGCAATGATGGTATGGGAACCTGGAAACGCATCAACTTTCCTGCCGATGCCAAGGATATTATCACGGTGGGCAGTGTCAATCCGCAAGGTGTCAATGCTCCCTTCAGTGCTGTCGGTCCTACTGCCGACGGTCGCATCAAGCCCGATGTGATGGCGATGGGAAGTCCTACCTCTGTCATAACAGGACGTGGAAGCATTATCAACGACAATGGCACGTCTTTCTCTTCGCCCCTCGTGGCTGGCATGGTGGCTTGCCTGTGGCAGGCTTTCCCGCACAAGTCTGCCCGACAGATCATCAAACTCGTCAGGTTGGCTGGCAATAATCAGCAGCATCCCGATAATATCTATGGATATGGTGTGCCCGACTTCTGGAAAGCTTACCTGACAGGGAAAGCGATTAAGTAGGCACGGAGATAAAAATATAAGAGTATGAAGCAAAGATTATCTCTCTATGAATTGAACTCGATGGTTCGTGATGCACTTTCGATGACTCTGCCAGACAGTTATTGGGTAGAGGCGGAACTGTCGGAGGTGCGCGAGGGGTATGGAGGTCATTGCTACATGGAACTGATAGAGAAGGAAGAACGCTCCAATACACCCATAGCCAAGGCTCATGCTGCCTGCTGGCGTAACCGCTGGATAAGCATACGTCCGCAGTTTGAGCAGATTACAGGACAAAGACTTCATGCCGGAATGAAGGTCCTTCTCAAGGTGCATGCCCAGTTCCACGAGAACTATGGCTTCTCATGGATCGTCGACGACATAGACCCCAACTATACGATGGGAGATATGGCTCGCAAGCGACAGGAAATCATCCGGACGCTGAAAGAAGAAGGTGTCTTCGATTTGCAGAAGGAACTGGCTCTCCCGATGTTCTGCCAGCGCATTGCGGTAGTGTCGAGTGCCACGGCTGCCGGTTATGGCGATTTCTGCAATCAACTTGCCGGCAACGATTATGGCTTGCAGTTCAAGACGGGCCTTTTTGCTGCCACTATGCAGGGCGAGGGCGTAGAGCAAAGTGTCATCGCTGCCCTCAATCGTATTGATGCCGAATATGAGGATTGGGATTGTGTGGTCATCATCCGTGGCGGTGGTGCTACCAGCGATCTCTCTGGGTTCGACACCCTTGCATTGGCAGAGAATGTGGCCAACTTCCCCTTGCCGATAATCACAGGTATAGGACATGAGCGAGACGAGAGTGTTCTCGACATGATCTCCTTCCGGAAGGTGAAGACGCCGACGGCTGCTGCCGCCTTTCTGGTTCAGCACCTCACGGATGTGTATGTCAGGGTGATGGAGGCGCAGGAAACGATTGTGCAAAACGTGAAGCACCGCTTGCAAGTGGAGAAGATGCGGCTTGACCGTCTGAACAAAAGTATTCCTGTGCAGTTCTCTTTGGTGAAGACCCGCCAGGGAGCATATATCGACCGCCTGATGAACCGTCTTTCGCAGCAAGTGCTGTCTAAGGTGGCTGATGCGCAACGCAAGTTGGAGATTATCTCGCAGAATGTGCAGCCTGTCCTCGAAAGGAAGATGATGAGTGAGAGTCATCGCCTGCAGATGCTGGAACAGCGCATCAGGTCGCAGGACCCGGAACTGCTCTTGAAGCGCGGATACAGTATCACGCTGAAGAACGGCAAGAGTATTCGCTCGGCTTCGCTGTTGACTTCTGGTGACGTTATCGTTACGAGATTCGCCGAAGGCTCCGTCAAGTCGAAAGTGGAATAGTAACATTAAAACATACAAACAATGGAAAACAATGAAATGAAATACGAAAAAGCGGTCTGCGAACTGGAGGAGATCGTGGACAAGATGGAGCGCGATGAGTTGGACATCGACCAACTGTCCGAACAACTGAAGCGTGCCAAGGTTTTGGTGAAACTCTGCAAGGATAAACTCACTAAGACGGACGAGGAAATCAAAAAGTTGCTGAGTGAAGAATAGGGGGAAGTTAAAGGAGTTAAGGAGTTAAGGAGTTAAAGGAGTTAAGACAAATGCTTTGAAGGGCAATGTTTAATTTCAAGTCCACAAAAGCTGTTGTCTTAACTCCTCAGCGACCGAAGGGAGCGATAACTCCTTAACTTCTTAACTCCTCAAAAAGATAACTCCTTGACATGCGAAACTTCAATAAGCTGACTATTTTACTAAATATTAGACAAAAAAGTTGCAGATTAACGGATTATTTTGTACTTTTGCAGCTAAATATAAGTAGAACATTAAAAAAGTAAATGTTATGAAAGACTTGGATTGGTCTAATCTGTCGTTTGGCTATCGCCAGACCGATTACAATGTTCGCTGCTACTATCGCAACGGAAAATGGGGCGAAATAGAAGTTTGCTCTGATGAGTATCTCAAACTGCACATGGCTGCTACCTGCCTTCACTATGGACAGGAAGCATTCGAAGGCCTGAAGGCTTATCGCTGTCCTGACGGCAAGGTGCGCGTATTCCGTATGGATGAGAATGCTGCTCGCTTGCAGAGTACATGCCGTGGCATTATGATGCCTGAAGTACCTACTGAGATGTTTGAGGAAATGGTAAAGAAGGTGGTTCGACTCAACCAGGAGTGGATTCCTACCTATGAGAGTGGTGCTACACTCTATATCCGTCCGCTCCTCATCGGTACCAGCGCACAGGTGGGTGTTCATCCTGCCACAGAGTATTGCTTCCTCATTTTCGTCACTCCTGTAGGTCCTTACTTCAAGGGTGGTTTCTCTACCAACCCTTACGTCATCATTCGTGATTTCGACCGCTCTGCTCCTCTCGGAACAGGTATATATAAGGTGGGTGGCAACTATGCTGCTTCGCTCAGAGCCAACAATATTGCTCACGAGAAGGGCTATGCATGCGAGTTCTATCTCGATGCCAAGGAGAAGAAGTACATGGACGAGTGTGGTGCTGCCAACTTCTTTGGTATCAAGAACAATACCTACGTGACACCTAAGAGTACATCTATCCTCCCATCTATCACCAACAAGAGCTTGATGCAGTTGGCTGAAGACCTCGGTATGAAGGTGGAGCGCAGACAGATTCCTGAGGACGAGCTCGATACATTCGAGGAGGCTGGTGCCTGCGGAACTGCTGCGGTAATCAGTCCTATCAGCTATATCGACGACCTCGATACTGGCAAGCGCTATAACTTTGGCGATAAACCTGGTCCTATCTCCAAGCACCTGTACGACACCCTCCGTGGTATTCAGTATGGCACCATCGAGGACAAGCATGGCTGGACCACAGTTGTTATCGAATAACATTCCGAAAGTTCAAAAGTTAAGGGCACTCATGTCAGATAAGTCTGGCAAGAGTGCCCTTTTTTCATAAAAAATCTGTAACTTTGCACGCAAAAACAACAAAGACAGATACATGAGCAAAGGAAAATTAGCAAAGTTTGCAGACATGGAGGCATTCGAGAATGTCTTCCAGTACCCTTATAGTGTGGTAGACGACGTGCCTTTCGAGATGAAGGGAAAATGGCGTGAGATGTATTTCCACAACGACAATCCCATCGTTCTCGAGTTGGGATGTGGTAAGGGCGAATATACCGTAGAACTTGCCAAACTCTATCCAGAGATGAACTTCATCGGAGTAGACATCAAGGGCGCCCGTATGTGGACTGGAGCCAAGAAAGCCATTGAGGAAGGACAGAAGAACGTGGCTTTCCTGCGTACCAACATTGAGATCATCGACCGCTTCTTCGTCCAGGACGAGGTGCAGGAGATATGGCTTACCTTCAGTGACCCACAGATGAAGAATCCTCGCAAGCGCCTTACCTCCACCTATTTCATGAACCGTTATCGCCACTTCCTCGTGGATGGCGGCATCATCCATCTCAAGACCGATTCCAATTTCCTCTTCACCTATACCACCTATATGGTGCAAGAGAATCATCTGCCTGTGCTCTTCCGTACCGAAGACCTCTATCATCATGAGGGCATCGACGACGTGACACGCAAGATTCTCTCCATCCAGACTTACTATGAGAGTATGTGGATAGAACGTGGACTCAACATCAAGTACATGAAGTTTGAGTTGCCACGTCAGGGCGAGCTGGTGGAGCCCGACAAGGAGATTCCTCTCGACGATTATCGCAGCTATCGTCGTGACAAGCGCACACCCAAGGAAACAGGCAAATAGCCTTCTCCTCTTCTTCTCTTTCTGATAAAATTCTTACTCAACTTTTGTAACTTCCGCTAATGGGGAAGTTACAAAAGTTGAAGATGTGCCGGCACTTACATCTTGTTTACTGTCGGTATGGCATAATACTCACGGTCGACATCAAAGTCGAGAACCCATTGGTCGAGGATTACGGAGTCGTCGAGAGCGGTGATGTCAATGGTATGGTCGCCCTTCTCGAGAGTGATAAAGATGCTCTTCAAGGTCTGTCCGCGCCAGATGTCGCTCTTCCATGAAGAAGAGTTGTAGTCATCGTGCAGCGAGATAATGACAGGTTCGCCCTGGTCGATGCGGATGCTTACCTGCTGGTTGCCTTTGTTGCCCGCATAGTCGGGCAGAGAAGCAAGGGTGAAGCGGGCGTCGCCTCCCTTCAGAATGCTGAAGGTGTAGTGGAGGGTCGATTCCTTGGGCAACAGGACACACTGGTTGCTATGGCCAGACAGGGGAAGGAGCGTGGCGGGCTGTTTGCCCGATGTGCTGTTCCATTCGTATGCATTCTTGGCGATGATGTCGTTGCTCATGGCACGCAGAGGGCGCAAATCGGTCTCGCGGTCAAAGGCTTCCTGCTTGTATTGACTTATTTGCTCGTTGCTCAGACGGCCAGGCAACTGTGGCATCTGTAAGGCTCCGTTGTTGGGGTCGATGATGTTGCGCCATTTCCCTTTCCCTATGCTGCAGTAGTGCTGCACCAAAGCCTTGAGCTGCTGATAGGCGTCAAGGCTGAGGGCTGCTGCCGCCTTGGCTTCATCGTCCTTGTCGAACAGTCCCGGGCGGGCAATATGGCGTGCTTCCTGTGCCTCCAACTCCTTTTCGGCAATGAGGGCTGCCGAGAAGACGGGGTATTTCACCAACTGGAAATAGGTGTCGCTCAACTCATTGGGCACAGAGCGCTCTATGCCAGCCACCTTGGCCTTGAGCTGGTCGTAGGCATAGAGGTAACGTTCCAGTTCGTTGCCAAACTCGCCGGAGTGGAACTCCATGTTGCCGAATGGCATAATCATGTATTCGGGCTGGCGGATGGAGGTGAGTCTGTAGTATTCCTTCATGATGGGCAGGAGATGACGGCCCAGGTTGCTGCCCAGTTGAGATGAGAGCCATGACTGAAGATGCTTGGTGAGGGTGGAGGCGGAAACACTCTTGCGGTTCCATGCCATGTCCATGACGAGCTGCAGCTGATAGGCTGCACTCTTGGGGTCGAACACATTGGCGATGCAGGCTTCGTGTTTCGTGCCCATTTCCTGAACGATGACGCCGGGGGCGCTGCTTCTCAGCCACAGCTGGGGATTACTCCACAGTATTTTGATGTCGCTGATGGTGTGTTTGTGCTTTTTGTGCTTCTTGCCCTGTGCCTGCAGCACCTTGTGCCCTGAGCCTATGATGATGTCGAAACTGTCTGTGACAGCCTTGTCGTAGAGTACTTCGTGATGGGAGCTCTCCTGCCACAGGGTGTTGGCACGCAGTCGCAACATCAGGCGGGCGATGCTGCTGAAGTTCCGGCTGTTCATCCATCGTGAGGAGTTGAGGGCAAGTCCACGATACTCGGTATCAGGTATCTGCAGACTCTCGTATCCCTGCTGTGTGCCTATGGTGCTCTGCTTATGGGGCTTGGAGTCATTCCAGTCGGTCCATGGCGATACGCCTGCCATGCGCGAGAGTTCCAATATGCCGTAGGCTGTGCCGCGGGCATCGCTTCCCACCACAATGAGCTTGCCGTTGCGGGTGGCTATATAGAAGGATTCCTTCTTGGTGATGAAGTGATGGATGGGGAGATTGTACTTCTCGAGTATGGCGAACTCCTTGTTGCTGAGCTGGTCCATCTGGAATATCTGCAGGGGTGCATTGGCTTTCTCCTTGGCAGCCCTGCCAGTAATGGTCTGCATGTCGTGGGCGAAGAGCTGCAGGGCTATCTTCACCACGTCGGAAGTCTTGGCATTGACAGAATAACTGACCTGCGAATTGCCGTCAGTCCAGAATACTTGTCGGGCAGCCGAGGCTGCCTGAGTCTTGAGGGGTGTGCCGCACAGGGTAATGGCGGCTATGATGAGGGTTGTTATGGTTTGTATTTTGCGTTTCATTCTTGCAAAGTTACACAAAACCGGGAAATATCCGTCATTCTCTGGTCATTAACTGCAATAATTTAGTTTTTATTTGCTTATTCGTGATTTAATGCGTAATTTTGCAGCAAAAATACAGAGAAAGAAATGACATTATATCCTAAGTTGATTATGGACGCCCTGGCAACAGTGGTGTATCCTGGCACCAAGAAGAACTTGGTGGAAAGCGGAATGGTGGCAGATCAGCCTGCCATCGACGGAATGAAGGTGAAGGTGATATTGGAGTTTCCTCGTGATACCGATCCATTCCTGAAGAGTACGGTAAAGGCTGCCGAGGCTGCCATACATTATCATATATCGAAGGACGTAGAGGTGGAGATCGTCACCGAGTTCAAGTCGGCTCCACGTCCTGAGGTGGGAAAGATGCTGCCACAGGTAAAGAACATCATCGCCGTAAGCTCGGGCAAGGGCGGTGTGGGTAAGAGTACAGTTTCTGCCAATCTCGCCATCGCCCTGGCGAAGTTGGGCTATAAGGTGGGTCTGCTCGATACCGATATCTTCGGTCCTTCTATGCCCAAGATGTTTGGTGTGGAGGATGCACGTCCTTACTCGGTACACAAGGAGGGACGCGACCTCATCGAACCTATCGAGAAATATGGTGTCAAATTGCTCAGCATCGGTTTCTTTGTAAGCCCTACCACTGCTACTCTTTGGCGTGGCGGTATGGCTTGCTCGGCATTGAAGCAGTTGATAGCTGATGCCGACTGGGCCGATCTGGATTATTTTATCCTCGACACTCCTCCAGGAACCAGCGATATTCACCTCACGCTGCTTCAGACACTGGCCATCACGGGAGCCATTATAGTGAGCACACCGCAGCAAGTGGCTTTGGCTGATGCACGAAAGGGAATTGACATGTATCAGAACGACAAGGTGAATGTGCCTATCTTGGGACTGGTAGAGAACATGGCTTACTTCACTCCTGCCGAACTGCCCGAGAACAAGTACTACATCTTCGGCAAGGAAGGCTGCAAGAATCTTGCAAAGGAGATGAATGTGCCTTTACTTGCACAGATTCCTATCGTGCAGGGTATCTGCGAGGGCGGTGACGACGGAGCTCCTGCTGCCACCAAGGTGGATACCATTACGGGGCAGGCCTTCCTGAGTTTGGCACAGAGTGTGGTGACGGTAGTTAACCGCCGAAACAAGGAACAGGCTCCTACCAAGATAGTAGGAACAAAATAAGAAGAAATATATCTATAATAAAAAAGTTAGGAATGTAGACAAACATTCCTAACTTTTTTATTTGTGTTCTGTTTCTTCTTCATCCTCTTCTTCTGTCACTTCTGCAGTAAGATGGGCCTTGAGTCTGGCTGAGCGCAACTGCTGGCGGAATACCAAGCAAGTGGCAAAGAAATAGACAGCTGTCTGTATCCAAAGAGCACGGAACTCGGGGAGAATATCTGCAAGCGATGCGCCCATGCTGCTGATTCTGAGAAATCCCCTGATGCCGAATGTGGATGGGAATACCCAGGAGAAGCCCTGCCAGAAGGAGGGCATATTGCTCAAGGGCCATGAAACACCGGTCATAAAGAGCAAGGGTACTGAGGTGAATACTACTAAGAGCATCACATTCTCGCGGTATCTTACCAAGCACGAAAGCATCAGACCGAAGAAGACGCAAGACAAGATGTAGGGCAAGAGGAAACCGAGAATGGTGGTCCATGTCACCATGCTGACGAAGCCAAACAACTTGGGCACCACCAATGCCAGATACATTCCCATCACGGCATAAACCATAAAATAAACCAACGCCTTGCCGAATACAATGCGGTAGATGCCGCCGTAATGCTTACTTACTGGGATTAGCTCGCGGTTTCGGTTCAGTTCTCTGGATGTTCCTGCTGCCATTCCGATGCCCAACAGCATGGTTTGTTGCAGGATAAGAATCAATACCGCAGGCAAGATGGCATTGCCATATCCCATGGTGGTATTGAATATAGGTACTTCATCAAAAGCAAGTGGTTCGGTGGTTATCTCATCGTCTCGGTCCGTAAAGCCGCCAGCCTGCGTAATCTGAATGCCCGAATTGATGTGGCTCGCCACAGCAAGAGCTGATTGGTAGATGGCCTTGTAGGTAAGCATCAGACTCATGTCGGTATAAACACTTACGTGGGCCTGTTCGCCACGGTTGAGACGGGTGTCGAAATCGGACGGGATATAGAGAATGCCGTGAACGGCTTGTTTTTGTACCAGTTGCTTCGCCTCGTCCAGACTGTTGCAATAGTAGGTGGCCTTGGCATCGGGCGTAGCATCATATTCGCGAATAAACTCCCGCGAGGTATGGCTGTGGCTCAGGTCGACAATAGCTGTGTCCACCTCGCGCACTACCTCGTTGTTGTAAATCCATGAGTAGAGCAGCGGATAGCCTAATGGCACCAGGATGCAGAAGATGAGCACGCCCTCATCGCGAAACACGTTGCGCATTTCGGTTTTCCAGATGAAGCACATATCCCAGATGCCATTGATGATCTTATATAATAAACTATTTTTTAACATAGAATATTGGACTTTTAACATTGGACTTTATGAATAGTAAAGCCGTTGAATTGGTTTTCCCTTCGGACGCCGAACGTTGTTTCTTCACTCTTCGTTCTTCACTCTTCGCTTTCCTATGGCAAGTACTTGTAAACCAGCATGGCTTTCTTGATGTTCCATATGGTGAGGATGGGAAGGGCACAGAAGAGCACCATGGCGCACCAGTGCAGAGCGGCATCGCTCATAGGGAATCCATTGAAGACGTTCATCTGGTAAATCATGTAGTAGTGACGCATAGGGAAAAGTTGTCCGATGGCCTGTATGGGTGAGTCCATAGAGAAAAGCGGATAGGTGGCGCCGCAGATGGAGAAACTCACTACACCCCATAGCGAACACATACTCATCGACATGCGGAGTGAAGGGGTCAGGCCAAAGAAGAAGATGCCAAAACACTGGCAAGCCAACACACTCAGCAAGCCCAACAGCACAATGGGAAGAACGCCACCAGGATGGGGAAACTGCAATACATAGTAGATGTAGAACTCGAACAGGAGGAAAATGCTCAGGAAGATGAGCGTCTGTGGAAGCATCTTGCCTGCGATGGCGAGATAAGGATTGTTGTTGGCCATTCGCATCCAGTCTTTTGCTCTGTTGAACTTCAGTTCGGTACCTATAGAATAAGGTGTAATCAGGAAGATGAACAACATGATGATTCCAGGCACCATCACGCTCGACAGATAGTAGTTGTAGTTGGCGTAAGGGTTGCCCGTCATGTGCAAGTCGATGGCTATGGGCTGCAGGAATGTCATGATCTCGTCATTCGTCTTGCCCAGTGCGGAAAGCTTTGCCATTCCTGCCGCTGCGCCTCCAAGAGTAGAAATGGTCTTTAAATCGCGGAAGAGCAAGGAACCTGCTGCAAGCGAGACGCTGCTGTAATAGAACGATATCTTGGGCTGGTTGGAAGTCATAAGCCCGCTCTCTGTTCCCTTAGGAATCAGGAGGAAGGCATAAATCTCATTGCGCTGGATAGCCTTGCGGGCTTCGGCTATGTTCTCGTAGTGAGAAACAACCTTGGTGGTCTGGAAGGCATCGAGTTTGTGGATGAGCTGGCGTGATGTGGCAGTCTGGTCCTGGTCTACTACGCCTACAGGCATGTCGGTAGGTACTCCTTCTGTCATCAGACTGGTGAAAAACAGAATGACGACAATAGGGAATATCACCATGCAGAAGAGGTAAATGGGATTCTTCCGCATGATGCCACATTCGCGCAGGGCAATATGATATAATTTCTTAAGCATAGAACTTTAAGAGTTGAACTTTGAACTTAACGAACAGCCTAAATTTTATGTTGTAAAACAATAGAATTCTTCACTCTTCGTTCTTCACTCTTCACTTTTTTATTTCTTGATGATGAGCGACATACCTGGGCGCAGTCCTTCCAACTTGGAGACGGGACGTGCCTTCACCTCGAAGGTCTTGCGGTCGTAGTCGCCATTATCCTTGGTAGCTTTCCAGGTGGCAAAAGACCCCTGGTCCTTCAGGTAATAAACCTTCATCTTGATGTCTTTGCCAAAGGCTGGAACAAAGGCGGTGAACTCGTCGCCCTTATTGAGGCCTGCCAAGTGGTCTTCACGTACATTGAAGGTTCCCCACATGTCGCTCATGATGGAGATGCTCATGATGGGAGAGCCGAGACCTACTAATTCTCCTACCTTGGGATAGACATTGCTTACCTCGCCTTCCACCTGTGCTATCTGTACGGTTTCCTTCAGCAGGTTCTTCACTACATCGACAGCGCTCTTTGAGGCTTCTGTGTTGCTGGCTGCTACTCGCTTCTCTTGTTCGCGGGCGCCGTTGCGTGCCATGTCATACTGGCTCTTGGCTGCTTCTACCTGGGCTTCTGTAGCCTTATAGGCAGCAAAGGCCTCGTCGCGCTTCTGGCCGCTGATGACTCCCTCGTCATAGAGGTTCTGCATACGACCATAGGTCTTCTTGGCTATTTCGGCAGCTGCCATGGCTTGCTGATACAGCTGATAGGCTCCCTGGATCTGCTCCTTTCGGGCGCCGGCATCGGTAAGGTCTTTAAGGGCTTCGGTGGCCTGATTGGTGGCTTTCAGCATTTGCTCCTGCGATTTCATCTCTGGTACTTCCAGGATGGCAAGGGTGTCGCCTACATGCACATAGTCGCCTTCCTTGACGCGAAGTTCTACAACTCGGCCTGGCAACTTGCAGGATACTCGGTATTCTGAAACTTCCACTTCGCCCTGTATGGTGTCTTCGTCGCGCTCAAGGGTAAAGAAACCTATGATGCCTACGAGAATGACTACTGCTGTAAAACCGATGACGGCCAGCAGAATGTTGTTATGTTGTGATTTCTTTGACATGGGTATATATATAATAATGTGTAATAACTGAAATGTATGTGTAATGTCTGTTCTCTCTAAAAGGTTTATCTCAGGATACCGAGTGCCTTGTTGAGTCCCACCTGGGTGAGTTTCACATCTATCTCGGCGTCTATCTTCTGGCTCTGTGCCTGCTGCCAGGCTGTCTGGGCTGCCATGACATCAGTCACATCCATCACGCCTTCCTTGAATCCTAAGTTGGCACAACGCAGGTTCTCCTCTGCACTGTTGATGTTTTTGCGGGCCATATTGAGTTTTTTCTCTGCTTCCTTTACCTTGAACTGACTCTGTGTTACCTGTAAGTGAATCTTCTCGCGGGTGTCGTCGAAATTCATTTGGGCTATGTGGGCTGTGGCTTTGGCTGCCCTTACCTTATAGGCTCCCTCGCCCCAGTTCCATACAGGTATCTGTACGAGCACTCCTACGTTCCATACGCCAGTGAAGTTCTTCTGGAAACCGTTCCATACGTTAGGATTGGAAATCATGTAGCCGCCAGTAAGTGCCACATGGGGCAGGAAGGCTGCTTTCACTAAGTTGGTGGCTTGCTTGGAAGCATCGGTCACGTTCTGCAAGAGTCGAAGCTCTGGACGACTGCTCAGCGATGAGTCGTTGAGTGCTGCCTGTTGCTCGGCATGGGTGCTGGCGATGCTGAGGTTGAGTGCGTCTTTGTCCTCATCGGCAAGGGTTATTTCCTGATTCATCGGAATACCGCAGAGCTGGCAGAGGAGCATCTTCGAGAGCGCCAGTCCGTCTTCTACTTGGGTAATCTGCATCTCGGCTTCGTTCACCTTTACGTCTACCTTCAGTCCGTCGGCTCGGGTGGCTACTCCTTGTTTTATCATCTTGTGAACATCTTCGTTGAGTTTCTTTACCAGGTCGCGGTAGCTGATGGCGAGTTTCTCTTTCTGCTTGAGTGATACGACCATCCAGTAGGCTTGGTCGATGCTGAAGAGGGTGGTCTGGGTCTGAAGGTCCAGATCGTTGGCTGCCATGTTCTCGCCGATGTCTGCCAGTTTGTTGGCTGCTATGATGGCACCGCCCATATAGATGGGCTGTCGGAGTATTACGCTTCCGGCAAATATGTTGCGTGTATCTGTGCGGAAAGCATCGACGATGCCTTGGCCTGTGGCGTTCAGCTTGTTGGCTACGGGAGCCATCTTTTCGCCAAGTACTTGGCCTAACTGCTGTGCTGCGTCTGGCGATATCTGACCTTGGCTTACCATCTGACCGAGCAGTTCGTTTATGCCGCCTGATAAGCCAGACGACAGGTTGGTGCCGATGTTGCTCAATGTGGATTTCTGCCCCTTGTTGAGCAATGATATCTCGCGGCTAAACCATTCATATCCTCCCATAGCGTCAACTTTGGGAAGGTACTGGGTTCTGGCTGATTTGCGCAGGTTGTAAGCCACATCTTTCTTAAGTCTGGAGACATTGATCTGCTTGTTGTTGCGGAGTGCCATGGCACGGCAACTGTCGAGGCTCAATGTGTTTTGGGCTTCGGCAGACAGCAATGTTCCTAAAAGTGCGAAAATAGTTACAATCTTTTTCATTCCTTTATCTAAAATTCCTTTAATCGCATGCAAAAATATGGAATTATTTTTAAAATGCAAAACAAATGATATTATCATTTATTTAAGAAACTAAAATTGTCTTGCTTTGTGGAAAAAAGGAACATTACCGTTCTGATGTGGAAGGACTTATGACTTAGAACTCTGCTTCTATATATCCTTCCCAAGTGGGGTCGAAGTAGAAGTCGGCTGTGCTTCCGTCTTCCTCGCCATCAAAGAGGTTCAGTGAGCAGATGGTCTGGTTGTTCTGCTTGATTTCCACGTCTTTCAGGTCTTTCTTTGTGATTGTATTACCCTGCTGATCATAGACGGTGATGATGATGTGCAACTTCTTGGCGTCGCTGTGGGGCAGGGTGTAGATGCGGTAGTCTTTCTGTTGTGGGTTCATCTCGCGTTCTTCTGTCTGTCTGCTGTTTACGCATCCGTATCCTGTAGTTGCATTGAGGGTGCTGCTGCCTCCTGTGTAATAGAATTTTATGGTCTTTGCTGTTGATGGAATAGCGTCTTTAATGTGGAGTACAAACATTCCTGTGACTCGATGGGGAGTGATGTCTTTCCTGAGATTGTCTTCGGTGACATGGAATGATTCGTAGTAACAGAATGTATCGGTGGTTTTGTTCTTGTAGAATGTGATTTTCTCGGGCGACGAGACGGTGGCGTTCCCTTCTCCATTGTGCCCTATCACGACTGCTTGATAATCGCCTTCTGTGAGGGCTAAGGTGGCTGTTCCAAAGGTGGAGGATGGACTCTGCTGGTTGGTGTTCTTCACCTTTCCTCCATTGCGGAAGATGCTGTATGTAATTCTCTTGAAATGAGATATCTCTGCTTCGGTTATTTGTAGGGTCACGTTGCCGTTGCTCTCTGAAGTTTCTCCTGTGTCAACGGATTCTTCGAGCGCAAATTTCTCGCATGATATCAATGTCAAGGCGAAGATTGTCAGAGTTATAAGAAAGGTTTTTCTCATGTCGCAAAGATAATGCTTTTTTCGTTATTAACAAAAATAAATAGCTTTTTTTCATTCAAAACTTTTGAAATGATTATCTTTGTAGGCAAAATTTAAAAATATGATGGATAAGAAGATTAAGGCTTTGTTTTTTGATATTGATGGCACACTCGTCAGTTTCCGTACTCATAAGATTCCGCAGAGTACGGTAGATGCGCTGGAGAATGCTAAACGAAATGGGGTGGCTGTCTACATCTCTACGGGACGTCCTATTATGCTTATTAATAACTTAGGTCAAATAGAACATCTCATAGATGGATATATAACTACTAATGGAGCTCGATGTTTTGTAGGCAATCATACTGTTTGTCTGCATCCTATTTTACGAGCTGATGTGGACGAGGTTGTGGCTGATGCTGATCGTAATGATTATTCGGTCATCGTGGTGGGAGAACGTCATCTTGTGGTTTATCATCCTACTGATATTGTCCGAAAAGTTTTTGTTGAGGGACTTGGTGTTGTCAACCTGGATTTCGGCACGCGTCTTGATGACTTGAAGAACGAGGATGTCTTGCAACTTACGCCTTTCTGCAGCGCAGAACAGGAGGCTGACTTGATGCTGAGATTGAGCAACTGTACATCGGGCAGATGGCATCCGGCATTTACGGATATAACATCGGGCGAGGCTGATAAGGGAAAGGGCTTGCAGGTTATGGCTGAATACTTGGGACTTGATATTTCCGAGACGATGGCTTTTGGTGATGGGGGCAATGACATTTCTATTATTCGTGAGGCAGGAATTGGGGTAGCTATGGGAAATGCCAATGAGGAGGTGAAGGCCATGGCTGATTATGTGACTTCTTCGGTAGACGAGGATGGCGTCAAGAATGCACTCGTTCATTTCGGAATCATTCAGGCTTCATAGATGGCTGACGTTGGTCTTAATAGACGACCGGGCTTGGTCTTAATAGATGACTGGCGTTGGTCTTAATAGACGACCGGGTTCGGTCTTAATAGATGACCAGAATTGACCTTAATAGTTGAGGCAAGTCTTTGTCTTGCGGATTTTGTTTGATAGGAAGTCTCATTATCTCGCAATACAATCAGAAAAAGGCAGCAATAATATCCGGAAAACAGTGGCTGGAAAGCTTCTGTATATTTATTCGCGGTTAAATTGTACTTAACTGTGAGAAAATAATTTCCCAGTTGGGAAAAAATATTTTTCCAGT
>ERZ773165.711-NODE-711-length-23378-cov-15.604768_pt1 | contig 23378 bp, 23 predicted proteins | sample MGYA00581003_ERZ773165 | MGnify/ENA primary metagenome ERZ773165 (study PRJEB29015, sample SAMEA2737817) | human gut metagenome | biome: human gut; feature: human-associated habitat; material: faeces | place: China | collected 2012 ... | reverse complement strand
CAGTAGATGCTTCTCTCGATGCCAATGTCCGCACTCCTGAGATTCAGGTTGAGGGTGGTGCTCACTATGGCACTACAGAGGTTGGCGCATGGATTGTTAACTGGATCAAGAATGCATAAGCATTAAATGTGAATAATCATATCAAGGGCCTTATGGGGAAATCGTTCCTTCCATAAGGCTTTTTTATTTTGGTAATTGTTGTTTTTTATCTTGATAGTAGTCATATTTACCTTTTTTTTGTTTATTTCAAGAAACCTATTTAAGTTTAATAGTTTTTTACTTGGTTGTTTGCTAAAGTATTTGTAATTTTGCAAGCATGAAAAAGAAAATGATTATATCAATGCTGTTAGGCGTTGCCACTTTGTCGATGTCTGCTCAGAATCAGAATGAATCGGAATCCTTAAGCAAGGACCAGTCGAAGGCTTTGAGAGATTCTCTAGCCCAGGCTACGGAAGTTCTGGCGTATCATCCGGATAGTATCGACCTTCGTCTGAAGAAGGCTGCCTGGAATATCCAGCTCAAGCAGTGGCAATATGCCAAGGACGATCTCGATAAGGTGCTGTTTCTCAACAATACCAATATCGCAGGTCTCTTTTATCGTGCCTATGTCAACGAACAGCTGCGCAGATATAACTTCGCCCGTTTAGACTATCAGAATCTGCTAGTTCTGGTGCCTGGCAATTTCCAGGCACAGCTCGGTCTCGCTCTTCTCAATCAGAAAGACAAGCATTATACCGAGGCTTATAACGGCATCAATATGCTGATAGAGCAATATCCCGACAATGCCATCGCCTATGCCGCACGTGGAGGAATGGAGAAGGAGAAGGGACAGCTTGAAGCTGCGGAATATGATTATGCCAAGGCGATGGAGCTGGATGCTGATAATGCCGATTATGTGCTGAATCATCTGGACCTGCTCATCTTGCTGAAGCGTAGGAATGAAGCTTATGCCGATTTGCAGCGCTTGATGAAGATGGGTTATTCCAAGGGGCAGTTGCTGGAGTTCTATAACAGACTGAAGAAGAAGTAGTAGTAATTCCATCTGATATAATCTATAGGGAAGAATAGAACAATTAGAAGATACTTGTTTATGAAGAAAATTTTTACGCAGATTGCTGTAGCTTTTGGCTGTCTCTTCCTGGCGGGTTGCGATACCGTTTTTGATGTTCATCCATACGATGTTCATGTGGATGGAGACAAGAACGTGAATGCTGCCAATATCGCCAAGATAGAAAGTGCCATCAAGTATAAGGATACCATCCGCTTTGCAATGATCAGCGATACTCATCAGTGGCTCGACGATCTGAAAAAGGAAGTGAATGATATCAACAGGCGCAAGGACAGTATTGATTTCGTACTTCACTGCGGAGATGTCACAGACTTTGGAGCTACGCAGGAATTTCAGTGGACCCGAGACAGATTGCAGAAGCTGAAGATGCCGTTTGTGGTATTGCTCGGCAACCATGACTGTCTGGGAACCGGAAACCAGACTTACGAGGTGGTTTTCGGCAAACCGGATTTCAGTTTCATCGCCGGCAGGGTGAAGTTCGTATGTCTCAATACCAATGCCATTGAGTACGACTATTCCCGTCCTGTACCTAACTTCGATTTCATGGAAGAGCAGTGCAAGGCGGATTCTGCCGATTTCGACCGTACCGTTATCTGTATGCATGCTGCTCCTTATTCTGAGCAGTTTAACAACAATGTGGCTAAGGTATTCAACTATTATACCCATCAGTTCCCTGGTCTGATGTTCTGTCTCTATGGTCATGGACATCATACCAAGCAGACCGATATGTTTGGTGATGGCACGATGTATTATGAGATATGCAATGCTCCTAAGCACCAGTATTATATATTTACCATTACTCCAAAAGGCTACCGTTATGAGATTATCGATTATTAATAAATGTTTCTCCATGAAGAGAGGCTTATGTCTGGCTGGATGCTTCCTGGGTGTTGTGCTTTCGGTTTCAGCAGCCGAAGACGGTATTAAGAATGACAGCATAGTTCATGATACATTGATCATCAATGACAAGGGTGAACTCTCGCGCTATGACAGACGAGTACTTAAATACCGCGAGCATTGGGATTTACTGATTCCTACCAACGGAGTGATACAGACCTGCGGTAACATGGGTGTGATTTCCCTGGGCATCGGATGGGATTACGGCAAGCGCCGCCAATGGGAGACGTTTGTAATGCTGGGATATATTCCTCGCTTTGATTCCGATGAGTCGAAGATAACGCTCACGCTGAAGGAGAATTTCATTCCCTGGCACCGTGATATCGGTAAGGGATGGTGGTTTGAACCGCTGGAGTGCAGCATCTATTTCAATACCATCTTCGGACATGATTTCTGGACCAAGCAGCCTACCAAGTATGAAAACGGCTATTATCCGTTCTCTACCCGCATCCGTCCTAACATCGCCTTCGGTGAACGCTTCAAATACAAGATTCCGCACAATATGCGTAAGCGCATCAAGAGCGTCACGTTCTTTTATGAGTTGGGAACCAACGACATCTATACCATGCGTTTCATACGTAATGGCAATGGCAACTTCTGGGACATCTTCGGTCTTTCCCTGGGCGTCAAGATGCAATATTTATAATGTTTCAGGAAATTCCCAAGGGTTCTTGAAAAACTAAAGGCTTCATCAGCCGTTTCTTCGGAGAATTAAATTCCTCTTTCTTCGAAGAAACGGTTGATGAGGTTGATGATTCTGTCCAGTTCTCCCTGCTTCAATGTTGAATTGCAGGGAAGACTGATTTCCTGCTGCGCTATTCGTTCCGTTACAGGGAACGAAAGATGATTCCATTCCGGATAGCAAGACTGCTGATGAGGCGGAATAGGGTAGTGGTACACGGTCTGTACTTGATGCTCGGAAAGGTAATCGCGCAGTTCATCCCGTTTTTCTGTTAGGAAAGGGAAGACATGCACCACGTTCTCCGATTCCTCTTCATAAAGCCTTTTCGGAATACAATGCTCTACTATCTTCTTGTCCAGTTTTGATAGATAGTATTGTACTTTCTGGAATCTGTCCTTCGCCTCTCCGTAAGGATTCTTCAGCTTGACGCAGAGCACGGCTGCCTGCAACTCTTCCATTCTCGAATTGAGTCCCTGATAATTGAATTCATATTTACTCACTCTTCCATAGTCGCGGAGGGAAATGATGACCTCTGCCAGCTTTCTGTCGTTCGTGGTGATGGCTCCTGCATCGCCCAATGCGCCCAGGTTCTTGCCCGGATAGAAGCTGTGGGCGGCTGCATCACCGATATTGCCCGTATGGATGCTTTTCCGGCTCGCTTCGCTGTTCTCTACCTGCATCTGGCAGGCAAATGCCTGTGCATTATCCTCAAACAGCAATAATTGATGTTTCCGGCAAAGTTCCAGTATCTTGGGTGTAACAGACAGCTTGCCGTATAGATGGACAGTCATCAGCGCCTTGGTCTTCTGCGTGATATGCTGTTCGATGAGTCGTTCATCTATCTGCAGTGTGTCCATCCGTGAATCAATGAGCACTGGTGTAAGCCCCACGCTTGTGATGGCAAGGATGGTGGCGTAGTAGGTATTGGCAGGTACAAGAATCTCATTGCCCTTCTGCAGTCTGCCCAGTTCTATCTCGCCCATGAGAATGAGTTTGAGGGCATCCAGTCCGCATCCGCATCCGATACAGTATTCGGAACCGATGAATGCTGCGTATGCTTCCTCGAATTGTTTAAGGGCATTGCCGTTCAGATACCAGCCACTGTCTAATACCTGAGCAATGGCTTCATTGATTTCTGGCTGATACTGGTCGTTGATGGCTTTCAGGTCGAGATACTTGATTTTTTCCTCAGCAGCGACCTGAGTGCTGCGAGGGTCGAATATCTTTTGTAATTTGATGTTGTCTACTTTTTTATTCATATATAATATAACGTCCCAAAGTGGAGTATATTATATGTGGGGGGATAAAAAACTAAGAGCAGCTACCTTCTCAGGCAACTGCTCACATTCAATAGGTATTAGTTTTCTTTAAGGTAAAAAGATTGTATTCAGGATAACGTTTGCAAAGGTACGTATTTTTTTTTAAATAAAAGAATAATTCTTAAAGTATTTTTTAATTAATAGTCATTTTTTGAAAAAAATGTAGTAAGTTCAGATACGTTTTGGGGAAAATGTTTTATTTGCTTCCTTACGTCCATGTTTTTTCGTATTTGCCAACATTCATTCTGAAGGAGCGTGTGGGGGAATCTTTGTTATCTTGTCTTGTGAGGGGGATTAAACAAAAAAAGGAAATTCAAATGAATGAATTTCCTTTTCTTTTGAAGAGGTGTCTAGCGGAGTCGAACCGCTCTACACGGTTTTGCAGACCGTTACCTAACCGCTCGGTTAAGACACCATTTGTAAGCGAAGCAACCATTTCTGAATTGCGAGTGCAAAGGTACAACTTTTATTTGATTCCACCAAATTTTTTAGCGACTTTTTTCAAAAAAACTTTCATTTTTTGTTGTTTTTCTCTGCTTTTAGTCCATTTTTTGTTGTTTTTCCCTTGTTTTCACTCTTTTTTTGCTCACATTGCTCCAGAAATGGGCAATTGGCGCATTTATAGTCCTTACACGTCTTTGTTTTCCGGTAAGTTTTATAAATGCAATTAGCGGTATACATTACGCATACCGCCAATATTAACACAATCAACACGTTTTGTGTCATTCTATAATGTATGAATTGATTATCATCATTTATCCTACGGCATTGTATCCGTTGGTAGAGTTCTTGCGCATGATGTCACGGATGTTCATCTCCTTGAAACCATTCTCGCGCTGAATCTCTTCCAGTTCCTTCTCCTCTTCCAGGTCCTTTTCAGAACGGGTAAAGGTGAAAGCCTTATACTTAAACTCTGCAATAACCCATCCTGCGATGGCTACTACAACTAATGCGATAAATCCTACTAAAGCGTTCATATCTTTATCTATTATTATAATAATGTGTAAATTCTCTTTTTTATTCTGACTACTCCCAGTGTGGGGGAGAAATTTTGAATCTCCTCTGTTAGTAGTCGTCGTCAGTAACGTCCTCTGCATCTTCAAGACCAAGGTTCTCTGGGTCTTCGAATGTAGTGCGGTAACTCTCCTCGGTCAACTTGTCATCGTCGAAGGCATCGTCGTCCTCATCAGGATCGTTGTAGTGATCCTCAATCTCTGGTGCGTCCTCGTCCTCATCGTCCTCGTCTTCATCATTACGGTCCAGTTCGTCCTCATCCATGAACTTCATGCGGATTTTCTCCACCTTTGGCTTCTCCTTGGCGAAGATAGCCTCTACCCATGTACCCTTAGGCACGACGAGCACCTCGTAATCATCGGCAAGTTTCTTCTCGTACAAGCCACCTGGCTTCTTCAGACGATCCTTAGGAAGGGTAGTGGTGCTGATGTCGAAGTTACTCTCGATGATGTCTTGGATGCTCTGAGGTAGACTTTCCCATCCGCCACCGAAGTTGCGTTCCAGCAGTTCGATGAGCTTGCTGGCTGTGATATGACCTACGTTCTCGTATGTCAGGTCTGTAACGCGCATGATAGGGCGCTTCTTGATGGCATATTTCACATTCTGGTCGTCAATGCGGAAGGTTCCGATCTTGAAGCCACGTTCTGTTAACTTATCCAGCACCTCAGGGCGATCTACGGTAACCTTCTCCATTTCGAATGCACTGCGGATGATGTCTAGATACTTACGCTGATTGTCCTTCAGGTCGTTGTCTTTCTCGGCAGCTTCCCAAAGGCGGAAAACATCGTTCTCCTGCACTTCCCATACACTGCTCTTTGTGAGCGTCTTGAGTGTTATAACTTTGTCTTTTTTCATTGTCTACTATATTTTGATTGCAAAATTAAGTACTTCTTTTTATATATCCAAATTTTCTAGCCTGTTTTTTTATTTTTTCATTGTTTTTTTTGTGTCGGTTTCGTTTTTTTTATTACCTTTGCAGTATGAGTGAACCGTTAGCTGAAAGAATGAGACCTCACACGCTTGCCGATTATGTCGGTCAGAAGCATCTCGTTGGTGAGGGTGCCGTCCTGCGCAAGATGATTGATGCAGGCCGCATATCTTCTTTTATCCTGTGGGGACCACCAGGAGTGGGGAAGACTACCTTGGCGCAGATTGTGGCGCAGACCTTGAAGGTGCCTTTCTACACTCTCTCTGCGGTAACCAGTGGTGTAAAGGATGTGCGTGAGGTAATAGAAAGGGCGAAGAGTGGAAGATTCTTCAATTCCGCTTCACCTATTTTATTTATAGATGAAATTCACCGCTTCTCCAAGAGCCAGCAGGACTCGCTCCTGGGTGCCGTGGAGAAGGGAATTGTTACGTTGATTGGCGCTACTACGGAGAATCCTTCGTTCGAGGTCATCAGACCGTTGCTCTCCCGTTGTCAGCTCTATGTCCTGAAACCTTTGGAAAAGGAAGATCTCGAAGAACTCCTGGATCGTGCCATTACTGGGGATGTGGAACTCAGGGAGAAACATATTGAACTGAAGGAGAAGGGCGCCTTGTTGAGATACAGCGGAGGAGATGCACGCAAGCTGCTCAACATCCTGGAACTGGTGATTGACTCGGCAGGCTCGGACGACGTGGTTGTTACCGATCAGATGGTAGAACACCAGTTGCAGCAGAATCCGCTGGCTTACGATAAGCAGGGCGAGATGCATTATGACATCATCTCAGCCTTTATCAAGAGCATCCGTGGCAGTGATCCTGATGCGGCGCTCTATTGGATGGCGCGAATGATAGAGGGTGGGGAAGATCCGCAGTTTATCGCCCGGAGAGTCGTGATCAGTGCCAGCGAGGATGTGGGATTGGCTAATCCGAACGCCTTACTGCTGGCGAATGCCGCCTTTGATACGGTGATGAAGATCGGTTGGCCTGAGGCTCGCATCGCACTTGCCGAGGCGGTGGTTTATCTTGCCACCAGTCCCAAGAGCAACAGTGCCTATCTGGGCATCAATGATGCCATTGCTACGGTCAGACAGACGGGCAACCTACCAGTGCCTCTGCATCTCAGGAATGCGCCTACCAAGCTGATGAAAAACCTGGGCTATCATGATGGCTACAAATATCCTCATGACTATCCGGGGCATTTTACTGAGCAGCAGTATCTGCCGGATGAGCTTCGTGATTCCCGCTTCTGGCATCCGCAACATTCTCCTTCCGAGGAGCGCCTCTACAACTGGATGATAACCTGCTGGGGTGAACGCTTTAGGGATTAGAAAAATATGAGCGCTTTAGAAATTAGGAATAATAAGGAGCACTTTAATAATTGGAATTGATAATAATTGAAACCAACTAACTATTACGAGAAAATGACTATTCATAATGATCCGGAACTGGTGATGACGCTTCAGAGCGTCATTGAGTTCATAGGAACCTTTGCGTTTGCCCTTTCGGGCATCCGACTTGCAGCCAGCAAGCATTACGACTGGCTGGGTGGATTTGTATGTGGCGTGGCTGTTGCCATTGGTGGCGGAACCATCCGTGATGTGATGTTAGGTCAGACTCCATTCTGGATGTCGAGTCCTATCTATCTTCTCTTTACGCTATTGGCTCAGCTGGTGGTTATTTTGTGCCATCATTATCTGAAGCGCCTGGACAGTACTTGGTTTCTTTTCGATACCCTGGGCTTGGCGCTTTTCAATATAGCCGGAATCCAGAAGACCCTCGATTGCGGTTTCCCGTTCTGGGTAGCCATCATCATGGGTTGCATCACAGGTTCGTTCGGTGGTGTCATCCGTGATGTACTTCTGAATGAGGAGCCGGTGATTTTCCGCAAGGAGATTTATGCGATGGCTTGCATCATCGGCGGTCTCGTCTACTGGGGCTTCAGCTATCTTGGCGTGAGCCTCTACATAACGGTGGTTGCTTCCTTCTTAACCGTCTGCGTCATCCGCCTGCTTGCCGTGAAATACCACATCTCGCTGCCTACGCTTCGGGATGAGGAAGAGAAGAACAATTGATAATATACAATTCATAATTGACAAATGATAATTAAACATTAAACAATAATACATGAGAAGAGAGAAAATCTTTGGATTGCTGATTCTGGCGATGATACTGATGTTTCAGACTTCGCTGATGGCACAGAACAAGCGAGAGTTTCGTGGCGCATGGATTCAGTGCGTCAATGGGCAATATTTAGGTAAAAGCACACAGCAGATCCAGTCCATGCTGAGCAAACAGCTGGATGAGTTGCAGAAGGATGGGGTGAATGCCATCATCTTCCAGGTTCGTGCGGAATGTGATGCGCTTTATGCCAGTGAGTATGAACCTTGGAGCCGTTATCTGACGGGGGTACAGGGGAAGGCGCCTTCACCTTATTGGGATCCGTTGCAGTGGATGGTGGAGCAGTGTCATAACCGCGGTATGGAAATTCATGCCTGGATCAATCCCTTCAGAGCAAAGCACAGTGCTACCCCATACAATAATCTTTCGCCTAAGAGCGTTGTCAAGAAGCATCCTGAACTTTGTTTCAAGTATGATAATCTGATGCTTCTTAATCCGGCTCTGCGAGAGGCTACTGAATATACTTGCCGTGTTGCTGCTGATATCGTAGGAAGATATGATATTGATGGTTTCCATATTGATGATTACTTCTATCCTTATCCGGTGGCTGGCAAGCAGATTCCTGATCAGGCGCTTTACAGACAGTATCCAAGAGGATTCAGAAACATTGGCGATTGGCGTCGAGACAACGTCAGCCGATTCGTCAAGGAATTGAGTGAGACGATTCATGCCATCAAGCCTTGGGTGAAGTTCGGTGTTTCGCCTTTCGGTATCTATCGCAACAAGCGTACCGATCCTAACGGTTCTGAGACTTACGGTCTGCAGAACTATGATGATCTCTATGCCGATGTATTGCTTTGGGTAAACAATGGTTTTGTTGACTATACCGTTCCTCAGCTGTATTGGGAGATTGGCAATAAGGCGGCTGACTACAAGACGCTCATCACCTGGTGGAACAGGCATGCCGGCAATCGTCCGCTGTATATCGGCGAAGATATAGAGCGTACTGCCAAGTATTCTGATCCTTCAAACCCAGGCAGTCATCAGTTGCCTGCCAAGCAGCGTCTGCATCAGCAGATGAATAATGTGCAGGGTACAGTATTATGGTATGCCAAGACGGCTGTTGACAATGTGGGCAATATCGGTCATACCCTCCGTAATCATTACTGGAAGTATCCTGCTCTCCCTCCGTTGATGCCTTTCCTTGATGACAAGGATCCTAAAAAGGTAAAGGGAATCAAGCTGCTCTGGACTGAGTTTGGCCCTCTTCTGGTATGGAAAGCTCCAAAATGGAAAACGAAGAAATGGGGTGATGAGGTGAATCGCTTTGCTGTTTATCGCTTTGAAAAGGGAGAGAAGATTGATCTGCGCAATGTGAAAGCCTTGCAGAAGGTGACTTACGATCCTTTCTATAAAGTGAAATATGAGAAGGGCAAAAAGTATGTTTATGTCATTACTGCTCTTGACAGAGTAGGTAATGAGAGTAAAGGTAAGAAAATTAAAGTTTCATTCTAATTTCATTCGGCTAGTCCGATGATATTAAAAAAGCCCCGAAAGTCTGACGATGACTTCCGGGGCTTTTACTGTATTGAAACTTAATGTTAGTTCTTGAAACTGTGGATAGGGGCAGGGATGCGACCTAAACGATTGACGAATGCCGCGCAGCTGAACTTGTTGACCGGCATGATAGGAGCATGACCCAACAAGCCACCGAAGTCTACATTGTCGCCAACCTTCATGCCCACAACAGGGATGACACGGACAGCTGTGGTCTTCTGGTTGACCATGCCGATAGCAGCCTCATCAGCAATGATACCTGAAACTGTGGTAGCTGGAGTATCGCCAGGAATGGCAATCATATCGAGACCTACAGAACATACGCAGGTCATAGCCTCCAACTTCTCGATGGTCAGTGCACCTGCCTCTACTGCATTAATCATACCCTGGTCTTCGCTGACAGGAATGAAAGCACCGCTCAAACCACCAACGTATGATGAAGCCATGATACCGCCCTTCTTCACCTGATCGTTCAGGAGAGCAAGCGCTGCTGTGGTACCAGGAGCACCGGCATGTTCAAGACCAATCAACTCGAGAATATCAGCTACGCTATCGCCAATAGCTGGAGTAGGAGCTAGAGAGAGGTCGATGATGCCGAATGGTACGTTGAGGCGGCGTGAAGCCTCCTTAGCTACCAACTGCCCCACGCGGGTAATCTTGAAGGCAGTGCGCTTGATAGTCTCGCAGAGCACCTCGAAGCTTTCGCCCTTCACCTTCTCCAATGCATACTTGACAACACCCGGACCGCTGACACCAACGCTCACTACCGCATCAGCCTCAGAAACGCCATGGAAGGCACCAGCCATGAATGGGTTGTCGTCAGGAGCATTGCAGAGCACGACGAGCTTGGCGCATCCCAAAGAACCCTTTTCCTTGGTAGCCTCAGCTGTATCCTTGATGATTTCACCCATCAGACGGACTGCATCCATGTTGATACCGGTCTTGGTAGAACCCACGTTGACAGAGCTGCAGACGAAATCGGTCTGTGCCATAGCCTGTGGAATAGAACGGATGAGGAGTTCATCGCTCTTGCTCATTCCCTTGCTTACAATGGCAGAGTAACCACCGAGGAAGTTGACACCGAGCTCCTTGGCACACTTGTCGAGGGTCTTGGCAACCTTCACGTAGTCGTCGGTAGTCTTGCAGGCAGAGCCGCCTACCAGTGAGATAGGAGTGATGGAGATACGCTTGTTGACGATAGGCACGCCAAACTCCTTAGAGATGTCTTCTCCCGTCTTCACCAGGTTTTTGGCAAGTCGTGTAATCTTGTTATGTATATTCTGACAGAGTTCCTCCACATCGGTAGAAGCGCAGTCCAGGAGGTTGATACCCATGGTGATGGTGCGCACATCGAAGTTTTCCTGCTCTATCATCTTATTGGTTTCGATAACCTCAGATATATTGATCATACTTTTAAAATTTAGCTATTGATTATAAACTTTAGGATTCCTGTTGATTATATAAACTTCAGGATTCCTGATTTAGATTCTGTGCATCATGTTAAAGATTTCCTCGCGCTGGCATTTTACCTGCACGCCGAGTTCCTTACCCACGTTGGCAAGTTCATCAGCCACCTCTTCAAACGATTTTGTCATCTTGCTCATATCTACAATCATCATCATGTTAAAATACTCCTGTACGATGGTCTGAGAGATATCAAGAATATTGATGCTGTTCTCTGCCAAATAGGTGCAAACTTTGGCGATGATACCAACGGTATCCTTTCCCACTACTGTAATAATCGTTCTGTTCATGATTATAGCTTTTTATTGTTATACTTTTGTTCTTAATATGTTTTATGCCACAAAAGTACAACTATTTTATCAGACTGCCAAATAAAAAAAAGAAAACTTGCAAAATAACTGATTTTTTGCAAGTTTTCTCTATTCAGATTCTATTATTTGATATCTCTTGTTATTCGGGGTATCTAAGATTATTTGATACCTCGTTCATTCAATGCCTTTGAATACTTTGCTGCATTCTGCAGGTGCTCCTGATAAGTGCGTGCAAAATTATGAGTGCCGCTGAAATCTTCCTTGGCGCACATGTAGAGATAATCGTGCTTGACGAGGTTGAGTACGGCATCAATACCTGCCACTGAAGGAATGCGGATAGGTCCCGGTGGCAATCCCGGATTGACGTAGGTGTTATATGGACTCTTGATGTGAAGCAGATTGTTGTAGATGCGCTTCAGGTCGAATCGCTTCCAGGCGTATTTGATGGTTGGGTCAGCCTGTAGCGGCATTCCTTCCGGATATTCTGCATTGCGCAGCTTGAAGCGGTTGTAGTACATTCCGGCAATCATCGGCTTCTCTGCGTTGTTGGCTGTTTCCTCGTCCACGATACTTGCGATGGTAATGACTTCTACCGGAGTCAGCTGCAAAGCCTTTGCCTTCTGCGTACGGTCTGAATTCCAGAACTTCTCGCTTTCCTTCTTCATGCGGTCGAGCAGTTTTTCTACGGATGAGTTCCAGTAGATGTCGTAGGTGTTCGGGATGAACATGCAGGCGATGGTTGTGGTATCGTAACCGTACTTCTCGCAGGTTGCCTCATCGGTCAGCGCCTGGAGGATAGAGGTGCTGTCAATCATCAACTTCTTGCTGAGCTCAGCAGACAGCTTGTTCAGTGTACGTACGGATGGCAGGGTGAGGTTGACCGGCTCCTGCAGTCCGTTCTTCATGTGGCGCCAGACCTTCAATGCACCTTCTCCCGGATGGATGGCATAACGTCCGGTATGGATATGTCCTGCGTATCCGAAGTGATGGGTCAGGGTTTTGAAAGCCTGATAAGGAAAACTGTTGGCTATAGGTTCTACCTTATTATATACAGAGTCTATATTGTCATCGGTATCAATATAGACATACTGTGTATCGCTGCTCTTCGAGAAAGAAGAGAAGCAATAGAGGTAGCCAACAATAGCAACTATCACGATGCACCCGATGGCACCGTAGAGATAGAGCTTGGAAACTGATTTTTTCATTTTCTTTTTATTCATTTATATTTTGCTTCACTTTTGTTGTTCAGTCATATCATAAGCATGACCTTCCATTCTTATCTGCAAAAGTACAGCAAAAATGGGAAACAGCAAAGTATCGTCAATTAAATTAGGTTAAAAAACTTCTCTCCCTATCAATTTCTTATGTTTCTCTTTTTTTCTTTCAAAAAAAATATTTACTTTTGCGGTCGACATACGGAAATCCTGTGCGATGGGTGAAGCTGACAGCTTCCGGCACAATGATTTAATAAATCAATAAGAATAAAATAGGAGAAAGAAAGCATGAAGATAAAATTTTCTTTACCATATAAGGCTCATTGGGGCGAGATGCTATGTGTGAATCTCACCTTTTATTCTTCAAGAGGAGCTAGTCAGGATGTGAAACTCCTGATGAATACCCAGGATGGTTATCACTGGATGATGGAAACTTCTACCCGTGAAAACCGCCAGCATCCATTTGATTTGATTTACTATTATTATACGGTGGTTGATGAAGACGGTAAGGTGCTCCGTACGGAGTCGGTTGATTCGCCGAGAGTATATGCGTATGATTCTTCCAAGAGTTATATCTTTGATGATTTCTGGCTGGAGGAGAAACTTGCTTCCCACATGGCCACAGCTATCGGTAGAACTCCCGAAGTGGATGTGGAATCGTATGAGCGTATGGAATGTATGCCGCTTTTCGGCGAGACAGTCATCTTCAAGGTTCATGCTCCCCGTCTGCACGAAGGCGAAGCGATAGCCTTGTTGGGTAATCATCCTACGCTGGGCAACTGGAACATAGACCATTTCCTGCAGATGAAGTCTCTGGGCAAGCATGAATGGGTGCTGTCGGTCAATGTAGCACCGATTGATGCTCCGATAGAATTCAAATATATCATCATAAATACGGATACTCAGCGATTCAAGCGCTGGGAATATGGTGAAAACCGAACGCTCGATGAACGTATCTATCAGGGCGAGGTTCATGTGCTTCATGGTGGTGATTTCCGCATCAAGAAGTTCCCGCCACATGCACAGTTTGATTTCGAAACATACGTCTTCGACCTTGACGGCACTCTGATTTCCTCTCTTGAAGATCTGGCTGCCAGTTGCAATTATGCTCTGCGGACTAACCATCTGCCGGAGCGTTCTGTTGAGGAAGTGAGAATGATGGTGGGCAACGGTGTGAAGCTGTTGATGGAACGTGCCATCGGAAAGGAACTGCTGGAGTCTGGCGAGGTGGATTTCGACCGCGTGTTCCAGGACTTCCGCAATCATTATATGGTTCATAATTTGGACGAGACCGCTCCTTATCCCGGAATCATGGATATGTTGAAAGAGCTGAAAGCGCGCGGCAAGAACATCGCCGTGGTCAGCAATAAGTTCTATGCAGCTACCGAGGAACTGTGTCGCCATTTCTTCGGTGACCTCGTTGACGTAGCCATCGGTGAACGTGAGGGAATCGAGAAGAAGCCGGCACCGGATACTGTGAACGAAGCACTCAGACTGTTGCATGCAGACAGGGCGACGGCCGTATATATCGGCGATAGTGATGTAGATGTGATGACTGCCCGCAACAGCCACATGCCTTGCATCAGTGTGCTCTGGGGATTCCGCGATGCAGATTTCCTGTCAGAACATGGAGCTACCATCTATGTCAGTGCTCCCGACCAGCTGGTATAAAATGGTATAAAATAGATGAGCATTATGCAGAATGCTCATCTATATAGTTTTTGATTTCCTCGTAGAACGTATCGGAGATAGGGACGCCCATCGAACCGTATATCAATCTGCCACGCTCTATATAATCGAACTTGCTCAGGTTGGCAAGATAGGAGCGGTGCACTCTTCGGAATTTCTCTTTCGGAAGCCGTTCTTCCAGATGCTTGAGATTGCCCAAGGTCGATACGTTCTCCATTCCCTCCAGATGGAAGAGAATATAATCCTTCAGGCTTTCTACGAATAGAATCTTGTCGAACGGTATGCGGACATATTTGTAATCGCTTTTTACAATCAGGAACTTGTCGCGTTTGATAGGGTTGTATTTGTCGTCCTGCATGTAGGAATCGAAAACCTTCTTGCAGGAATCCATGAAATCCTGATAGCTGATTGGTTTTAGCAGATAGTCGAAAGCATGAACTTTGTAGGCTTCGATGGCATACTCCTTGAAGGCTGTGGTGAAGATGATCTTTACATTCTTAGGTACAACCTTGGCAAATTCCAGACCACTAATCTGCTGCATGTGGATGGCTAGGAACAGAATGTCAAGATGACTGTGGCGGATGCCGTCTACTGCGTCAATGGCAGAAGGGTAGGCGCCAATCAAGTTCAGCGTAGGAGTTTCGTCTACGTATTTCTTCAGCAGTTCGAGAGCTGAAGGGTCTTCGTCGATGATAGCACAGTTTAAAATCATAAGCGTTTTGTTGTGGTTTAAAAAATATTTTCGGAATAAACGCATTTTTTATTTATATATTGTATTGCGTTTTGATTTTTTTGCGTGAATAATTATTTTTCTTCTTATAAACTTAAATTTGTTTAATCTATTTGGTCATTTAACAAAAAACTTATATCTTTGGAGATTGAAATATGAGATTACTGTATATGGAAAAAAAATATAATAAGAAATATATTGAAAATAACGTCAACCTGTCATCTTCTGTGTGTAGATACTGTTGGCGGAACGGAAAGCAGATGCTGCTGGCATTGGCTCTTTGTCTCAGCCCGATGTCTACCTTTGCTCAGAAGATTTCGCTGGGCTCCTGCATCACTCGTGATGGTGGTCAGTACAAGGGCGAGATGGTAGGCGGAAAGCCTCAGGGTAAGGGTGCCGCTGTCTATTCCAACGGTGATACCTACGAGGGCTCTTATCAGAAAGGTAAGCGCGAAGGATATGGCGTATATACTTTCTCTGACGGTGAAAAGTATGAAGGCCAGTGGATGCAGGATCAGCAGCATGGCAAGGGTACTTTCTATTTTCAGAATAACAACAAGTATGTAGGACTCTGGTTTAGAGACTTCCAGCACGGTCATGGCGTCATGTATTATTACAATGGTGACAGGTATGACGGTGACTGGTATAAGGACAAGCGACAGGGTAGAGGTACTTATACCTATTCCAACGGTGCCCAATACAAGGGACAGTGGATGAACGATATGAAGAACGGAAACGGTTTCTTCAATTGGGGCGATGGTACGACATACGATGGTCAGTGGGTAAACAACCAGCGTTCCGGAAAAGGTGTCTTCAAATATGCTGATGGCGATGTATACAATGGCGACTGGAAAGATGATATCCAGGACGGCAAGGGCATCTATAAATTCCACAACGGTGATGTCTATGAAGGCGATTATGTCCAGGGCGAACGAACCGGTGAAGGTATCTTCCGTGCGATGAACGGCTCAAAGTATACTGGACAGTTTCTTGACGGACAGCGTTCTGGCCAGGGTACTTTCGTCTGGAAGAACGGAGATATCTATGTAGGTTCCTGGAAGGATGATCTGCAGAATGGCAGAGGCAAGCTGACCAAGAAGAACGGTGATATCTACGAGGGTGAATTCCGTAACGGTCATGTAGAAGGCAATGTAGTGATTCACTATGCCGACGGCCGCCGCTTCAAGGGTAATTACCGCAAGGGTAAGCGTGAGGGTGCCTGCATCGAGGAAGATAAGAACGGCAAGCGTTTCGAGGGTAACTATCGCAATGATATGCGTGATGGCAGATTCGTGGAGAAAGACCGCAATGGTCAGGTTACTGCCAAGGGAACCTATGAAAACGGCAAGCGTTTTGAAGATTAATCTCTTCAGAAAATAATAGAGAATAATAGAGAATTTTAAAGCAATTATTAATATCGAGATTCTGAGCTGTGAACATATCATAAAGTTCAAAGTTCAAATCTCAAAGTTCAAAGTAAGACTATGGTAATTGATACATTAGACAATTTGGAGAGATATATCTCTCTCAATCCACTCTTCCCAGAAGTGGTGAAGTTTGTAAAGGAGAATGATCTCGCTCAGCTTGAGGCAGGTAAGCATCCTATTCAGGGCGCAGACCTTTTCCTGAATATCGCTGAGGCTCAGGGTAAGAAAGAGGAGGATGCCGTTATCGAGACTCATCGCAAGATGATTGATATTCAGATTCCACTTGATAACGAGGAAACCTACGGATATACTCCTTTGAAGGACCTTCCTGAGGTAGAGTACAACGAGGCTAAGGATATCACCAAGTATCCTGGTGTGAAGGCACAGACGCTCGTTACTTGCAAGCCAGGTCAGTTTGCCATCTTCTGGCCAGAGGATGGTCATCAGCCATGTATCGGCAAGGGTGCCATCCGCAAGGCCATCTTCAAGATCAAGGCTTAATATAGGGCAGGTTCTCAATCGAATACACAATATAATTTAAATCTATAATCCATGGCAACAGAAAAGAAGACTACAACTAAGAAGACAACAGCCAAGAAGACAGCAGTCAAGAAGACTGCCTGCAAGAAGACAACCAAGGCTGCTGCTGTTAAACATATAGGACTTGTAAAGAATGATCCTTATCTGGCAGACTATGAGGATGCTATCCGCGGCCGCCACGACCACGTTCTCTGGAAGATGGCACAGCTCACCAATAACGGCAAGACAACCTTGAGTGATTTTGCCAACGGTTTCGAGTACTTCGGCCTTCACAAGACAGAGAAGGGATGGGTGTTTCGTGAGTGGGCGCCTAATGCTACCGATATCTATCTCATCGGCGATTTCAACGATTGGAAGGAGACAGAAAAGTATCGTGCCAAGAGAGTGAAGAATTCAGGCAACTGGGAGTTGAAGCTTCCTGAAAAGGCAATGAAGCACGGTGACCTCTACAAGATGAAGGTTCACTGGGAAGGTGGCGAAGGCGAGCGGATCCCTGCTTGGGCTCAGCGCGTGGTACAGGATGAGCAGACCAAGATTTTCTCAGCACAGGTATGGAATCCGGAGCCTTACAAATGGAAGAAGAAGACTTTCAAGGCAAAGACTACTCCGCTTTTGATCTATGAGTGCCATATCGGTATGAGTCAGGATGCCGAGAAGGTAGGTTCCTATACTGAGTTCAAGGAGAATGTATTGCCTCGCATCATCGAGGACGGTTACAACTGCATCCAGATCATGGCTATCCAGGAGCATCCATATTACGGTTCCTTCGGTTATCATGTGAGCAGCTTCTTTGCAGCCAGCAGCCGTTTCGGTACTCCTGAAGAGTTGAAGGATCTTATTGATACGGCTCATCAGAATGGTATTGCTGTTATCATGGATATCGTTCATTCTCATGCAGTGAAGAACGAGATTGAGGGCCTTGGCAATCTTGCCGGCGATCCTAACCAGTATTTCTATCCTGGCGACCGTCACGAACATCCGGCTTGGGACAGTCTCTGCTTCGACTACGGTAAGAACGAGGTGATTCACTTCCTGCTGAGCAACTGCAAGTTCTGGCTTACAGAGTTCCATTTCGATGGCTTCCGCTTCGACGGTGTAACTTCTATGCTGTATTACAGCCATGGATTGGGTGAGGCGTTCTGCAACTACGGCGATTACTTCAACGGCCATGAGGACGATAATGCCATCTGCTATCTTACTCTTGCCAACAGTCTGATTCATGAGGTGAACAAGAATGCGATTACCATTGCCGAGGAGGTGAGCGGAATGCCAGGACTGGCTGCCAAGTTTGAAGACGGCGGCTATGGCTTCGACTACCGTATGGCGATGAACATTCCTGACTACTGGATCAAGACCATCAAGGAATTGAAGGATGAAGACTGGAAGCCATCCAGCATCTTCTGGGAGATCAAGAACCGCCGTGCTGACGAGAAGACCATCTCTTATTGTGAGAGTCATGACCAGGCACTGGTAGGCGACAAGACCATCATCTTCCGTCTCATTGATGCCGATATGTACTGGCATTTCAAGAAGGGTGATGAGAACGATGTGGTTCACCGCGGTATAGCTCTGCATAAGATGATTCGTCTGGCTACAGCATCAACCATCAATGGTGGTTACCTGAACTTCATGGGTAATGAGTTTGGCCACCCAGAGTGGATTGACTTCCCTCGTGAGGGTAATGGCTGGAGCTATAAGTATGCCCGTCGCCAGTGGAACCTGGTAGACAATAAGGAATTGTGCTATCATTACTTAGGCGATTTCGATAAAGCAATGCTCAAGACGATTACGAGCGAAAAGAATTTTAACAAGACACCAGTTGTTGAGATCTGGCACAATGATGGAGATCAGGTTCTTGCCTACATGCGAGGCGACTTGCTCTTCGTGTTCAACTTCTCGCCAACCCGTTCGTTTACCGATTATGGTTTCCTTGTTCCTACAGGTGCTTACAGCGTAGTGCTTGATACAGACAACAAGGCGTTCGGTGGTAATGGCTTGAATGATGATGAGCTGACACATCTCACGACCTACGATCCTCTCTATATGAACGATCGCAAGGAGTGGCTGAAGCTCTATCTGCCAGCCCGCACAGCATTGGTGCTGAAGAAAAATTAATGTAGATAAATTTTATGGGAAATAAAAAGAATAGCACAGCGAAGATGCACTTCGCTTGTGCTATTGTCTTTATCATTTTTGTTTATTGCTACCTGGCTTTTTACCAGGCAGATGTATTAGCCGTTGCCCAGCATGTACTGAGTGATGGTAAAACCGATTATAGCTATACATTCGCCCCACTGCTGATTACGTTGGTACTTTATATCCTGCAGTTGGGCGTCTATGCGTTAACTCAGGTAAAGCGTCGCTTTCATGCTCTTACGTATTTTCCTTCTTTCCTGATACTTACCGTCATCACCGACATTCCTACGGATGTGGATATTCATCATTCCCTCGGTGCCTGGTGGATAGTGGTTCCCTTGTGCCTTCTGGCTTTCGGCGGAGCGGTATGGGTCATCAGGCAGCTGGAACCTCTGGAGCAGGAGCCTCATAGCAGCGGGTGGCTGTCCAAGTATATGTGGATTAACCTTTTCCTGATGTTGGCGATGATTGTAGTGATGAACTTTGTGGCAAGCAACGACCGCCTGTTCCACGAACGTATGAAGATGGAACGGTTGATGATACAGAAGAATTATGCTGAGGCGCTGAAGGTGGGCAGAAAGTCATTGCAGACAGATTCCTCGCTTACCATGCTGCGCATAGCCAGTCTGCATCATACAGGCCAGCTTGCCGACAAGCTGTTTACCTATCCGTTGGTTGGCGGCAGTAAGGCGATGATACCGGATAGCGTTACCGTCAAGTCATTGATGTGGCGAAGTCCCCGCTGGATGCAGGCACCTACCGATTCGATGAAGATGCAGCATCTGGTATATCGCAAGCCGGAAGATTACAAGCTCTGTGCGCTGCTGCTTGACAAGAAGCTGGATCAGTTTGTCGTGGCTCTGTGCAAGCATTATGATGTGAAGACCGCCAAGCTCCCTACTCATTACAAGGAGGCTTTGACGCTCTATATCCATCGTCGCAGCAAGCCGGTCATCGAGTATCACGACAATGTGATGGATACTGACTTCCAGGACTATCAGCAGTTGGAACATAAGTATGCGAACAAGCAGGAAATGCAGAATGCTATCCGTGATACTTATGGAAATACGTACTGGTATTATTTCGACTACTGTAGTAAGTAAGGAAGAAATTGCTGTAGGATATTATTTTTTCTCAGTAAGATAGAAAAATATCTCCGTAAGATAGGAAATTATCTCAGTAGGATAGGAAATTATCTCAGTAAGATAGGAAATTATCTCAGTAAGATAAAAATGCAGTAAGCGATAAGAAATTTATTATATAATTAGAGATTTAGATATGACGAGATTGAAATACGTATGGATGTTTACAATAGTCTTTTTCTTCGGGCTTCCATCGGTGATGCAGGCTCAGAAGAAGGAGATTGCGGCTGCCCGTGATCAGGTCAAGGCGGGCAAGGACCTGAACAAGGCACAGGTTAGCATGGAGAAACTCTTGAAGGATTCGGCTAACCAGGGCAACAAGAAGATTTGGGTTACGCTCTTTGATGCTGTCAGAAAGCAGTATGAACAGGGTAATGAAAAGCTGTATCTCAAGCAGAAGTATGATACCGCCCAGCTTTTCAATCTTGGCAGGCAGATGTTTCTCATTGCCCAGGGGCTGGACTCGGTAGAGATGGTTCCCAACCGGAAGGGCAAGGTGGATATAGAGTATCGCAAGACTCATGCTGAATATCTCAAGCGTCTCCGTCCGAACATCTACAACGGTGGCGTCTGGTTTCTCCAGAAGAAGAAGTATCCTGAGGCTTACCAGTTTTTCGATTTATATATCGACTGCGCTACCAAGCCTCTCTTCAAAGGCAATGATTTCCAGAGCAAGAATCCTCCGCTCTATACTGCTGCCTATTGGGCAGTTTATTCTGGTTATAAGATGAAGAACAGCAGGGCCACCTTGCATCATTCATACGAAGCATTGAAGGATACGGTACATTACAATTATATGTTGCAGTATCTGGCTGAGACTTATAAGCTGGATAAGGATACTGTCAGATATGTGGCTACATTGAAGGATGGATTCTCGAAGGCTCCGAAGTTTCCGTTCTTCTTTCCTCGTCTGGTAGAATACTATTCTGAGAAAAACCAGCTCGATTCAGCGATGAATGTGGTCAATCAGGCGCTGGCTGTAGATTCGGTGAATGATATTTATCTCTTCACCAAGAGCACCCTGCTGCTCAATCTCTGCAAGTACAAGGATTGCATCAAGGTATGCGATCAGGTCATTGCCCAGAACGATTCCATGCCGGGAACCTATCTGAATGCAGGACTGGCTTACTTCAATATGGCTGTGGAGCAGGACAAGAACCTGAATCAATCCAACAAGCAACGCATGCAGATACTGAGTGATTACAAGAAGGCTTTGCCATATCTGGAAAAATACCGGGAGATGATGCCCGATAATCAGGATCACTGGGCCTTGCCGCTTTATACCATCTATCTGAACCTGAACATGGGTAAGGAATTTGATGAGATAGACAAGCTGATAAATCAGAGCAGGAAATAAAAGATTTTAAAAAAAATCTAACGGAAAACAAGAAAAGGAAATAATAAAAACAAGAAAAGAAATATAAATATGATAGATAGAATATTGAATAAACTGGGTATCTCGCTGAATGAGATGCAGCAGGAGGCTTTTCAATCTATTGCACATGGCAATAAGGATGTGGTCGTTCTTTCGCCTACGGGTAGTGGAAAGACGCTGGCTTATCTCTTGCCGCTCTCTCAGTTGGTAGATGCCAGCGATGATGAGCCGCAGGCAATCGTGGTTACTCCCGGTCGTGAGCTGGCTTTGCAGTCATCTACCGTATTGAAGGATATGGGTTCGGGACTTCGTGCCATGGCTTGCTATGGCGGTCGTGCAGCGATGGATGAGCATCGGGTGCTGAAACAGGTGCGTCCGCAGATTATCTTCGGAACACCAGGTAGATTGAACGACCATCTCAGCAAGGGCAACTTTTCGCCTTATCATATCAAGTATCTCGTCATCGACGAGTTTGACAAGTGTCTGGAGATGGGCTTCCAGGACGAGATGAGCCGCCTCATCCAGTCTTTGCCAGGCTTGCGCCGCCACTTCCTGCTTTCTGCTACTGAGGCAGAGGAGATTCCTCGCTTCGTCCACATGGGCAGAGTGGAGAAGATTGATTATCGCATGGACGAGGAGCAGGTGCCTGAGCGAGTACATATATATAAGGTGGAAAGTCCGGTGAAGGATAAGCTGGAGAGTCTGGGTCGATTGCTTCGCAGTCTGGGCGAAACCAGCACCATCGTTTTCCTGAACTACCGCGACAGCGTGGAGCGCACCAACAACTATCTGGTTGAGCAGGGGTTCTCTACTTCTTTCTTCCATGGCGGATTGGAGCAGAAGGAGCGTGAAGCTTCTCTTTACCGCTTCAGCAATGGCAGTGCCAATATCCTGGTAAGTACCGATCTGGCTTCCCGTGGTCTTGATATTCCTGATATTGACAACATCATCCATTACCACATTCCAGAGAGCGAGGACGGCTATATTCACCGTGTGGGTCGTACAGCCCGTTGGGAAGCGCAGGGTAGAGCTTTCTTCCTGCTGGGTCCGGAAGAGCATATTCCGGAATATGTAGATGCAGAGGTTGAGGATTATGAGATTCCTGCCGTTGAGGAGTTGCCGGCACCAGCCAAGCCAAAGATGGCCACTTTATATATAGGTAAGGGAAAGAAGGATAAGATCAGCAAGGGCGATATCCTTGGTTTCCTTTGCAAGAAGGGTGGCTTGAATTCTTCTGAAATCGGAAAGATTGATGTCAACGACCGATACGCCTATGCAGCCATTGCCCGTCCTAAGCTGAAGAGCGTACTCAACAACGTGAAGGGCGAAAAGATTAAAGGCGTCAAGACGATTGTCGAGGAAGTGAGATAAAACTTCAGACTTTGGATAAAAAAACTGCAAAGTGAGATAAATTTATAGCTAGTAAAAGCCTCATCTTGGAATCTGTTTCCAGATGAGGCTTTTTAGGTTATAAATTGTAATTTAGGGCATAAATATGCAGATAATATGTTAAAACTGATGACAAAAAGAAAGATTTATGCCCAAAATGGTAAAAATGTGCAGAAAAATTTGGTAGTTTGAAATAAAAAATGTAATTTCGCAGTCGTAAGTCCTAACATAAGGTTTGCAGCTAAGCCTATATGGGTGGATTGCGCATGTATGTCTCCTGCTAACAGGAGTAAAATACGATTAATAACTTAAATAATTATAATAAGATGAAGAAGTACAATTTTAACGCAGGTCCATCAATGCTTCCACGCGAAGTGA
>ERZ773165.698-NODE-698-length-23542-cov-3.958530_pt1 | contig 23542 bp, 16 predicted proteins | sample MGYA00581003_ERZ773165 | MGnify/ENA primary metagenome ERZ773165 (study PRJEB29015, sample SAMEA2737817) | human gut metagenome | biome: human gut; feature: human-associated habitat; material: faeces | place: China | collected 2012 ... | reverse complement strand
CCTTGACCGGGTCCGGATTAGGATAATAAATCAAATCATTTTCAAAATCCTTCATGTCTCTTTCCTCCTATGCTTGTATAATGTTCTCAGAAACAAGGTGGTCACTGCTGTTTCCAATACTAATACGCAGTTTCATTCCGCCGCTGACGGTTTCCATGTTTTTGCCATAATATGAGAATTCTTCCTGGTCAATAAAGAAATCTACATCCTTCTTCTCCCCCGGTTTCAGGAAAACCTTCTGAAAACGGACAAGCTCTTTCTTGGGACGTACTACAGATGCATATAATGTTTCATAATAACACTGGACTACTTCTGCCCCCGCAACATTCCCTGTATTGCACACATTACAATGTACATGTACTTTTTTATCCTGTCCTATCTGCACATCAACGTCCGAAATATCAAACTCTGTATAGGACAATCCATAACCGAATGGATATAACGGCGTATTCGGGATATCCATATATCTGCTGGTGAAACGGTTTTCTGAATTATCTTCTGTAAGTATATGTCCGGTTTTTACATCCCAGTAGCTTATGGGCACCTGTCCCACACACCATGGAATACTCACAGATAATTTGCCGGAAGGGTTTATTCTGCCATACACAATATCTATGATTGCTTCAGCTCCCATAGTTCCTGGTCTCCAGGCCATAATGACAGCCTTGGATTTTTCTGATATCCTCCGCAGATCCAATGGTCTTCCTGCAATTACCACAGTCACGATATTACTTGTACGTTCTGCTATTTTTTCAAATAACACCTGCTGCTCTTCCGGCAAAGTCAAGAACGCCCTGCTGGCAGCCTCTCCTGACTGGGATTCATGTTCCCCCAGTACACATACGACCGTATCTTCATGGGTTATCGTTTCCAGCCACTGCTCATCCCTTGGCTTGCCAGACAATTCCTGTTCCACCTGCCATACCTTACACTCTGCATCAGAAAGAATATTACATCCAGTAATACATTCTACTTCTATCTGCTTTTTTTGTAAAACATCTTCTATTGTTTCAACTGCCTCATGTTCTCCAAAAATTGACCAGCGGCTTAATAATTCTCTTGACGTTGTATAAGGACCTGCCCATATAACTTTCTTCTTCATGCTTAATGGCAGTATCTTATCATTTTTCAAAAGGACACAGCTTTCGCCTGCCAGCTGATATGCCTTTTCCCGGTTATGCAGAGTCAGTTTTCCACTCTTTCCAAGACCGGCAAACGGATTTTCAAAAAGCCCCAGCTGATTTTTCATCATCAGGACCCTGAATGCACTTTCATCAACAAACGCTTCCGGAATTTTGCCGCTTTCCACCAGTTTTTCAAGACACAGCATATAAGCAGGACTCATCATATCAATGTCTACACCGGCTTCTGAAGCCTGGATTGCTGCTTCTTCCATATCAGCTGCCACTCCCTGTTCTTCCAGCTGGCCTATGGAGCCCCAATCTGAAATTACAGTTCCCTCAAATCCTTCCTTATCCCGCAGAAGCCCTTTAAGAAGTTCCTTATTTCCGCTTATCGGTTTACGGTCAATAGCATTAAAAGCTGTCATGACCATAGCAGGCTTTGCTTTTAATGCCATACGGAAAGGTTTTACATACTGCTCCAGAAATGTCCGCTGGGATATTTCAACATCATTATATTCCCTTCCCGCATTCACAGCCCCATAACCTGCAAAATGCTTCAGGCATGCCGCTATTCCGGTATCAGCTTTCTGCTGATAGCCATCTACCATTGCTTTTCCCATGATTCCGTTTACATATGGGTCTTCTCCAAAGGATTCCATCATCCTTCCCCATCTGGGATCTCTTGAAACATCAATCATAGGAGAAAATGTTGCCCTTAGCCCTTCTGAAGATGCCTCCGAGGCAGCTATAGAAGCCGCCTCAGACACCAGTTCCGGATGAAATGAACACGCCTGCCCCAACGGAATCGGAGCTATGGTCCTGCACCCATGTATGACATCTGCCATAAACAGCAATGGAATATGATGGGGATGCTGTTCCATATATCTGCTCTGGATATCATAAATTTTATCTTTACCGATCACTCCAAGCACTGAACCGGCATATTGAATGATCCATTCCGGTGGCAACTGTTCGCCAACAACACCTGTGAGCACTGCCTCTTTATCGAAGTATGCTCCAGTGAGCTGCACCATCTGTCCTATTTTTTCCTGTAATGACATTTCTGACAGCAATTGCTGTAATTCATGTATTTCCATAAATACTCCTTATGTTTAATCCGTTTATTTCTAATGTTCATTTCTCCATAGATCAGCCCGAAGCATATAAGACCGTATTTTACTCAAAGTAGATTGTCTTGCCACTTTCTGCGGACTGGTAGATTGCTTCCAGAATACGTGTGACAACTGCAGCCTGTGCAGGCTTCACAACCTGTTCTGCCCCATCAACAACGATGTGGTAAAACAATTCCTGTTCATAGTCTGCTGCTGACTTTTCTTTTCCTGAGAAAAATGCTACTCCACCGCTTGATAATTCCGGTTTCTCTACTACCTGTGTATTATGGTGGATGTAATTGATCCTAAGGCCATCTTTCATATCAGCTCCGGCTTTGGTACCACACAGGCTTGTTTTTGCCTCATCAACCTCCAGTGTGTTCAGTGCCCAGGCTGATTCCAGTTCGATCACTGCCCCATTTTTCATACGGATAAAGCCAAAAGCAGAATCTTCTACACAGAACTTATCCGGATCCCAGTTACCAAATGCATTTCCCTGGTCTGTCTGATCAGACAGCTTGTGGAAGGAAGCTCCCGTAACAGACTGCACTTCATAATTATCCATCATCCATAATGTCAGATCCAGTGCATGTGTACCAATATCAATCAGAGGACCGCCGCCCTGTTCTTCTTCATTCAGGAACACACCCCAGGTCGGAACAGCTCTTCTTCTGAGTGCATGTGCTTTGGCAAAATAGATTTCTCCCAATTCATCACTTTTGCACATTTCCTTCAGATACAATGAATCTGTACGATAACGGTTCTGATATCCTATGTTGAGAACTCTGTGTGTTCTTTCAGCAGTTTCGACCATCTTCTGTGCTTCTGCACAATTTTTTGCCATTGGTTTCTCACACATGACATCTCTTCCTGCCTCCATTGCTGCTATAGAGATTTCTGCATGGGAACGGTTTGGGGTAGTTACATATACAACATCCAAATCTTCTTTTAGAAGTTCACGGTAATCTTCAAATACTTTTGCATCTTCTGTGCCAAATTTTTCTTTTGTCTCCTGCGCACGCTCTATGATGATGTCACAAAAAGCCACCACCTCATAGAGACCACTTTGCTGCATAGCCGGGAGATGTTTTCCGTTAGCAATCCCTCCACAGCCTACGATTCCTGCTCTTAATTTTCTCATGGTATTTCCTCCTTATTTGCACTTTTCTGTGTTATATAACATATTTCTCCAGATATCTTTTACTGAGAATTAAAGACTTCTCCACCTTTTCCTTGGAATCCTCAAATGCTTTATCTTCTATTTCGATACATGTACAGCCATCATATCCTATATCAGTAAGTGCTGACACGTATTTTCCCCAGTCCACATCGCCAAGTCCCGGAATCTTAGGTGACATATATTCCAGCGGATAAGCCATGATGCCACAGGACTCTAATTTATCCTTGTATATCTTGATATCCTTGTAATGAACATGGAATATTTTATCCTTAAATTCATAAAGCGGGCGGATATAGTCGATCATCTGCCAGATAAAGTGGGATGGATCGTAATTAATGCCAAGATTATCACTGTCCAGGATCTTGAAGACCTCTCTCCAGATTGGCGGAGTTGTCATCAGATTCTGTCCTCCGGGCCACTGTTCCTCACCAAAAAGCATCGGGCAGTTTTCAATTGCTATTTTTACGTCACATACCTCTGCCAGTTTTATGATTGGTGGCCATATTTCTTTTACAAGTTCAAGATTTTCCCGTACATTTTTGGTCTGATCCCTTCCGATAAATGTTGTGACCATGCCAACACCTAACTTTTTACTTGCACGTATGACATTCTTCAGATGTTCAATAGCAGCATTTCTTTTCTCTTTATCTGCCGTCATTACGTTAGGATAATATGCCAGTGCAGAGATTTCTACTCCCGCTTTTTCTGCATATGCCATAATATGGGCTGCATATTCATCATCCTGGTTTACCCTTTCTGCATCTATATGGCTTACACCCGCATATCTTCTTTCTGCTTTTTCTTCTGGCCAGCATGCCACTTCCACACATTCAAATCCCTGCCCTGAAGCAAAATCCATCATTTGTTCATAAGTCCATCCGTCAAGGATTGATGTAATAAACCCAAGTTTCATTGAAAAATCCTCCTGTATCTGTTTTCCCTATTTTGCCCATGGAGTTGGTGTAAAATCTCCACCCCTGCACCATTTCAGATAATTCAGTGCATGAAGCTGTCCGGTCATCTCCAGTTCTCCGGAATATACAGGATCATGGTATCCCTCAATGCAGATATCGTCCTCATATCCGTTACTTCTTAAAATAGAAATGATATCTCTCCAGTTCGTGTCACCAAAGCCCGGCATACGATGCCATACAAATGGGACTGCGCCTGATATGCCACTATGTCTTACAGCATCCCAGTCTATTGTTGCATCTTTTCCATGTATATGTACTATTTTTTTGCACCATTTTCTCAGCTCTGTTACCGGATCGATAAGCTGTACCATCTGATGTGTCGGCTCCCATTCCAGTCCGAAGTTATCATTCTTTACTTCCTCAAACATCACTTCCCACGCTTTAGGGTTAAAACCGATATTACATGTCGCATGTTCCCATGTTCCATCCATAAGGCAATTCTCAATTCCCAGCTTCACTCCCTTTTCTTCTGCAAGATCAGCCAGTTCCCGGAATACCTTGCCAAACTCTTCATATGCGGATTCTACCGGCTTTCCTTCCCACGCTCCTGCAAAAGTACTCACATGTGTAGCTCCGAATTTTCCGGCAGTGCAGATTACATTTTCCAGTGTTTTCCTATGCTCTGCGTACTGGATAGGATTGCAATAGTATCCAATTGTCGTGATTTTGGAATCCGTACCTGCCAACAGTTTTTCCGTGCTCAATGCCAGCTTATCAAGGTCAGTCCCTTCCAGTGACATATGGAAATTAAGAGAAAATGTCTCAAATCCTTTTCCAATAAATCCCTTTAACCATTCTTCTGCCTTAGCTCCAGGAACGCATGTTCCTATTTTTATCTGTTTCATACTTATTTTCTCCTGTTCCTTCATAAATACTTATGATTCATACTGTCTATAATCAATCACCTTGTTTGTTTCTGCTGATTGGAAAATAGCTTCCATTAGTTTCATTACACGCATCACCTGGAAGAGCTTAATCTCCGGCTCTGCCCCATCTCTTATAACTGCTGCTACATTCCTATGGAAATCCGCAATATCTCCGGACACATGTGGCAGCTCTTCTTTCACGATTGTATCTTCCCGTCTCGGAGCCATGGTTTTGGTCAGACCTGCTGCTGTCTTTACTGGCACTACTTTCTCTTCGGTTATGCCTGTTTTCCGTATGATCTCACCATTTAACTGCCAGTCCCTGATTACCGCAGTACCATCTTCACCCAGTACATACCATCTTGGCAGGGAAATATAATTATTGGTACCTACTTCAACTAAGACTTCCGTTCCTCCTTCAAATGTCAGGATTGTGGTGAACCCATCATCCACTTCCTGATTGGTAATATGGGTAAGTGATGCATATACAGTTTCAATTTTTCTATCTCCGTAAAGATACAGAATCTGATCCAGCAAATGTACACCCCAGTCAAGAACCATTCCGCCACCATGTACTTTTTCTTTTCTCCAGTCACCCGGAATACCCCTTGAACCATGCACACGGCTTTCTATCCGGAAGACATGCCCCAGCTTCTGTTCCTCTACAAGCTTTCGTATGATCAGGAAATCATCATCCCAGCGCCTGTTCTGGTGTACTGTCAGGAACTTTCCGGTTTCTTTGGCAACATTTTCCATCTCCTGAAGATCAGAAGATGACAGAGTCACCGGTTTCTCTGATATCACGTTTTTCCCCGCATGCATAGCACGGATTGCAATCGGCTTATGGCAGTCATTTGGAGTGGCAATCAGCACGACATCAATATCCGGGTCTGATAACATTTCCTCTTCCGAGCCATACACAGAAAAACCTTTTTCTTTTGCTTCTATTCTCTTTTCTTCCTTGATATCATAGATACCACCAATTTCAATTTCCGGTACATTTGACAGGATTTCTGTATGCCATCTGCCCATTCCACCATATCCTATCAGCCCGTAGATTACTTTGTTTTCCCGCATTTTATACCTCCAATTAAGGAACAGCGGCTAATGAACACCATCAGCCGCCGTCTCTTTTACTTACTTAATTCATCGTTGATTTCTTTAAGAATCTGGTCACCGCCCTGACTCTTCCAATTTTTAACGAAAGTATCGAATTCGCTGATATCTGCTTTTCCCGTAATGATCTTTGCGAAAGTCTCTTCCTCCATCTTCTTCAGGTTTGCCCATTTGGCTTCCATGGTTTCTGTCTGACCATTATATGCATTGTAAACCGGTACATATTTATCATTTACATAGGAAGCTCCTCCAACCAAAAGTGATACAAGTCTCGGGAGATTAGTTTTTGCAATGTCACTGTCCAGATTCCATTTATCCAGGCTGAAATCATCATAAGGTTCTTTTTTCAGTTTTTTAACTGCTTCCATATCATTCTTTAACAAGTTATGCTTTGAGAAATCGACATCATCCATTGTAATCTCTCCTGCAAGATATTTTTCCAGAGTCTCAGTGGATACTTCAATCTCATCTGCATTATCGTAGACATTATACAAAGGATAAAAATCTGAAGTAACCATTTCTGTGGAGGTAATGCCATCTGCTACCCACTGCTGCTGATTAGCAATCAGATAGTTAACAATCTTAAATGCAGCCTCCGGATTCTTACAGTTTTTGCTTGCCACTACATATTTACTTGTAGGATTTGGCATATGGGCATAATAGTTTCCATCCTCGGCCAATGGTGTAAAGTATGCTCTCCAGTCTGCTTCTCCTGCCAGTGTAGCATCTGCCACTGTATAACCACTCCACCATGCTCCAAAGAAAATTCCCACCTTTCCAGCCAGAAGAGGCTCCTTACAGTCATTTCTGACAAGCATTTCCGGATCAATCAGTTTATCTTTATACAATTTCTGGATTTTTTCCAGGGCTGTTTTGGTCTCCGGCTGAATTGAACCATACTTTACAGTTCCATCCTCATCCTGCAGCCAGTACTGTGGATAAGACTGGAAGCTGCTGAACAATGGATCCAGTCCAAACTGGTTTGCTCCAGTTGCATTCATATGATCTGAATTGCCTGGTCCAAGAATTCCAATGGTATCAGCTTCTCCGTTGCCATCCGGATCCTGGGTCACGAATGCTTCTGCCACTGCTGCCATTTCATCCCAGGTTCTTGGAACCTCCAGCCCAAGCTTATCCAGCCAATCCTGACGAATCCACATTTCGTTCATTTCTCCTACCATCATACTCGGAGCCGGGATTGCCATCATCTCTCCCTTATCATTGGAGATACATTTTTTCAGCTCTTCTCCACCGGATTCCACAAATCCTTTCAGCGTATCTGAAGCATAGTCATCAAAATACTGATCAAGCGGCTGGATCAGATCATATTTCAGAAGTGCCCTGTACTGTGCAGCATTGACATTCATCAGATCAGGAATCGCACCACTTCCGATACACAGGTTCATTTTCTCATCAAAGTCAGATGAGGATGCAACCCAGTCGTATACGACATCGATATTTAAGTCTTTCTTCAAAAGTCTTGTATAGGAATTATCCTCATAGCTCATTCCGTCAGGAATCTTCGCATTTGGATTCATTGAACCGCCCAGATGGACCTTTACTGTATCTGCATATTTTGAAAATGGGAGATCTTCCTTGGCTGTTCCTTCTGCCTCACCTACTGCTGTTTTCTGTGTGTTTTCTTCTGATGTTTTGCCGCATCCTGCCAGCGCAGTCGCAACCAGTGCTGTCGCACTTACAAGTGCGATAATCTGTTTCTGTTTCATACTTTTCCTCCTTTTTTATCCTTTTACTGATCCAAGTGTAATACCATCTACAAAATATCTTTGCAGGAATGGATATACAATCAGTACCGGTATCATAGCTATAAATATCTTTGCTGAATCCAATGAGAGATTATTTAATTTCATCGCCTGTGCAATCTGTTCTACATTCATTGTAGAATAATCCAGTGTTACAGCCATCTGCTGGATATAGGTCTGCAGTGGGTAACTGCTTTGTCTTGTACTCAGGACCATTCCCTGGAAGAATTCATTCCAGTACATGACCATGGTAAAAAGTGCAATGGTTGCCACCATCGGTTTTGCCAGCGGTATGTATATGGATATCAGATTCCTCCACGGTCCGCCGCCATCAATAAAACATGCTTCTTCCAGCTCTGGTGGAAGATTTTTAAAAAAGTTCACTGCAAGGATTACATTAAACACCTGTAGTCCTGTTCCCAGCACCAGTCCCCAGATACTGTCCATCAGATGGTAGCTTCTCATAGTGATATACCATGGAACAGTACCACCGTTGAATAACATACAAAATACAAGAATCCACATGAAGATTCCTTTATGGGGGAACTGCTTTTTCGTTCTTGACAATGGGAACGCTGCCATAAGAACACATACCATGCTGATAGCAGTACCCAGTACTACTCTTTTTATAGATATCAGGAACGAACCAAAAAATCCACTTTCTCCCAAAATCTTCTGGTAGGAGAGCAGATTGAAGCCAACCGGCCAGAAAGCAACTTTTCCTGCATTAACGGCTTCCCTGCTGCTCAAGGATACACAGAGGACATACCATACAGGCATAATACAGATCAACATAACTATAACAAGGAACACCACATTCAAAACATCGAAAATCTTGGATCCGAGGCTTTTATTCTCAATCATAGATATCACCTCCTAAAACAGTTTATAACCGGTAAATTTATCTGCAAGCCGGTAACCCAGCGTAATCAACACAAGACTGATCACAGACTTGAATAATCCGACTGCTGTTGCCAAAGAATACTGCAGATTCTGTAAACCAGCCCTGTATACCCATGTATCAATAATATCTCCTGTTGAATATACCAATGGGTTATACAGATTATATATCTGGTCAAATCCTGCATTTAATATATTGCCAAGAGACAGGATAGCCAGAAGTGCTACTGTCGTCCTTATACCCGGCAGCGTCACATGCCATATCCTCTTAAACCTGCCGGCACCATCTGCTGCTGCCGCTTCATACAATGATTTATCAACACCCAGGATAGCAGCAAGATAAACTACTGTATTATAACCGAACCCTTTCCAGATGTCCGTACCAATCACCAGCGGCTGGAACAGCTTTGCTTCCCCGAAGAAATTAATCGGGTCACCGCCAAACAGCTGTATCAGATGATTTATCGGTCCTGTATAACCGAAAATGTTCAGCACGATCTTTGCAAGAATAACCCAGGACAGAAAATACGGTAAGTATACGATTGTCTGAATCGGACGCTTCAGTCTTTTCAATGCCAGTTCATTTAATAATAATGCAAAGATCAGTGGGAAAATAATATTTCCAATGATCTTACCCACAGCAATAGTTACTGTATTACGTAAAACCTGTGTAATGTCACTCATCTGAAACATATACTTAAAATTAGCCAGACCAACAAATTTGGAATGCAGGATGCCCTGTCCCGGATTATAATCCTGAAAAGCCATCACGATTCCAAACATAGGCACGATACTGAAAAAGAACAGCCACAGGAAAGCCGGTACCAGCATTATGTAATAATGTTTCACAAACCTTTTAATGTACATGAGTAAACCTCCCTTCCTTTTTGTTTAATATACACTATGATACCTCCCTTTCTTTTTTTAATTATTTTATCTTCTTCCCCCATATCCTGCTAGATGATATTGTTTCTAATTTTACCAAATATTTTTTATCACAAAAAAAATGTCCGATGAAAATCAGACATTTTTACTCTCTTTTCTGTATTCCGAAGGCATACACCCATGCTCCCGTGCAAATACTTTTGCAAAATAATGAAAATTATCATATCCAAGTTCTACGGCAATCCTTGTAATGCTCTTCTTTCCCTCCTCTATCCATTCCGCCGCAGTCTTCATTTTCCTGTGTATCACATATTGGTGAAATGTTTCCCCCGTCACCTCCTTAAACCTTGTACTAAAATAACTCCTGCTCATCCCTATCCGTTCTGCCACGTCTTCAGAGCGAAGATCCTCCCCGATATGTCCATCCACATACTTGATAACCGCTGCAAAAGCACTGATATCATTTTTCTGTGATGAGCTAAGACTCTCTTCATAAATATGTTCCCTCCAGCGGTGCACCCAGTCCAGCATCTCTTCAACCGTATCCAGCGATGGAAATTCCACTTTTTCATCTGACAGGAGCTGAATATTATGAAAACTCTTAACAAAAATCCTCTCCGCACTCCGCAGACTGATTTCTTTTGTTTTCTGACAGAGATCTTCAAATTCTTTCTCACTGAAAATCCATCTGGTGTGCATCCATCTTCTGTTCAGTTCTTCAACTTTTTCCTGATTTTCCTCTTCTGCATGTCCATCTCTGCATGTCCGCATGTACTTTGCACTGACCCGTTCCAGTATCGTTCCACACTCTTCCGGGGAAAAACTGATCTTTGAGATATAGTCTAACGCACCCATACGGATTGCCGTCTGTGCATAACTGAAATTCTCATATACAGAAAGAATTACAAATTTAATTTCCGGAAATTCCTCTCCGCACATCTGCATAAGTTCCAGTCCATCAATTTCCGGCATATCTATATCGGTAAATACAATATCCACCGGATGATTTCGGATAAATTCAAGGGCTTTTCTCCCATTCTGTACATCTCCCACTACCTCGAATCCATACTTTTTCCAGTCCATAATAGCAACCAGACCTTTTCTAGCAAGTTTGTCGTCATCTACAATCAATACGTTCATCTGTCTGTCCCACCTTATTTTCTTCCAATGTAACCTCTTTGTCTTTCTCTTTTTTTTCTTCCGGTTCCCGGACAGGAAGAAGGATCGTAATTTTGGTTCCGAACCCTTTTTTGCTGTTTACAAACAAACTCGTCTGTCCATCATAAAATGATTCCAGCATAGCCTTGACGTAGCGCAGTCCGATACCTCTGTTCTCATTCTTCCAGTATCCCCAGTCATAATCAAACGGCTGGTTGATCTCATCAATCTCCTCCTGATTCAGTCCCTTTCCGCTGTCAGAGATAGTTACAACAGCAAAATGCCTTGCCACATCTTCAAACACCTGGATGCTGATCTTCTCATCATCCCCAAGACCATAGCGGATCGCGTTCTCCACAAGTGGCTGAAAAAGCATACGGACCGTTGGCTGGTCAAGATAACTGCCATCTTCTATATTCATCTCAATAATAAAATCATACCGCATCTGCTGAAGTGCAATATATTCCTTTACAATCTCCAACTCCATCCGCAACGTTGTCTGGCGGCCTTCTTTGCCCAGATTATAGGAAAGAAGCTTCTTTAGTCTCTGTACAAACTCACTGATCTCTCTTTGGTGACTCATTTGTGCCATCCACTGAATCGAATTCAGTGTATTGAGAAGGAAATGAGGATTAATTTGATAGAGAAGTTTCTCAAACTCTATCTTCTGTATGCTTTTTTCCTTTTCTACCATATTGCTGATAAGATTCTCAATCTGTCTCTTCATCTGTTCTACTTCCCTCATCAGGCTGTCAAACTCTGCAATGTCCGACTCTTCATGTACTGCCTGAAGAGCGCCATCCCCAATCTGCACCATCTGTCTGCGGAATTGACTCAGTGGTCGGCAGATCATACGATAAAGATAGAGGACAGACATGGAAAAGATCAGAAACGTTACAACTATGATGAGTGTCATCTTCATTCTCCACTGGTTACTCTTCTTGTGATATATATTGTCCGGCAGTGCCACTGCATTAATGTATCCCATCTGACTCCGGTATGCCATGATCTTATAGCCCTCTCTCGTCTGGACTTCATACTCCCCCTTTGAGAGTGATGCAGAAAACAGTTTCTGTCCCTGTATAATGACAGGATTTACGCTGTATTGTGCAACCCCTCTCTCATCCGTCTGAATATAAGTGTAGGGATATCCTTCCTTATTTATTTCTTCCGGGGTCTTCATATCAGCCTCTATTTCTGTGTAAATTTCCAGTTTTTTCCCATTGCCCAAAACTCCTTCCCTCATGACGGAAAAAACTGTTTTCTCACTACTCCCAAGAAAAGACGCATGGGCTGCCTGCATAACATTTCCCGCACACTTCACAACCTTAGGCAATGCGTTCTGTCTTCCGTCCAGTGTTCTGACATTCATACCGCTGATAAGTTCCTTTTTCTCTTCCTTGTCATAATAGGTAGCGCCTACCAGTTTTGTGTTGACATATCCTAATCCCAAAAGTTCTTGTCTAAGGGATCTCTGTTCAACAAACCTGTCAAAATTATCCACAGCATCAAGATAACTGTCCGTTACGTTTCCGATCAGACCGCCCGGTCCCATATAGTTTACAATACTGATCATATCATAATAGGCTTCATCCGTATTCTTCGTAATCTGATCCAGATACATTTTCATGTTATCCTCTATACTGTCATTCTGTATCATTCTCAGTTCCATATAGGATACAATTACCGCAGCCAGAAGGCTTGTCATCGCACACATCGTCAATATGCCAAGCATTTTTGCCTTCAATGTTTTCTTCTTTTTTTTCCGAGCTATCCCCATATACCTGTTTCTCTCCTCAACTGCATCACTAAAAAAGACTGCGCATCGGCAATATCCCGCCAACGCGCAGTCTGTATTCTCTGTATACAAAACTCCTGACAAACGCCTGTCATCAGATATCCGTGACAATTGTCGAATTTTATATAGTATATCACACGGTCTGAATAATGTAAAGCAGTTGTCCTTCTGACAGCAGTAGAAGGAGAACTAGCATGAGCAAATATATTCCCGGTAATCAAAAACATCTTACTCTCGAAGATCGCAAATACAAAGAATGTCTTTCACAGTCCAGGGCCGGTATAAACATGACCAGACACGAACTGCATCAGGAAGATATGGTCATCACGCCCCTGATTTTTCAGGGCCAGTCTCCATATCTGCCTCTTCTCCACAGTATGGACATACCAATGTTGGTGCAATTTTTAAATCCAGAAACCTGCTTCCACACTCTTTACACTCATAATAACCGCACTGCTCTGTGCCATCCGGTACATAATACATTGTCTGATCCTCCCTGTCTGCATGTCACTGTTCACTCCCTGTCAGTTAGTCCAGCAACGATCTTATGGCATCAATTTTACCACAAAGTGGTTCCATGTTCCATCCTAAATAAAACCGGGCAAGACACACCTTTCTTTGTGCATCTCGCCCGCTATCATTTTCCCTTATTTTGCCACTTATGCAGATTGTCAGATTACATCTCCTTTGTGACTTTTTGTATTTCTTCCTCTGTAGCTTTCAAAAGTTCTCTCGCCTGTTCAACGGTTCCACCGTTTTCAAGATAATTTTTAATAATTCCAAGACGACCTTCCGATTGTCCTTCTAGTCTACCTTCTCTTATGCCTTGTTTACGTCCTTCTTCACGTCCTTCTTCTAACCCTTCTTCTCTCGCCTCTTCCTTCCAGACCTTTACAGCTTCATCCATATCAAATTCTGTTGCAAACATACCCATTACCTCCGATCCTAAATAAGTTAACTGATCTGTAAGAACTCCTTCCTTGATACATTCACGCACCGCGGTGTCTATCGCTTCTTTTAATTCACTTCCATTTTTACATAAGTGTTTGATTTTATCAACAAAATAACTGTAACCACTTAGTAATTTTGTCTGCTGCAATAATTTAGAGTTCTTTCCGTAGTTAATGTTATATACTCTTACCCTCAGATCAATATTAACTTTCACTCCCTCCGGGAACGCATCCGACAAGTGCATTTCCCAATATTCTTTTTGATTGCGGTCTCCATTGTAAAATACCACAAACTCCGGTGCATCCAGTTCTATCCGGCGTTCCTTGTATACGGCATTTGTTGTCATCATCTGATTGTATGTCCTTCCCAAATACATCAGAAAACGCAGCGGCATATTCTCATTCAGTGTCGACTGATGTTCCGTCAAAACAATTACACGCTTTTTTCTGACACGAAATGCCAGATCGTTTTTCATTCCCATATAGATAGCGTTTTCCAAAGTAACAATCTCTAAATCATCCGGATTCGTATAGTCTCTGCTGTTTACTGCATTGTAAAGCGAGAGCAGATTCTTTTTGTCTGAAAATAACATCCGGAAAACAGTATCTTTGTAGTTGCGATTTGCAGAAACTGCTCCTGCTGTAGTTGATTTGTAACGATCTTGTGGTCGCATTGCCATAGGCTTTCCTCCTTATCACGGTGGACGGCAGATGCACATAAATGCATCGTGCCTCCGGCAGGAGAATAGAGCATTGTAAAAATAGTTTTCATCCGTTTCCTGCTTTTAAATTGGTTAATGGGTAATAAAAGCATAGATACGAAATGAATGACACCGATTGTTTTTGATAATCGAGTGCTTCCTAGAATACAGATGGCTCATCAGCCACAAAGATTTTGTAAAATATGCTTTGGGATATTGTATCATACCAACATCAGAAAATGCAATGGAGAAAATAGTAAAATTTTAAATATTATGAGTACTAAAAAAATGAATAAAAGCATTCATTCAAATCTCCGCAACAGTAGCCCAAACAAAAGAATCATGCTACAATGAACAAAGGAAGATAAAAACAGCAGAAATGCCATAGAATAACGAAGGAGATCATCAGACATGAACATAAATATTTTATATGAGGATGAGGAGGTTATTGTCTGCGAAAAACCGGCGGGGGTTGCGGCGCAGACAAGACGGTTAGGACAGGCGGACATGGAAAGCCTTCTGAAAAATTACCGGGCAGGAAAGGGAGAACAGCCGTATATCGGGGTGGTACACAGGCTGGATCAGCCGGTGCGCGGAGTGATGGTTTTTGCCAAAACAAAAGAAGCTGCGGCGGATTTAAGCCGTCAGGTGCAGACAAAAATGGCAGATAAATTTTATTATGCGGTGACAGACGGTGTGCCGGAACAGAAAAAAGGTACATTGGAAGATTACCTGCTCCGGGATGGAAAAACAAACACTTCAAAAGTGGTATCTAAAAGTACGGAGGGCGCAAAGTCAGCAAGGCTGGACTATGAAGTGACCGCACAGAATAAAACGAACGCCATTCTCCGGATCCGGTTAGACACCGGAAGGCATCATCAGATCCGGGTACAGTTAGCAAATGCAGGAATCCCGATCGTAGGGGATACGAAGTATAATTTTAAAGAGACAATGACACGGAGTGGAAACGGTCTTTTACTCTGCTCTTATAAAATCGGATTTAAACATCCAAAGACACATAAAAAAATGGAGTTCGAAATCAGGAATCCATTTCTCATCTGAGACAGAAACGCAGGAGTTACAAAGGACTTCTGCGTTTTTGCTATAAAAATAGTTACTGTTCACTCAGCAGTAAAACACTTGCTGTTTTGCTGCGTAAGAAAGTGATTCAGGAGTGAGCAGACTCCTTTTGTGAAGCAAAAACTGAAATGAGTCAGCGAATCGTTACTGGAACGAAGTATGAGTGAACAGTAACGAAAAATAGAATAAAATCACGAAAAATGTCGAAAATAGAGTGGTAAAATAAGCATAATGTGCTAAAATACAAATAGGATTTAAAATTGGGTTCATAAAATAAAAAAGATGTAGTGGGAGGTATGAGTATGAACAATATTAAGGTGAGAACAAAATTAGTCATTGTAATGGTGATTGCACTGATCGCACTGGCACTATGCGCCGTCATTTCCAACACAAGCCTGTCAGGTCTTGGAGATAATGCGTTAGACATTATCGAGAATGATATGCGTTCCTCGTATGATGAACAGATCAAGGCACAGGTAGATAATGTAATATCTCTCTGCCAGAGCATTTACAACCGGTATGAAAAAGGTGAATATACCTTAGATGAGGCAGAAAAACTTGCAGCAGACCAGATTCGTGATCTGCGTTACGGCAATAATGGATATTTCTGGGTAGATACCTATGATGGAACAAACGTAGTCCTTCTCGGCAATGACACAGAGGGAACAAATCGTATGGATGCAGTGGACACCAATGGATTTGCGTATATGCAGGCGATCATCAACGCAGGAAAGCAGGAAGACGGCGGTTTTACGGATTATGTATTCCCGAGAGAGGGTGAGACGGAGTCTTCTCCAAAACGTGCTTACAGCAAGGCATTTGAGCCATTTGGCTGGGTACTTGGAACCGGAAATTACACGGACGATATTGATGATGATGTACAGGATGTCAAAAATGAATTTTCTTCCTATGAATCCAACAGCAGAATGGCGATCATCGGAATCGCTGTTGTCATGGAAGTAATCTTAATTTTAGTCCTGACACTGATCACAGCCAGCATTGTGAAACCATTGAAAAAGAGCCTTACCCACATTAACGAGATAGCGCAGGGTGATTTTTCAAAAGAATTTGAACAGGATCTGTTAAAGAGAAAAGATGATTTTGGACAACTGGCAGATTCGCTTGAGAAAATGCGCTCTGAGATGAAGGAACTGATTGGAGAGGTGAAATCAGAAGCATTAGAGATCACCGGCATGGTGCAGGAGATTGATACAAGTATTCGGGCATTAGATGATCAGATTGAAAATGTATCTGCGACAACGGAGGAGCTTGCGGCAGGTATGGAGGAGACAGCGGCATCTTCGGAAGAGATAAATGCAATGTCACATGAGATTGAGAGCGCTGCGAAGAGTATTGCAGAGAGATCTCAGGATGGCGCTAACGAGGCAGATGAGATCAGGGAACGTGCTGTGAAAATCAAAAAAGATACAGACGAAAATGACAGACGTACCAGATCGATTCATGAGGAGATTAATGAGAGCCTGACCAAAGCACTCGAAGATATTAAGGTTGTGGATCAGATCAATGTTCTTGCCAAATCAATCATGGATATTACCGGACAGACGAACCTTCTGGCTTTGAACGCATCCATTGAGGCTGCCAGAGCGGGAGAGGCAGGAAAAGGATTTGCGGTTGTTGCGGATGAAATCCGAGTATTGGCAGAGCAGTCCAAAGCAGCAGTTGCCCATATTCAGGAAGTGACTGGCAATGTGACCGCAGCCGTTGAGAATCTTGCAAATGATGCAGAGAGGCTGCTGGAGTTTGTCGGAAATGATGTTGTGGAGAGTCTTGGAGGATTTGCAGAAATGGCAAATTCCTATAATAGTGATGCTGCCAATGTAGATTCCCTTGTAACAGATTTCTCAGCGTCATCGGAGCAGCTGCTCGCATCCATTAACGGAGTGATGGATGCTATCTCCGATGTCAGCAAGACTGCGACAGAGGGAGCTACCGGAACAACGGATATTGCTGAAAAAGTAGGAAACGTTGTGCAGGAGGCAGAGGCAATTAAACAGAAGGCAGAGACAACCTATCATTCTGCTGAAAAACTACAGAAAAATGTGGAACGTTTTATTGTATAACCGGTAATGGATATAGAATGTGACAAAACAGCAAGCGTTTTTTTGGAGCAAAAGGGGATCGTATGATAGAAAAGTATTATAATGGGGTTATCGAACAGGTCGCAGGAGGAATCGGAAATGTAGAACATAACAGTATCCTTGTGCGGTATAGCAATGATTTTTCTATATGGGATTTAGAGAGTGTCAATCATTATAAGGACCAGACAGATATCTTTTTTACCTGTCATGAGTTTTCTTATAACAAGATCGCAGAGGCTTATGAACCATATCTGGGACTGATCCGGCAGATGTTCCATAAGTATTGCAGCGGCACATTGGAAGAGTTTATGGAAGAATGTGATGTCTACAAGCTTCAGAGACCTGTGTTTGAAAGTTATTTTGAAAAGGGATTTTGCGAGAGAACGGAACAGATCCTGATCGATGAGGTAGAGTATGAGCAGGAACGTATGCGCAATTCGATCGTGACGATGCTTCAGAAATTATCAGAGATCCGTCCGGTCGTCATTGTGTTGAACCGTTTCCAGCTTGCTTCGAAAAGCACCATGCAGCTTTCCAACAGCCTGCTTCAGGTGAAGAATAAAAATATCGGCATTGTCTTGGGAGTCAATGATGTGCAGTCGATTCCGGAATTTGCACATGAAGAGTGGGATGCGATCTGTGAGAGTATGGATGACCGGAACATGGTGTACCATATCGGAAATGCAGGCAGGAACATGGAACCGGATGTCATGGACTATTACTCTGATTATGAGAGTGACGATGGCTATCGGAAACTGAATAATCTGGTATACTTTCTGGATTTTGATCAGGCAGACCATCATCTGAGCAAGATTGAGCGCCGGATCAAGTTTGATAACTTTACGATTTCTGAGAAAAAGCATTATCAGCTTTTGCTGTTACAGATTATGGTGTCGGTGTTGCAAAGAGATATTGCGAAGGCTCTGGAATCCTGCGAAGATCTGGAAAAACTGCAGGATCAGGAGAAAGAGGGAGCATTTTATTATAATTTCTGGATGGCAACTTCTTACATGTATCTTGGAAAGTTAGAGGAAGCCATGATTTATGTACAGAAGGCAAAGGAGTGCGGAGAAGCGCTGGGGGATGATTTTTTAGTGTTCCGTGCAGAACTTTTAAAAGCGCAGAACCAGATGTCCGGCTGGTGCAATATTTTCTTCTGTGCCCAGGATATTGAGATCAGCGATAAACTGATCGAGAAGCTGAATGCGTACCATTACAAAAATCATCTGGCGCATATTTATATTTATGCATACGACAATAAACCGGAGATCGTGGCAAAAGCGTACCGGTCGGAAGCATTTCTGATTTATTTTTCCAAGGGCGTTGCGCTTGCAAAAGAGATTGGCAATGAGCAGCTTATCAGCATTGCATATCGGAAAAATATCATGATAGCATCCACAAATGGCGAGTACGAAGTTTCCCTGTTATATTCGATCCGTACCTATGAGGCGATGAAAGATGTTGACAGCGTGGAGGGCGGAAGGATCTATTCCGGTATTGCGTATAATTTATGTGCAATGGGAGAAAATGAGAGAGCCCAGAGCTATTACAACAAGGCAATTAAGATATTATGTAAACTGAGAAAGCCGGAGGATATTGCAGAAGTACATTATAATATGTCATTGAACTGCGTTATGCTGGGGCAGTATGACAAGGCGCAGGAATACCTGACACAGTGTATGAAAGCGATCGAAAAGCTGCATCTGAACAGTCTGCGTGTCTGCAACCTGTCCAAACTGTATGGATTGTTTGCTCTGGTTTCCATTTTACAGGGAAACCGTTTTAACTGTGAGAGGTATCTGTATAGCTGCCGCCAGTTTTTGAATTATATTTTCGAGAAGGAAAAGACAGAAAACAACCTCGCCACTGTGCATGACTACGCAAAGGCAGATGATGATATGTTCCTCTATACGTTTTCCAAGGCATTATTAGCACAGCATGACGGAGACAACGAGGAGGCGCTAAAATTATATGAGCAGGCAGATATTTATTTAAAGAGAGCAGAGGGAAACCAGTTTTTCTGTTATGTGCTGTTCCGAAGGAACAGGATGGAATGCTTCAGGAATGCAGGAAAAGAGATCCTTTATGAGCAGGAAGAGTTTATTTTAAAACAGTATGAAGAGACACATCGTATCATGTTCCATGAGTACGCGGAGGATATGAAAGATCTTCTGCCACCGGTAGATGACGACTGTGAGGAATTATCAACCAGGGAAATCGAGGATCTGTTAAAGCAGGAGAGCGTGGAGCGGGCATATAAGAGTAAGAAAGAACAGCTCGACTTTATTTCTATCTGGCAGAAACTGATCGATGTAAATGGTATCACTGCAAAAGAGATGCTCAATATGGTCATGAAGACATTTTTAAATCATTTTGACGTCGACCGGGCAGTCTATATCCGCTATAGCGAGAGGGTGCCGCAGGTACTTTACAATGACACAGAGAAAGAGATGACGCCGGAGATCATGAAGATCATGGAAAAATCCATGCGGAAAAATGCGGGTGGATTTGTGATCTCCAAGATCAGCAGCAATTATTCTGAACATCAGGATATCACATCGATTTTTGGTGATGAAGATGTGTGTTCTATGGTGGCGATCCCATTTTTTAACAACGCAAAAATCGAGAATATTGTCATCACCTATGTGCTGATGAAGGATAACTGGCATTCCTCGGTGAACCGTTATATGCTTGATGAGGACGATCTGAACTTTTATCAGCTTCTGTTCCGTGAGGTGCGTTACGCATTGAACAGGCTTGATGCCTATGACAAGATTTATGAGATGAATACAAAACTGTATATGTCGGCAGTTACAGACCAGCTGACAGGGTGCTATAACCGTGAAGGGTTCTACCGCAAATTAGACGCACTTCTGAAAGAGATCGCAGGGGAAAAAAGAAAACCAAAGCTGGGAGTGATGTTTATTGACCTGGACAATTTCAAACACTATAATGATACGTACGGACATGATGTGGGCGATTTCGTTCTGATCAAAATGGCTGATATTTTTACGGAAGTCTGTGGAAAAGATGGTTTTGTGTGCCGTTATGGCGGGGATGAGTTCCTGATCTTCCTTTATACAGATGACAGGGATATTTTCAAAGAAAAGGCAGAGCGTATCTATCAGATTATTGATGAGGCAGACGGATTTTCGGCGGAGATCAGTGAAAAACTCGGACAGTCATTCTCAATCGATAAACAGCATCAGATCTCCTGCTCCATCGGTATTGCAGCCGGAGACCATATCTGTACGGAAAATGATATGACAGAGATGATCAAGAGGGCGGATGATCTGTTATATTCGATCAAAACAACGACAAAAGGAACCTATCGTATATGAAAATCGTTTTACCTGAGAAAGTAACTTATATTATTGACACACTGACACAGCATGGCTTTGAGGCCTATGCTGTAGGTGGGTGCGTCCGTGATACGATGTTAGGACGGATTCCTATGGACTGGGACATCACGACATCAGCAAAACCGGAACAGGTAAAAGAGTTATTCCGACATACCATAGATACTGGGATCCAGCATGGAACGGTTACCGTGATGCTTGAACATGAGGGATTCGAGGTGACCACATACCGTATAGACGGGGAATATGAGGATGCAAGGCATCCTAAGGAGGTACAGTTTACTTCCAATCTGTTAGAAGATCTGAAGCGCCGCGATTTTACGATCAATGCCATGGCTTACAATGATAAGGATGGGCTGGTCGATGCGTTTGATGGTGTGGGAGATTTAGAGCGCGGTGTGATCCGGTGCGTGGGAGCTGCTGTGGAGCGTTTTACGGAGGACGCGCTTCGTATGCTGCGTGCAGTGCGGTTTGGAGCGCAACTTGGCTTCTCTATTGAAGATGAGACAAGAGAGGCGATTGTTTCCCTGGCACCAAACATTGCAAAAGTGAGTGCAGAACGTATTCAGATCGAAATGGTAAAACTTCTCACGTCCGGACATCCGGAACTGCTGCGCACGGCCTATGAGACAGGACTTACCGCAGTTTTTCTGCCGGAATTTGACGAGATGATGAAAACACCGCAGAATAATCCGCATCACTGCTATTCTGTGGGGGAGCACACGCTGCATGCCCTGATGGAGATACAGCCGGATAAAGTGGCGCGTATTACAATGCTGTTACATGATGTGGCAAAACCGATGTGCAGAACCACGGACGAACATGGCGTGGATCACTTTTATGGACACCCACAGGAAGGAAGTCTTGTGGCAAGGAAGATTTTGCGGCGGCTGAAGTTTGACAATGATACAACCGACCGGGTATGCAGACTGATCTTATGCCACGACGATAATCCGCCTTTGCAGGAGCGGACGGTCCGCAGAGCAATCTACCGGAACGGTGTGGATCAGTATCCGCTGCTTTTTGCAGTAAAAAGAGCGGACATGCTGGCACAGAGTGCATACAGGCGGGAGGAAAAAGCAGAGTATTTAAAGGAATACGAAGAAATATATGAGCAGATCATGGCGAAGCGGCAGTGCCTTTCCATAAAGGAACTTGCGGTTACGGGAACGGATCTGATCGCAGATGGAATGCAGCCGGGAAAGGCGATCGGCGAGACGCTGAAACAGCTTTTGGAGTATGTGCTGGAACACCCGGAGGACAACACGAAAGAAAAATTAATGGAACAGGTTCATAATATCGCATCCCCTCACATATGATGAATTGACACGGCAGGAGAGCATTTGCTCTCTTATCGCAGATTCATCGTATGGAGGGGATTTTCATGTATATCAGGCCGGAACAGATAGCAGAACAATATGAGATGGAGGTAAAGTCTATTTCGAAGGGAAGGGACTGTTTTTTGTGTGAAACAGATCTCGGAATGCGCGCACTGAAGGAGTATAGGGGCTCTGTGGAGCGTGCAGAATTTCTGGCTGGAATGCTTGATTTCCTGAAAGAGCAGAATATTGTGGCAGAGCAGATCTTTTATACAAAAGAAGGGGAAATTTTTGCCAGGGACGAAGAGGAACAGAATTATCTGTTATTGTCAGTTTTCCGTGGAGCCGAGTGCGATACGAAGAGCAGGGAGGACATGGTGTATGCGGTAAGACTGCTCGCTGGTTTACATAATGCAACTGAACAGTATCCGGACGAGGTGCCTGAGTTTGTAAAAATGAATCCTAACGCCCTGCTTTTGCTTTATGAAAAACATAACCGTGAATTGCGGCAGGTGCGCAATTATATCCGTGGCAGAAAACAGAAAAATGAGTTTGAAGAAATGTTCATGCGCCAGTTTGCAGGTTTTTTTGAAAAGGCACAGGCTGTCACAGAGCAGTTGCAAAATATGGAGATCTGTGAAGAACTGACCGGATTCTGCCATGGCGACTACAACCAGCACAATGTCGTTTTTTCCAGAGAGGGCGTGGCGGTCGTCAATTTCCTCAATTTTTCCTATCAGATCCGGGTGAGCGACCTCTCAAATTTTGTACGGAAGATGATGGAAAAGAATAGCTGGAACACATCGCTTGGAATGGAGCTGATCGGGGCATATGATTCCGTGCGGAAACTAAAGCCACAGGAATTGTCCTATCTGTATTTTTACCTTGCGTACCCCGAGAAATTCTGGAAAATTGCAAATCATTATAGTCATTCCCACAAAGCATGGCTTTCCGGCAGAAACACAGAAAAACTCAGCAAAGTGGTCGCGCAGGAAGGGGCAAGAGAGCATTTTTTGCAGACGCTTGCAGGGAAAGTGGGAAATGGGATATAATAACAAGTAGTAGCGAAACTCCTCGTAGGTTATGGCAAATTGTGAAATACCAACAAAAACATTCAAGACACGCTCTCGCTACGTGTCGCTCGCAGCGGTACTAAGA
>ERZ773165.682-NODE-682-length-23947-cov-21.035200_pt1 | contig 23947 bp, 21 predicted proteins | sample MGYA00581003_ERZ773165 | MGnify/ENA primary metagenome ERZ773165 (study PRJEB29015, sample SAMEA2737817) | human gut metagenome | biome: human gut; feature: human-associated habitat; material: faeces | place: China | collected 2012 ... | reverse complement strand
GGGCAGGCCGACGATACCTAACTTCATATAAAATACGCTCCTTACACGTTTTTTGACATAACCATACATCTACCATTATACGCGATGAACCCCGCCAGCGCAAGGGGGCGGGGCTATCTTGAATAAGGAATCCTGAAATAATCCAGGACGGCTTTGAACTGATCCTGCGCGGTCAGGCAGGTGTCCAGCAGATACCCGCGTTCGGTTTTCCACTCGTGCAGACCCCGATAGTAGAACATTTTGAGGTCATCCGTGATAATAAACGGCACGATGTTGTTCCGCAGACACTCCTTGAAGAGCAGAAGCCGTCCGACACGGCCATTTCCATCCTGAAACGGATGGATGGATTCAAAGGCATAGTGAAATTCCAGCAGGTCTTCCAGCGACTTGGCAGAATTTTGATGGTACGCAGATAAAAGCTCTTTCATCTGTGGGGCAACCAGTTCCGGTGCGGTGGTGCTTCTGCCGCCGACTTCGTTTGGAAGCTTTTTATATTCACCGACAGCAAACCAGTCTTTGCGGGAATCGCTGGTGCCGCTTTTCAGGGTAAGGTGCAGCTTTTTAATAAGCGCTTCGCTGATGGGTCTCTTTGCCTCCCGGATGACAAGGTCAATGCACTTGAAGTGATTGGCTGTTTCGACTACATCATCTACATTGACAACACCGTTCTCCATGCCGATGGTATTGGTTTCGTAAATGTACCGTGTCTGGTCATGGGTCAGGCGGCTGCCCTCAATATGGTTGGAGTTATAGGTCAGGTCGATCTGGATTTTGTGGTAGATGCCGCCCTTGACCTGCCCGGTCATCTCGTTCTGCAAAATATCCAGCAGGGTACGGGGTGCTTCCAGCTTTTTGTTGGTGCGCGCCGGGCGCTTTGCATCCTGCGGAATGTTCCAAGTCTTGCCGGTAAGCACTGCGCCCGGGATCTTGCCGGTAGCACAGTAGTTGCGGACAGTCCGTTCTGAAATATTCCATGATTTTGCCGTATCAGCGACAGAATGGTACTTCATGATAACACCTCCCAGTAAAACGATTATACCATTTTATCGGCGAGAAATCAAATTTTTGAGGTTCCATTGTGAACGTTTCTTGCCGATAGCGCGGCTGCGTAAGGTGCACCCTAGGCAGAAATGTGAAAAAAACTACACTTCCTTCTTTATTTTGTCATAACTGTCCCGTATAATAGAAAGGAAAGAGCCTGTCAAAACGCCCGGAAGGGCTGAAGATACAGCAAAAACCTGCATAAAAGGGGAGGAAAACTTATGGCAAACGAAAAGATCCTTGTGGTGGATGACGACGCCAACATCTGCGAGCTGCTGCGGCTGTACCTGACCAAGGAGGGCTATCAGGTCACTGTGGCCAACGATGGCGAAGAAGGTCTGGAAAAGTTCAACGCGGTCAAGCCGGACATGGTGCTGCTGGACGTGATGATGCCACGCATGGACGGTCTTGAGGTCTGCCGCCGCATCCGCAAGGCGGGCAACACCCCGGTAATGATGCTTACCGCCAAAGGCGAGACCTTTGACAAGGTGCTGGGCTTGGAGCTTGGCGCAGACGATTACATGGTAAAGCCCTTTGACGCCAAGGAAGTGGTGGCCCGCATTAAGGCGGTGCTGCGCCGCTGCCAGACTACCTCCGCTGCCGCCGAGAGCACCGAGGGCGTCATTGAGTTCGACAACCTCCGTCTGGATATGAACAGCTACGAGCTGCGGGTCAAGGGCAAGGTGGTGGAAGCTCCCCCCAAGGAGCTGGAACTGCTGAATTGTCTGGCCTCCCACCCCAACCGCGTGTACACCCGCGACCAGCTGCTGGACGAGGTGTGGGGCTTTGAGTACTACGGCGACAGCCGCACCATTGATGTCCACGTCAAGCGCCTGCGCGAAAAGCTGGCCGGGGCTTCTGATAAGTGGGAGCTGAAAACCGTCTGGGGCGTGGGCTATAAGTTCGAGGTGCGTCAGTAATGCGTAAAAGTATCTCCACGGCCTTTTTCTCCATGGTGTCCACCCTGATGGTGCTGGGCATCGTGCTGATGGGCTGCTCGGAGTGGGTGCTGTTCAAGAATTATTTTGCGAAGGATCGCTACGAAACACTGGATCAGGTAGTAAACGTTGCCAAGCGCACTGCGGAGTATCTGGTAAACAGCGAGACCATGCCGCAGGGCGCAGAGCTGGACGCGCTGAACACCAAGCTGGAGATCATCGGCGAGAGCGCCGAGGCCTATCTGTTTTTCACCGACCGGCAGGGCAATGTGCTCATTGCCTCCGACCCGGACAAACTTACCACCGGCACCGTGCCGCTGGATATCTGCCAGCGCGCCAATGCAGTGGCTGACCCGGACGCCCGGCACTACCACGCTTTCGGCGATTTGGGCGGTGCCCTGACCGAAAAAAGCTATATCGCGGCGGTGGAGACCATCGACGACCAGAGCCTGTTCAGCGGCTGGCTGTTTTTGTGCTCCTCCGGTGCGCAGCTCACCGATTTCAAGCAGCAGTTCTGGTCCAACTTCCTCATGTCTGCCTGCGTGATGCTGCTGTGCGCCAGCGTGCTGACCCGCCTTTTGATGCGTCAGCTCACCGACCCGCTGCAAAAAGTCACCGATGCCGCCCAGCGCTTTGGCGGCGGCGATCTCTCCGTCCGCGTGGAGGGCGTGGAGGGCGACGGCGAGGTGGCAGACCTTGCCCGCACCTTCAACCAGATGGCGGAGAATATCCAGTCCAACGATAACTCCCGGGGGCAGTTCATGGGCAATATCGCCCATGAGCTGCGCACCCCCATGACCACCATCAAGGGCTTTGTGGACGGCATTCTGGACGGCACCATCCCGCCCGAGATGCAAAACCACTACCTGCAGCTGGTCAGCGAGGAGACCGGGCGCCTTGCGCGGCTCATCCAGAATATGCTGGATCTCTCCAAGCTGGAAAGCGGAGAGTATCAGGTGAACGCCCGGATGTTCAATATCTGGGAGACCCTGACCGGCGTGGCGCTGGCGGCAGAGCAGCGCATCAATGATGGCATGATCGAGCTGGAAGGCCTGACCATGGACGAAAAGGTGTTGGTCTACGCCGACCCTGACCTGATCCATCAGGTGGCGTATAACCTGCTGGACAACGCCATCAAGTTCACCCCGGCGGGCGGCACCATCCGCTTCAGCGTGGAAAAGCTTGGCCCCGAGGCCGAGATCTCCATCTGGAACTCCGGGCAGGGCATCAGCCCGGAGGCGCTGCCCTATGTGTTCGAGCGGTTCTACAAGGAGGATCGCTCCCGCGGTCTGCACGCCCGTGGCTCCGGCCTTGGGCTGAATATCTGCAAGGTGCTGGTCAATCTGTCCGGCGGACAGATCCGCGTGGAGAGCCAGCAGGGCGAGTGGTGCCGCTTTGTGTTCACCCTGCCCACCTGTTCCCCCAACCCCGGCGGCATGAAGCGCCTGCCGGACGCCGCCGGTCAGCCCGGCGCGGTGGAGGACCCCGCCAGCATGAAGCCGGTAGAATAAGACCCTGCAGCCAGACTGCCCCGCCCGGGCGGTCTGGCTGCTTTGGCGTTGTCGCCCTCTCAGGCGCTCCCGCGCCAGCTCCCCCAAAGGGGGAGCCAAGGTCTAAGGCGCATTGCTGAAGTTTTAGGTGTAATGCGGAAGTTTCCGGCAGTGCTCTTGCCTCTCCCTTTGGGAGAGGTGGCACGGCGAAAGCCGTGACGGAGAGGGCGAGCCCGCTCAAGACAACGCCGCGAGCCCGCCTTATGGACTTTTTGCGCCATTTACGACTTTTCGGTGAAAAAAACGGCTGCGGGTTTGATTTTTTGGCCGTTTTCATGTAAACTAAAAGATAACCATGCCCGCGTATTTTTTGCCCGGCAGAACCCTGCAAAACGCGCAACGCATGGGATAAAAAATGCTAAAAATAACGGAGCGTAATGAAATATTATGGCCATCGTAAGTCCTTCGATTCTTTCTGCTGATTTTGGCAAGCTGGGTGCAGACTGCCGCATGGTGCTGGACGCCGGCGCACAGATGCTGCACTACGACGTGATGGACGGGCATTTTGTGCCCAACATCAGCTTTGGCGTGCCGGTGCTCAAAAGCCTGCACAAGGCGCTGCCGGATGCCTTTTATGACGTGCATCTGATGATCAGCCACCCGCTGCAATACGCCGAGCCCTTCATCAAGGCCGGTGCGACCCTGTATAATTTCCATCTGGAGTGCGAAGATGATATTCAGGCCACCATTGACGCCGTGCGCACGCTGGGCTGCAAGGTGGGTCTGACCATCAAGCCCGGCACCCCGGCCGAGGCGTTGGCACCGTGGCTGGAGCAGCTGGATCTGGTGCTGGTGATGAGCGTGGAGCCCGGCTTCGGCGGGCAGAAGTTCATGCCCTCGGCGCTGGATAAGTTGCGCTGGCTCAAGGCCGAGCGGGAAGCACGCGGCCTTTCCTACCTGCTGGAGGTGGACGGCGGCGTGGATGCCGCCACCGCACCCCTGTGCGTGGAAGCCGGCGCCGACGTGCTGGTGGCGGGCAGTGCCGTGTTCGGCGCTGCCGACCCCGCTGCGGCTGTGGGCGCACTGGCCAGCCTGTAAGGAGGGCTGTATATGGATGAAGCTTTGATCCAAGAGCAGGAACGACAGCTGCAAAAGACCGGCCGGTACTACCAGCACGTTTTCTGGCTGTGTGTGCCGCTGCTGTGCATGGCCTGCTATTTCTACGGCGCACGTCCGCTGCTGCTGTGCGGCATCGCCCTGCTTACCGGCAACCTGTGCGACCGTCTGGTGGCGCTGCTGCGCCATCGGGTGTACACCAATAAAGATCTCTCCAACGAGAGTTTCAGCCTGATCATCGCCCTGCTCATGCCTGCCACCGTGGACATCTATGTGCTGGTGGTGGCAGTGCTGGCGGGCGTGCTCATCGGCAAGGAGGTCTTTGGCGGCTACGGCAGCTACCCCTTTAACCCCGCTGCCGTGGGCTACGCCGTGGCGGCGGTATCGTGGCCGGAGCAGGTGGTGCGCTACCCGCAGCCCTATACGCCGCTGCCGCTGTGGAACGCCTCTGCCGTGCCGGTGAGCAGCACCATCGAGGATACCCTGCGCAGCGGCGGTATCCTGAACCTGAACTCCCTCGCCGTTGCGCTGGGCGAGTTTGCCGCCCCCATGGGCACCGGCGCAGCGCTGGTCATTCTGGCCTGCGGCCTTGTGCTGTGGACCCAGAAGGACGTGCACATCGGCGCATCAGCGAGCTTTCTCATCACCTGCGGGCTCATCGCTTTCTTCTTCCCGCGGCAGGTAGGTCTGGCAGACAGCACCCTCTTCAGCAGCCTGATGCCCCGCTTGCAGGGCGTCCGGGACGAGCTGCACACGGGTGCAATGCTGTTCTGCGCGGTGTTCCTGCTCAACGAGCCCTACACCTGTGCGCATCACCGGCTTGGGCGCATCCTGTACGGCGCACTGGTGGGCATCGCCACCATGGGCTTCCGCTATTTTGGCGTGTACGAGACCGGCGTCTGCTTTGCACTGCTGGCAGTCAACAGTGTGTCCGCGCTCATTGACCGCACCGAGGAGCGGCTGTACCGTCTGCTGCACCGTCTGCCGTCCGAACGAAAGGAGGCTGCGGAATGAAAAAGCGTACTGCGGAGCTGATTTTAAAAGATCCCGAAAAGTTTGCCCATCACGACCGCGTGTTCCTGAATAACCCGGTGGTCATGCAGGGCATGGGTCTGGCACCGCTGGTGGTCGTGGCTACCACCGGCCAGAACAGCCTGATGCTGGCGGCGGCGGTGGCGCTGCTGCTGGTGCCCTCCCGCGTGCTGGCCTGCCTGCTCAGCCGCCTTGTGCCCCTGCGGGACGAGGAGCCTACCCCGGAGCAGCTGCAAAAAAAGCTGCTGCCCCGTGCACTTTTGTACGCAGCCAGCGCCGCTGTGGTGTATCTGGCGGCGTATCCCGTTTTGAGCTTTGTGTTCGGCACCGGTCTTTTGAACCTTGGCATCTACCTGCCCATGCTGGTGGTGGAGCCGCTTTTGACCTACCGCTTCGGCCGCGTGCAGGAGACGGTGCATAAGGCTGTTTCCAAGGGCGTGCGCATCACCGTGGGCTACGCGCTGCTGCTGGTGGTGGTGGGTATGCTGCGCGAGTGGCTCAGCCTTGGCACCGTGTTTGGTGCCCCGGTGGGACGCTGGGCGCTGCTGCCGCTGGCCAAGATGCCGGCGGGCGGCTTTATCGTGCTGGGCATCCTGTGCGCCATCTGGCGCGCTGCCGCTGCAAAGCGCAAGGAATATCTGCAAAAGGAAGCGCGGGATACCCTGACCGTGCACTACCAGAAGGAGGCGGACCGCGAACCGTGAAGGAAGTTGTAAGCACTTCGGCAGTGTTTTTCAGCTATGCACTGCTGGCTATTTTTGCACAGAACGCTGTCTTTACCCGTGCACTGGGCGTGTCCCGCATGGTGCAGCTGGTGGGGGACGACCGCACCAGCAGCGCGTTGTTCGGCATGATGCTGTGCATCACGCAGGTGCTGGTAGCACCCGTGGCTTTCCTTGCCGGGCGTTTCATCGCCCCGCTGGATAACCGCGCCCAGCTGCGCCCGCTGGTGTATATCGCCAGCATTGCCGTGGTGTGTCTGGCGGAGCATCTGGTGCTGTGGCTGCTGCGCAGCCTGCCCCGCCGCGCCCAGCTGCTGCGCATCGTGCCGCTGGCCGCGCTGAACAGCGGCGTGCTGGGCACGGTGCTGGTGGAGCGCACCCAGAGCTTTACCCTTGGCGAAAGCCTTGGCTTTGGCCTTGGCAGCGGCCTTGGCTATGTGCTGGCGGTGCTGCTGGTCACCGAGGCACGCCACCGCCTGCGCAGCAAAGCGATCCCCAAGGCATTCCGCGGCCTGCCCATCACGCTGGTGTATATCGGCGTGCTGGCGCTGGCAATCTATGGCTTTACCGGACATTCCGTCATCCTGTAATGCAGACAGGGAGGAAAGAATACCATGGCTAAGTATAAACGTCAGAAGGTCAAGCATTATCACCGCAGCTTTTACAGCCGGGAAATGCGCGTCAAGCGCGGCATCGGCATTGCAGTGCTGGTAGTGGCAGTGCTGGCAGCAGCATGGTTTGCCGCACCCCATGTGCTGGATTGGGCCACCCACACATGGTATACCGTGGTCAAGGACCGGGACCTCGAGGCCGAAAGCGCTTCCCGCGCCGAGGCAGCCGCCTCCTCTGCGGCGGCAAGCAGCGCTGCCGCCTCGCAGGCAGCGTCGTCTGAACCGGAGCCGGAGGAGGAAAAGCCGCTGGACGGCAAGGCCATTACCGGCGGCAGCTGGGCAGAGCTGGATGTGACCGCCCTGACCGATGATGCCGCCATCCGCGCCGCCGCCCGGCAGCTGAAGCAGCAGGGCGCAGACTACGCCCTTGTCACCCTGAAGGACGCCGCTGGCACGGTGTACTACGCTTCCGGCGTGGCAGCTGCTGCGCAAAGCATCACCGAAAACCCGGTGGATGCGGCCAATATCGCTGCCATCCTGCGGGAGGAGGGCATCATCCCGGCGGCGCAGCTTGCCGCCTTTACCGACCCGGTGTCGGTGTACACCGACCGCAGCATGGGCGTGCACTACGACGGCAACAGCCTCTGGCTGGACAACGTCAGCGCAGCCAAGGGCGGCAAGGCGTGGATGAACCCCTTTGCCGCAAGTGCGGTGCAGTATATCGGCGACCTCATTGAGGAGGTGCAGGGCATGGGCTACGAGCAGGTGGTGCTTACCGGGGTGCAGTTCCCCAACATCATCACCCGCAAGCAGGACTTCGGCGCTTCCGGCGGCAAGAGCCGGGAAGGGCGCGCCGCCCAGCTGACCGCTGATATCGCCGCATGGCAGACCCGCTTTGCAGGCAGCGTGACCCTGTGGGTCAGCTACCCGGACGCACTGTGCACCGCTGCCACCGATGCCCTTGGCACCACCGGTACGTCCCTTGGCATGGAAAACCTGCTGGTCACCAGCAGCACCGAACTGGATGCGGACAGCCGCGCTGCGCTGGAGCAGGCCGCTGCCGACGCCGGTGTGCAGCATCTTGTGGTGCACGACACCGCAGCGTTCCGCTGAAAAGCGGCTTTTATCGCAAGTTAAAAATTAGCGCAACATTCAAACAGCATATTTGCGATATGCAATTCAACGTTGTTGCTGTTGCATTAAAAAAGTTGAATTGCAATAAAGAGGGGAGGAAACGACTATGAAACCGACTATCTGTTTTGCACCCGCACACATCCTGCTGCCTTCGGAGCAGGTGCCGCTGGAGCAGTGGGGCTGCATCGCCTGTGACCAGTTTACCAGTGACCGCAGCTACTGGCAGCGGGCAGAAAAGACCGCTGCGGGTGCGCCCAGCACCCTGAACCTGATCCTGCCGGAGGTGTATCTGGAGGACGGAGACGCCGACGCGCGGGTGGAAAAGATCCACGCCACCATGCAGGATTACGCCAAAAATGTGCTCACCCGGGCGGTGGACGGCTTTATCTATGTAGAGCGCACCGAGCAGAGCGGCCGGGTGCGGCAAGGTCTTGTAGGGCGTGTGGACTTGGAGGCTTACAGCTACCGCCGGGGCGAAAAATGTGCCGTGCGCCCCAGCGAGTGCACGGTGGAAAGCCGCATCCCGCCCCGCATGAAGGTGCGCACCGGCGCTGCGCTGGAAACGCCCCACATCATGATGCTGGCAGATGACCCGGACTGCACCCTCATCGAGCCCATTGCCGCCCACAAGGACAGCCTGTCCAAGGTGTACGAGGGTGAGCTGATGCTGGGCGGCGGCCATGTGGCAGGCTGGGCGGTGGAGGACCCCGCCCTCATTGCACAGATTGAAAATGCGCTGACCGTGCTGGGCAGTCAGGAAGAATTTGACAAGAAATACCCCGATGCCACCCGCCGCGACCCGCTGACGCTGGCTGTGGGCGACGGCAACCACTCGCTGGCCACCGCAAAGGCCTGCTGGGAGGAGCTGAAAAAGACCCTGACCCCGGAGCAGGCAGAAAATCACCCCGCCCGCTGGTGCTTGGCAGAGGTGTGCAACGTGCACTCCCCGGCCATCGAGATCGAGCCCATCCACCGGGTACTGTTCAACGTGGACTGCGCCACCGTGCTGCTGAGCCTGATTACATGGAGCGATGCCAACATGGCAGGCTGCTGCTTTGGCGGCAGCAAAAAGCAGCCCTTTACGCTGGCAGGCCCCCACATGGCCAATGTGCTCAGCTTTGAGGACCCCACCGAGCCGCTGACCGTGGGCACCATCGACGATTTTATTTCGGATTATATCGAGCGCCACCCGGAAGCAAAGGTGGACTATGTGCATGACGAACCGGCTGTGCGCGCTTTGTGCAAGCAGGGCGCGGTGGCGTTTTTGATGCCGCCCTTCGCCAAGAGCGACCTGTTCCGCGGCGTTGTGATGGGCGGCGTGCTGCCCCGCAAGACCTTCAGCATGGGACACGCGGAGGAAAAGCGCTACTACATCGAGTGCCGGAAGATCACAGAATAATAGGAGAACCATGACATTTAAAGAACTGAATCTGTCCGCCCCGCTGCTGCGCGCTGTGCAGGAAGCGGGCTACGAGACCCCCTCGCCCATTCAGGCAGCGGCCATCCCGCCGGTGCTGGCAGGCCGGGATCTGATGGGCTGCGCCCAGACCGGCACCGGCAAGACGGCGGCTTTTGCGCTGCCCATGCTGGACCGGCTCACCGCCAATGCGCCCCGCCGCAAGGGTGCTGTCCGCGCACTGATTTTGACCCCCACCCGGGAGCTGGCTTTGCAGATCGGCGAAAGCTTTGAAGCCTACGGCAAGTACCTGAAACTGCGCAGCACCGTCATCTTTGGCGGCGTGGGACAGGCACCGCAGGTGGAAGCGCTGAAAAAGGGCGTGGACATCCTCATCGCCTGCCCGGGACGGCTGAACGACCTGATCGGGCAGGGCTTTATCGACCTGTCCGCACTGGAAATTTTTGTGCTGGACGAGGCCGACCGGATGCTGGACATGGGCTTTGTCCATGACGTGAAAAAGGTCATTGCAAAGCTGCCCGCCCAGCGCCAGAACCTGATGTTCAGCGCCACCATGCCCGCCGAGATCGAGCAGCTGGCCGCCGGCATCCTGCGCGACCCCGCCTTTGTCAAGGTGGACCCGGTGTCCAGCACCGTGGACCGCATCCAGCAGAGCCTGTACTATGTGGAAAAGGGCAACAAAAAGCTCTTGCTGCCGTGGCTCATCAAAAATTTGCAGCCGCCGGTGGTCAACGCACTGGTGTTCAGCCGCACCAAGCACGGCGCGGATAAGATCGCAAAAGACCTGACAAAGCAGGGCATCCCCGCCGCCGCCATCCACGGCAACAAGAGCCAGACCGCCCGCGTGACCGCGCTGGAGGATTTCAAGTCCGGCAAGACCCGGGTACTGGTGGCCACCGACATCGCCGCACGCGGCATTGATATCAGCGAGCTTTCCCATGTGTTCAACTACGACCTGCCCGAGGTGCCGGAGACCTATGTGCACCGCATTGGGCGCACCGCCCGCGCCGGTGCGGACGGCACCGCCGTCAGCTTCTGCGCCCCGGAGGAGCAGGAGTATCTGGCAGGCATTGAAAAGCTGAACCGCCGCAAGATCCCGGTGGTATCCGGTCATCCGTGGGACGGCGTGCCCGCCCCGGTGCGCCCGGTGCTGCCTGTGCGCGGCAAAAAGCCCCGCCCCGAAACAGAAAAACCGGCCGAAGCGCCGAAAAAACAGGCCGAAACTGCGCCCGCAAAAGCTGCAAAGGCAGCTGCGCCCGCGCCGAAGCAGGAGCCGAAGGCTGCAAAGAACGCGGTGCCTGCAAAACCGAAAAAAGAGGAAACACTGATGCAAGACAGCAACGCAAAGCGCGGGGTCCGCAACGACCGCCGCGCCAACAACCGGGGCGCAAACGCCCCCAAGGAGGCGGCAGCGCCCCGCGCCCGCCGCGAGAATGCCGCCCCCGCCCGGGGCAGCAACGCCCAGCCCAAGTTTGACCCCCATTTTGTCAGCGCCCCGGAGGCTACTCCGCTGCGCCCGGCACGCAAGACTCCTGCTGCACCGGCAGCACCTGCTATCCGCAGCGCACAGGAGCCCCAGAATAACCAGAACGCAAGCCGCAGCGGCAGCCGCCGCAATGACCGCAGCGAGCAGCGCGCTGCCCAGAGCAACAACGCCCGCCCTGCCCGCAGCGAGCGCGGCAGCGCAGGCAATCAGAACCGCACCGGCAGCGCACCCCGCGCTCCCAAGGCCGAGCCTGCCCGCCGTGGCCGCAATGCTGCCGCCCGGGACGAGGACCCGGGGCTGATGCTCATCAGCCGCCGCCCGCCCCAGCAGAAGTACACCAGCTTTGAGGAGTATATGGACGCCCACGGCGGTGCCACCGCACCCATTGAGGACCACAGCGAAGAAGTATGAGCCGGAACGAAGCCTTTGCCCCGTGGCAGTGCCCCCTGTGCGGCGGCGTACTGCAAGGGGAAACCGACCTGAAATGTGAAAAAGGCCACTGCTTTGACCGCGCCCGGGAGGGCTACTGGCATCTTTTGCCGGTGCAGAGTATGCGCACCAAAGCCCCCGGGGACAGCAAGGAGATGGTTGCCGCCCGCCGCGCCTTCCTGAATGCCGGATATTACGGCATTTTCGGGCAGGCGCTGGGGGAGCTGTGCCTTGCCCACGGCGTGCCCGCCGCAAAGGACGCCCCGCTGCATCTGCTGGACGCAGGCTGCGGCGAGGGCTGGTACGACCGCTGCATCGCGCAGCAGTTCGCGGCGGCAGAAAAGCCGCTGCAGCTGGCCGGGTTCGATATCGCAAAGCCCGCGGTGCGCTTGGCCGCAAAGGCGCTGCCCACAGCGCAGTACGCGGTGGCGTCCAGCTTCAGCCAGCCGGTGCGCACCGGCTGGGCAGATGTGCTGCTGAACTGCTTTTCGCCCTTTGCGCAGGAGGAGTTCAGCCGGGTGCTGCGCCCGGGCGGGCGCATGATCTACGTTGTGCCGGGGGCAGAGCATCTGTACCAGATGAAGGCCGTGCTCTACGAAAAGCCCTACAAGAACCCGGTGCAGCAGGTGGAGTACCCGGGTTTCCGTGCCATCGACGAGCGGGAGGTGCAGGGAACCATCACCGTGCCCGCCGCCCAGCTGGAAGCCCTGTTCGCCATGACCCCCTACTACTGGAAAACGCCCCGCGACGGTACGGCCCGCCTTGCGGCTCTGCCGCAGCTCACCACAACCATCGCCTTCCGCTTTCTGGTGTTTGAGAAGCTGTAATAAGATAAAAAAGGACTGCCGTGCAGAGTGCATGGCAGTCCTTTTTTGTGCCCGTCCAACGCCTGTCGATTTTCACAAGAACTGGCATACTAATATATCAATTTTGCTCAAAAGCGATGAAATCTATTTACAATCCATCTGATTTGTGATACGATTTGCACAGATTCCGACGGCGCGATACTGTCGAAATGTCCGTTGGGCCCGGCAGCAGGGCGTTTGCTGTACAGCTTCGGGCGGCTTTGTTCTGCACAAATGAGCCGTCTTCATTTAAAAGGAGAAATGATGATGAACAGAAGAGACTTTATGAAGCTTTCCGCCGCTTCTGCCGTGACCATGGGCGCAGTGGCTGGCATGGCACCCGCATCCTTTGCTGAGAACGCTGGCGTGCACACCGATGCTGAGGTGCAGGCCATGGTGGCAGAGGAACTCCGCCTCTCCCGCGAGGTAGCCTTTTATCCGGCTGCTTTCCGGGGCGATTTTGACAAGTTCTATGTGCTGTTCCACAAGCTGTCCCGTGCTCAGTACGAGAAGGTGGACGGTGCAGCTGTGCCCGGCATCAACGCTTCTCACTACGATATGTGTGTTGCCCTGACCAATGCCCGCAAGGCGCTGCGCCAGATCAAGGACCCCAAGAGCACCGTTTGGGAAATTTGGGGAGATCAGATGGCCGTGGAATCTCCGCTGCCCACCAACTGGGAAAATTGCTACGATAACGAGGGCTTCCGTCCCTTCCTGAACCCGTACCTGCTGCGAGATCAGGGCAAGGTGAAGGGCAACGTGATCATTATTGCAGGCGGCGGCAGCACCCACCGCAACAACGTGGTGGAAGGCTACCCTGTGGCCGAGTTCTTCAACAAGAACGGCTACAACGCCTTTGTGCTGCAGCGCCGCGTCAACCCTTATGCCGCTGTGGATCAGCAGCTGGATCTGGCACGCGCTATCCGCTACATCCGCCACAACGCCTCTGAAAAACACATCGGCAAGACCGATATCATGATCGCTGTGGGCTTCTCTGCCGGCGGCATGAATGTGATGCAGGTGGTGGCCAACCAGTTCGGCACTACGAATACCCCGGATAAGGTCTATCCCAGCTACGTCTGCGATGCTGTGGACTATGAGAGCGCTGACCTGAACGTGGCAATCCCCATCTACGGCCTGTTCGTCACTGGTCTGAACTTCACGAAGAACCCCAACCTGCCTCCGGTCTTTGGTGTTGTGGGTCAGAAAGATGGCCTGAGTGCGATGATGCTGCCCTCTCTGCCGGAGTGCGCGGATATCTTCAAGGATTTCAGCTTCTATCTGGCACCCGATGCGCCCCACGGTGTGGGCTTGGGCACTGGCACCAAGGGCTATGTGGATTACTACACCCAGATCGCCCAGTGGCCGGATATGGCTGTCAACTTCATCGAGAGCCGTCTGGGGCTGATGGAAAAGAAGATCGACATGGACTCCGTGGGCTTTGCATGGTAAGCTGTCCTGACAGAAGTTCCTGAAAAAACAATGACCCGCCGCACCTCCTTCAGTGCGGCGGGTCGTTGTTTATAAAAATGGTTATGTATGATACTCCATCCACTTGCCCTTCCATGCATACAGGATCATGAGCAATGCGCCCAGACCCCAGCTGACGGGGTAGAGGATGAACACGCCCTCGATGCCGGAGAAGAAGGGCAGCAGAAACTGGATCCACACCACCCGGAACAGGCACAGCGAGACCAGCAGCACCACCATGGGCGGGATGCTGGCACCCGTGCCGCGCACGGCACCGGCAAGGCCGTGCAGAATGCTGAGCAGGAAGTAGAACGGGCAGAACCACCGCATGGCCAGCTTGCCGTAGGTGACCACGGCCTCGTCGGCGGTGAACAGGTGCAGGATGGCGTCCTGCCCGGCCAGCAGGGCAGCGCCGGTGCAAAGGGTGTAGATGACCCCGATGGCAAGGGTGACCCACACCGAGCGCTTTACCCGGTCCAGACGCCCCGCACCGTAGTTCTGCCCCACAAAGGTGGTGGCAGCCATGCTGATGCTGCTGACGGGCAGAATGTTGAAGCCGTCGATCTTCATGTAGGCTGCAAAGCCCGCCATGGCGGCGGCGCCGTAGCTGTTCACGCTGGCCTGCACCAGCACGTTGGAAAAGGAAATGACCATATTCTGGATGCCGGTGGGCAGACCCACCCGGATGATGCGGCCTGCCATTTTGCGGTGCAGCCGGATGGCAGAAAGCTCCACCCGGCAGGCGTCTTCGCTTTTCATCAGAAAACGCAGGCTCAGCACGCAGGACACCAGCTGGCTCAGGTCTGTGGCGATGGCAGCGCCTGCCACCCCCATCCGCAGCCCTACGATGAACACAAAGTCCAGCACGATGTTGGTCACCGATGCCCATGCCAGATACACCAGCGAGCGCCGGGAGTTGCCGGCGGCGTTCAGGATGCCGGCGGTCATGTTATACACCACGCTGAACAGCACGCCGCCAAAGTAGATGCGGATATAGGTCACGGCGTCCGCCAGCACCTCGGCGGGGGTGTTCATGGCCACCAGCAAAGCGCGCCCGCAGGCAACGCCGCCCACGGTCAGCAAAAGCCCCATGACCACCGCAATGGCAAGGGAGGTGTGCACCGCCTCGCGGGTCTCCCTGTGGTCGCCCGCGCCCAGATACTGCGAGACCACCACCCCCGCACCTACGGCCAGTCCCTGACTGAAGCCGATGAGCAGATAGATGGGCGAACCACTGGAGCCCACGGCGGCAAGGGCATTACTGCCCACAAAATTGCCCACGATGATACTGTCAGCGGTGTTGTACATCTGCTGCAGCAGGTTGCCGAAGATCAGCGGCAGGGCAAACAGCAGCAGGCTTTTTACAATGCTGCCCTCGGTCATAAGGGTAGCGGTATTCCGTGTTTTTACGGCGGCCATGGGGCTCCTCCTCTCAGCGCAAAAAATCGCTTGTACCCCTTAGCATAGCACAAACCCCGCCCCGGGACAAGGGGCAGGGCTGACGATTTTAAATCGTCTCGCCCGCCGACAACAGCGGCGGCGCGTGGCTGCCGTGAAGTCTGCGGGCAAGATAGTTCTGTGTGATGCGCACCACCGTGCCGGACAGCGCAATTACGCCAATGAGGTTCGGCAGCATCATCAGGCCGTTGAAGGTGTCGGAAAGCGTCCATGCAAGGTCCAGCCGCATCACCGCGCCCACCGGCATCAGCGCTACGAACAACACCCGGTAAAATGCCCCTGCCCCTGTGCCGAAGAGATACTCTACGGCCTTGCAGCCGTAGCAGCTCCAGCCCAGGGTGGTGGAGTAAGCGAACAGCAGGATGCACACCGCGATCAGCTTTGACCCCAGCGTGCCGAACACGGTGTCAAAAGCCTGCCCTACCAGCGCACTGCCCGCCGCCCCGGCGGCGATGCGCCCGGTGTCCAGATCCACAAAGCCGGAGGTCAGCACCACCAGCGCCGTCAGGGTGCACACCACCATGGTGTCCGCAAACACCTCAAAAATGCCCCACATGCCCTGCTGCACCGGCTCCTTTACGTTGGAAGCCGCGTGCACCATCACCGAGGAGCCAAGCCCGGCCTCGTTGGAAAAAGCACCCCGCTTAAAACCCCATGTGACCGCCCGGGACAGCCCATAGCCCACGATGCCCCCACCGGCGGCGCGCAGCCCGAACGCACCCTTTACGATGGCGGCAAGCGCCGCCGGGACGGCAGTGATATGCACCCCCACCACGGTGAGCGCACCCACGATGTACAGCAGTGCCATGGCGGGGACAAGCCGTTCCGCCACCGCAGCCACACGCTTGAGCCCGCCCAGCAAAATCACCGCCGATACTGCCGCCAGCACCGCGCCGGTGACGGCCTCCGGCACGCCAAAGGCCGCTTTCAGGTTGCCCGCGATGGAATTGAGCTGGCTCAGGTTGCCGATGCCAAAACTTGCCAGCGCGCAGAACGCGGCAAACAGCACCGCCAGCACCCGCCCCGGCTTGCCCCCAAGGCCGTCCCGCAGGTAGTACATCGGCCCGCCGCGCCAGCCGCCCGCCGGGTCTTTGCGGCGGTAGTAGATGCCCAGCACGTTCTCCGCGTAGCTGGTCATCATGCCCAGCAGCGCCATGACCCACATCCAAAACACCGCCCCCGCCCCGCCGGAAAGGATGGCGGTGGCCACCCCCACAAGGTTGCCGGTGCCGATGGTGGACGCCAGCGCGGTGCACAGGCTCTGAAACTGGCTGATGGCCTGTTCCTCGCGGGCGGTATGGGCGGTGACGCTCCGGTCGGTCAGGATAGCGCCGAGGGTGTGCCGCATCCAGTAGCCCCACCGCCGCAGCTGGAAGCCCCCGGTGCGCAGCGTCAGCAGCAGCCCGGTGCCGAAGAGCAGCCCCAGCCCCATCGGCCCCCACACGATGCCGTTCAAAGCCTCGATCCCCCGCATGAACTGCTCTGGCATCCCATCCCCCCTTTTTTACTGCATCCTATGCAGCGCCATTATTCCTCATGCGGTGCGGGCAACGGAGATTTATCGGGGTCGGGGGCGGGAAGGGGTTCCAGCGTCAGCCAGAAGTCCTCCTGTTCCTCGCGGTCTTTTTTGTTGGGGGTATTTGTTTTATCCATACAGCATCCCTGCCTTTCTGCATAAAGGGTCGCCCGCTGGGCTATGCTTTATGCACAAAAAGGAGGCAGAGCCATGAAACACGCAAAACGCAGCGGCTGGCGTCCCTTCTGGGCGGCGCTGTGCGCTGCCCTGCTGGTGCTGCTGCCGCTGGTGGGCGGCACGGTGCTGCTCAGCCGCGCCCAGCTGCGCAGCAGTCTGCGGCAGGCCGCAAAAAGCCAGAGCGGAGTGCCCATCCGTCTGCCCAAAGCCGCCGACCGGTGCACCGTGCTGCTGTGCGTGGCAGACGAGACCCCGGGCTTTGTGCTGGCCTACCTGAATGCCGGGCAGAACTGCATCCATCTGCTGGCGGTGCCCGCCGCGCTGGAAGTGCCCTTCGGGGGCAAAAATGTCCCCCTTGCGGATTGTTACGCCGCCGCAGGCCCCGCCCGCTGCCGGGAGGCGCTGGGCGAGGTGTTCGCTCTGCCGGAGGATACCGACTATCTTGCCATCGCCCCGGCGGTGCTGACAAAGCTGGCGGCGCGGTACGGTGCAGTGCGGGTGGGTTTTACCGGGGCGCTCACACCGGAGCAGCTGGCGCGGTACGGCAAAGGCACCGGGGTGCAGGGCATCTCCGCTGCCGATGCCCACAGCTTTTTGGCGGCGCTGGATGCCGACACTTCTCTTTCGCCCCGGCGCAGCGCCGCCGCGCGGGCAGCGGTGTGGGATGCGTTTTTCCGGCAGGCGCTGGAGCTGCTGCCCACCACCCTGCCGCAGGGTCTGCGGGAGGTGAGCAGCAGTCTGCTGACCAGCCTGACCGCCGTAGACCTTGCTACACTGGAACGCACGCTGGAATTTTTAGCCACCAGCGCCGAGCCGGTGGATATCACCGCCGATGCCCTGCCCGGGGACTGGGCAGGCGGGCACTATACGGTGTCTGATGCCTCCCGGGCGGCGGTGCAGAGCTTTTTCAACCTCTCCCCGGCGGCGGCGCAGTCTGCATCCGGCAGTGAGCCGTAACCCAGCACCAGCGTCCCGGCGGCAGAATGCGCCGTGCCGGTCAGGTCGTAGTCGCTCAGCAGGGAACAGCGCACCCCGTACTGCTGGGCAGCAGCCCGCAGGGCGGCGTCCGGCGGCGGGTCTTTCAGCTGTGCCAGCAGGTGCAGACCGGTGTGCAGCCCCGCAAGGGTCAGCTCCTCCGGCGCAAAGAAGGTGCGCAGCGCCGCCACCAGCGCATCCCGCCGGGCTTTGTAGGCGGTGCGCTCCCGCGCTAAGTGCCGGGTGAAATACCCCCCGGTGATAAAGCGCGCCAGCGTCTGCTGCTCAAACCGCCCTACCGTGCCGGAGTACAGCCGGTACTTGGCCTGCCACGCGCCCAGCAGCTGCCGGGGCAGTACCATGTAGGCGATACGGATGCCCGGAGCAAGGCTGCGGGAGCAGGTGGACAGGTACACCACCGGGCCGTCTGCGCCCGCCATGCCCTGCAAGCTGGGCAGCGGACGGGTGTCAAAACGGAACTCGGAATCGTAGTCGTCCTCTATGATGTACCGCTGCCCCGGGGCGCGGGCTGCCCAGTGCAGCAGCTCCGCCCGGCGTCCGGCGGGCATGGTGACCCCGGTGGGGAACTGGTGGCTGGGGGTGACATAGCACACCGCTGCATCGCTGGCAGAAAGAGCCGTCAGCGACAGCCCGTCCGCGTCCACCGGCAGGCAGCGGCAGGGCACGCCGTTGTTTTCCAGCACCTGCCGGGCGCGGGGGTAGCCGGGGGTCTCCACGGCGGCAGGGCCGGGCAGAAGCGGTGCCAGCAGCCCTAGCAGATATTCCAGCCCTGCGCCCACCACCAGCTGCTCCGGGTCGCACTGCACGCCCCGGTACTCGGCCAGATACCCTGCCAGCGCCTGCCGCAGCGCGGCATCGCCCCGGGCATCCCCGGGAGTGAGCAGCTCCGGCGCAGAGTACAGCAGTTCCTTTTGCAGCCGCGCCCATGTGCGGAAGGGGAACAGCCCCGGGTCCACGCCTCGGGTGGATAAATCGAACTGTACCGGCGGGGCGGTTTCGGCGGGGTGCTCTGCCGGCGGCGCGGGATGGGCGGCGGGCGGCTGCACCCCCTGCGGCAGGGCCAGATACTCCTGCACCGTGAAGCCGCTGCGCTCCCGGGCGGTCAGGTAGCCCTCGGCTGCCAGCATCTGGTAGGCGGTGTCCACCGTGTTCACCGAGATCGACAGCTCTGCCGCCAGCCGCCGCTTGCCGGGCATCCGGGTGCCCGCCGTCAGGGTGCCCGCCCGCATCTCGGCGGCAAGGCTGCGGTAGAGCTGCTCGTACAGCGGCACCGCCGAAGCCGGGTCCAGTGCCGTGGTCAGATGTACCATAGAATGTCCCTCCCATCTGGGCATTGCGTCAAACTGACCCCATAAAAAAACTTTGTTCTGGGTATTTTCATAGGGTCAGTTCCGCGTATAATAGGAGCATACCCGCCGAACACCCAAATGTCAAGTAGTTTTGTGGGGTTATCGGCGTGATTGGAGGGAAAGTATCATGTCTACTACTGCAATGTGGCTGCTGCTGGCAGTCGTCGTTATCCTGATCCTGTTTTTCAGTGTGCTGTACAAGCGCCGCTTTACGGTGCACGAGCTGGCGCTTACCGGCGTGATGGCTGCGCTGAGCCTTGCGGCTTACCTGTTCTTCCGCATCCCGTTCTACGGCGGTTCTTCGTTCCATCTGGGCAACACCTTTACTGCCCTGACGGCGCTGCTGCTGGACGGTGTATCCGGAGGTCTGGCGGGTGCCATCGGTCTGGCGCTGGCAGATATCCTTGCCGGTGACCCGGGCTACGCCATTACCACCTTCGTGCTCAAGTTCATCATCGGCATCACCTGCGGTGCCGTGGCACATAAGGTGTTCAAGCTGCGGGATCAGGATCGTCACAGCGCCGGGTATCTGGTCAAGGTGATCGTCTCTGCGGGTTCCGGTCTGCTGCTGAACGTGTTCACCGACCCCTTCCTTGGCTACTTCCGCAACGTGTACATCTTTGGGCAGGAGTACACCGTGGCACAGGCGCTGACCAAGATCGCCGGCGGCGTCACCTTTGTGAACAGTGTGGCTTCCACTGCCTGCGCCGTGGTGCTGTATCTGGCACTGCGCCCCGCACTGGAGCGAGCAAAGCTGCTTTCCAAGGGCGAGTAAAAATAAAAAGGGCTCCTGAAGCGCCAGCTGGCGCTTCAGAAGCCCTTTTTTTGTTACCGTTTTCGGCTGCAAAGGTGCTTTGCGGCGTCCCGCCCGGCGGCAAGGCCGCTGCCGAACGCCCAGTGCAGGTTGAAGCCGCCGCAGCTTCCGGCGCAGTCCAACGTTTCCCCCACGAAATACAGCCCCGGACAGCCCTTGAACTGGAAGGTCGGTTCCACCTCGGTCAGGGCAAGCCCGCCGCCGGTGGTCTGCGCCTGCCGCCAGCCGCAGGGGGCAAGCCCCTCGAACCGCCAGTGCTTGGCGGTGTGGGCAAGCTTCTGCCAGCTGCCTGCAGGCAGGGCGTGGGGGGCGGCGTCCGGCAGGGCGGCGGCAGCCCAGAGGGCGCGGCCAAGCTTGCCGTGCAAAAGCCCCAGCCAGAACGCTGCTGCCGTGTCCTCGGCAAGCAGCGGCGCACGCGCCACAAACAGGGCGGCAAGCTCTGTCTCCGGCACAGCGGGGAAGAGATCAAGCTCCACCGCCGGGTGCTTCGGGCTGCGCCCGGGGGCAAGCAGGCCGGACAGCTGCATGATGCAGATGCCGGAAAGCCCGTAGTCGGTAAACTGCACTTCGCCAATCTCTTCGGCCAGCACCCGGTCGCCGTCCAGCAGACGGGCGGCGGCTTTGGCGCGGATGCCTGCAAGGCTCTTGTTCGGCTTTGCGCATTGCAGGGCGGTCAGGCAGGGGTAAAGGGGGCGCATCTGCCCGCCGCAGTCGGCGGCAAAGCGGGTGCCAAAGCCGTCCGTGCCGAACTGCGGCCCGGCGGCGCCGCCCATGGCGCAGATAACGGCATCTGCCCGCAGGCTTTCGGTGCCGCCCTCGGCGTTCGTAAACTGCACCGCGTAGCCGCCCTTGCTCTGGCGCAGGGTGCTTACCGTGCAGCCGGTGCGCAGCTGTACGGTGTGCCGCTGCAAATGCAGCTCCAGCAGCGCCAGCACGTCTGCCGCCTGATTGGAATAGGGGTACACCCGCCCGGCCTCATCGGTGCGGGTGTACAGCCCCAGCTGCTCAAACCACGCCAGCGGCGCGGCGGCATCCACCGCCGCCAGCAAAGGCCGCAGCGCGGCGGGGTCGGCGGTGAAATACTTTTCCGGCGCAATGGCGGTGTTGTCCAGATTGCAGCGGCCGTTGCCGGTAGCCAGCAGCTTTTTGCCCACCTTGGGGTTGCGCTCCAGCACCGTGACGCGGGCAGCGGGCGCGGCCTGTGCAGCCGCCAGCGCAGCGGCCAGTCCGGCGGCACCGCCGCCCAGAATAAGGATGTGTGCCATGCGGACACCTGCTTTCTTTGGGTTTATTCCTATTTATTGTAGCAGAACCCCGCCCGGAACGCAATGCGGCGGGCAAAGCAAAAAATGCGCTGCCGGTATAATTTGCCGCCGCTGACAGATACTACATACAAAGGAAACCGCAAGGAGGGCAAAATAATGAAAGCAACCGGTATCGTGCGCCGCATCGACGAGCTTGGCAGGGTGGTGATCCCCAAGGAGATCCGCCGCACCCAGCGCATCCGGCGGGGCGACCCGCTGGAGATCTTTACCACCGGCGACGGGGAAGTGATCTTTAAAAAATACTCGCCCATGGGCGAGGTGAACACCCTTGCCGCCCAGCTGGCAGAGGTGCTCAGCCGCCAGTTTGCGCTGACCGCCTTTGTGTGCGACAGGGACCGCATTCTGACAGTCAGCGGCAGCGGGCGGCGGGAGCTGACCGACCGCAGCATCAGCCAGCCGCTGGAAAAGCTGATGGATGCCCGCAAGCCCTACCAGAGCTCCGGCAACCCGGAAAAGACCCTGCTGCCCTGCGAGGGCGCACCCCGGGTGCTGCTATGCGCCGCGCCGGTGCTGGCGGGCGGGGACGTGACCGGCGCGGTGGGTCTGTTGACCGAGGACCGCACCGCCTGCTCGGAGGACGCCCAGTGCAAGGCGGTTGCAGTGGCAGCGGCCTTTCTGGCAAAGCAGATGGAGGAGTGAAAACACCGCCGCCCGGCCTGTGGAGACAAGCCGGGCGGCGGTGTACATGAAAGGATGAATGTGAGGATGATTATTTGGTGATGGTCACAGGCACCTTTTTCAGGCTGTTCCATGCGCGGATGATGCGTGCATTGGTCACCTTGGTGTCCGGGCCGAAGGTTGCGCCGTGGTCAGAGAGCAGACCCTGCTCTGCGCACCAGCGGGCGGCTTTCTGCTGCTCGATAGCGTCAGCGGGGATATCGGTATACAGTGCGGTGCTTACAGGGTCGGGCTTGCCGGCAGTCGTCCACAGGACGTTTGCCAGCTCCTGACGGGTGGAGGGGATAAAGCCGCCCGGCAAAACATAGTGCAGGTACAGGGAAGAACCGCAGACATAGGTGGCATAACCCAGACCCGCAGTGCCCAGCACTGCGCCGAGCACGGCTGCGCCGGAAGAGAACGCCGGGTCGATCTCGGAGTCATTCAGTGTAGGCGGTGTAGGCTCCGCGGTCACCAGCACGATGGACTTCGGCTGGGATACCTCGATGGTGTAACTGCCGTCCGCGTTTTGTTGTACGCTATCCATAATGGATTCGCCGTCTGCAAGGCAGTCGGTCAATACGGTATCGGTCTTTACGGTAATGGGGTTTGCCTGCTCAGATGTACCGTGAGGCACATAAAGGGTTCCGTAGCCGTTTTCAGAAAAGTCTTCATTTACAGGCACTTGGAAGGTTCTGCCATTCTGATCGCGCACAGTGGCAAAGCCGGTGTTGCTGCCTTGCGGCATGATAGGCTTTGCCACAAAATAACCGCCGGTGATAGAAAGATTGCCCGTGCTGATGGTGTATACATCCACATCTTTGGTAAACAGGCCGCCGGTGATGGAAAGCGAGCCGTAACGTCCTTTGTTGACAACCACGCCGTCAAACAGGCCGTCGCTGATGGTGATGGAAGCGTCACCATTCATGAGCAGCACTTTCTTTTCAAAGGTGCCGCCGGAGATGGTGCCCCGGTTGGACGCTTCTCCTTGGAAGGTGCCGCCGGAGATGGTGCCCCGGTTGGACGCTTCTCCTTGGAAGGTGCCGCCGGAGATGGTGCCCCGGTAGTTGTTGTTCACATCCCCTTGGAAGGTGCCGCCGGAGATGGTGCCGTCGTTGGACATAGCCCCTTGGAAGGTGCCGTCGGAGATGGTGCCCTGGTTGGACGCTTCTCCTTGGAAGGTGCCGCCGGAGATGGTGCCCCGGTTGGTGGTCCAATTGCCGGCGGTGCCGCCCTTAAATTCGGCAGATCTCTTAATAAAGAGACCCGGCTGCAATGCGCTTGCTGCCCCGGGCTCCGAGGAGGGCTGCAGGGTGAAGGTGCCGGAGTTCAAGAACAAGGCGGTTGCGTTGTAGTACCAATGGGCAACGTCACCTTGGCTTGTGGGATTGCCTTTGGCGTCCAGATCGATGGTAATGCTTTCGGCGGTGTTGTTCTCTGCGTCCAGATCACGGCTGCTGCGGGTGGCGGCTTCCTCCTCGGTGCTGCGGGAGACGTCGGCCTCCTGTACAAGGGGTGCAGCCTTTTTGGCCGTGGTCTGGGCGGGTGCATCGAACACCGGGGCGGCTGCCAGTGCAGACACCGGCAGCAGGGACAGCAGCATACTGCCGGTCAGCAGGATGCTTACAATGCGTTTGGCTTTCATAAAGTTTCGCTCCTTTCGTGTGGGTTTTATACGGGGGTATCGTTACTATAAATATACCATAAACTGGGCAAAAACGAAAGAAATTCTGCGCGAATGGGGGTTAAAACTGCGCGAATGGCTGAAAAAGAGGGGAAACTAAAACACTGCTGCCCGGGGATGTTCTCTTTTGACACCAAAAGAGAACCAGAAAAGTGTGCGCTTTGCGGGGTGACTTTCTGCCTGCCTTCAGCGTGCAAAGACGCTCCGCTGGGCCAGAGGCAGGGAGGGGTGTTCCGACTC
>ERZ773165.681-NODE-681-length-23952-cov-18.301377_pt1 | contig 23952 bp, 20 predicted proteins | sample MGYA00581003_ERZ773165 | MGnify/ENA primary metagenome ERZ773165 (study PRJEB29015, sample SAMEA2737817) | human gut metagenome | biome: human gut; feature: human-associated habitat; material: faeces | place: China | collected 2012 ... | reverse complement strand
TTGATGCCACACGCAAGGCGCGGTTTTCCACCTATGCCAGCCGCTGCATTGAAAACGAGATTCGTATGCAGTTCCGGCGGGAGCGCAAGAGCGGGCAGACCGTCTCCTTACAGGAAGCTTTGGAGACCGACGGGGACTCGGCGCTGACCTTAGCAGACGTGATACAGGACGGCTTTTGCATGGAGGACAGCTGTGAGCGGCAGGAGGATGTCCGGCGGCTGCGGCAGCTGCTGGACACTCTGCCTGCCCGGGAGCGGCAGATCTTACTGTTGCGGTACGGGCTGGCAGGGCAGCCGCCCCTGACCCAGCTGGAGACCGCCGGGCTGCTGGGCATCAGCCGCAGCTATGTTTCCCGGCTGGAGACCCACGCACTGGAACTGCTGCGGCAGGCGTGGGGCAAGCGCAGCTAGTTTTTCACTCCTGCAAAATTTTTAACTGCAATTCGTCCAGTTGTTCAAAAGTGTACAGGCGGTTGAAAGCCTCCACCAGTTCCTTTTTGGAAAGGCGCGGCGGCAGCCCCAGCGCATTCAAGAGTCTAGCCTTGCGCTCGGCGCTGCCGGGCTTACCGGAAAGCCCCCACTCGTATAAATCGGTATAGGTGATCTGCCGCCCCGCCGGGCGCACCGGCGCGGCTCCGGCTTCCGCGCCCAAGGCGTCCAGCAGTGCCTGCCGCACAAGGGCGTCATCCACGCCCTCTACCCCCAGCAAGCCCTCCTTGCCGGGCTGCGCCTTGCGCTTTTCCTTGCCGTGGATGGCGGGCACATAAGCCTGCACCACGTTCTGCGCACCCACCATGTTGGTGATGTAGTTGCGAATGCGGAAGCCTGCCGCATCCGAATCTGTAAGTAAGATCAGACCGTTTTTCTGCGCCAGCGCCCGGAACAGCTGCTGGCGCTGTTTGTCTTTATAAATGCCAAAACCATCCGTCAGCAGGATCATGGCATCGGTCAGGTGCGCCAGACGGACGGCATCGTATTTGCCCTCCACGATCAGCACCCGGTCGGTATGGATCATCTCGCTTTGCATCATCTTCCGCTCCCCGCCAGCGCCAGACGGCACAGTGCTGTTTCCAGCAGTGTCTGCGCCGCCACAGGCTGGCTTTTCAGGCTCTGGTCCAGCTCCAGCAGCACCTGCAAGCAGGCCTCTAGCTGGGGCAGGGTGTAGTGGGCGGCAGTCTCTGCCGAGCGCTTCAGCCGGTAGTCACTGCCCTTATAGCCAAAATCCTTGTGCACTGCACTGTAATTTTTCCGTTTTGCCGCCCCCAATTTGACCCGGTACAAATCTACATAGCTGCCGATCATCGCCGCTGTAATGGCAATGGGCTCCTGCTGCAGCCGCAGCAGAGTCTGTAACTTTTTGCAGGCTCCGGTGGCGTTTTTGGCTGTGATCATGCGGATCATCTCGAACACATCCGCTTCAAGGCTCACCGTGCCCATCTCTGCCACCATGGAGGCGCTCACGGTCTGGTAGCCGGACAGAGCACAGAGCTTGTCCACCTCGTTTTCCAGCAGAAACGGGTCCTCGCCGCAGCGCTCCAGCAATGCGGTGGCTGCGCCGTCCGGCAGGGTTGCGCCCTGCGCCTTTGCGCGCTCCATCATCAGATTTTTCAGTTCAAAGGGGCGAGGCTTTGCCAGTTCTTCCGTGTAGCCAATGGCCTTGCACTGGGCTTGCAGCTTTTGCGCCTGCTTGCCCAGCTTGAGCTTGCTGCGCTCCAGCGGGAACACACTGCCCAGCACTGCCACGGCGTTTTCCAAGCTGGAAAGGGTGCTGCACAGCTCGTCCAAATCCTTGCTGCCGTAGGCAGCGGGGTCTATTTCCGGCAGCACCACCACGCGCCGGGTGCCAAAAAAGGAGATGGTGCCCGCTGCCATGATAAGCTGTTCCAGCTCCGGGGCGGCACCGTCCAGGATGGTAGCGTCCTCGTCGCTGTCTGCCGACAGCACCCGCACCGCCGCCGCCACTGCCTGCCGCACCAGATACCGCTCGCTGGAATAAAAATAGTAGACCGGGCAGCCCTTGTCGGCCAGCTGCCGGAGTTTTGCTTCCGTGGCCATGCAAATGCCCCTTTCCTGTTATAAATTGCTCTTTGTATTGTACCACACTCGGCCCGGATTGCAAAGCGCTACCCCAGCCTTTCGCCGCCGGTGCGGCGCAGGCTGAGGGAGGCTGTGTACTGCGTTTCCGGCGGCATCCAGCTGTAACTGCGCAGCGCCAGCAGCTTTTGGTACTGCACCACCTCCGGCTTTTTGGCCGAGGCCACCAGCCACTCCGCTTGCAGCGGCTGTGCCAGCTCTGCCTTTCCGCTCAAGGTCACAAACTGCCGGTTGCCGATGCTCAGCCGCACAAGGCATCCTTCCTGGGTGCGCAGCAGTTCCACCGCCGCCGGGGTGCAGCGCAGCTTACGGCTGGCATTGACCGGCAGACGCTCTGCCCGGATGCCCTGCTGCGCGGGCAGGGTGCAGGCGGTTTTTGCGTTCATGCGCAGGTCTACCACCAGCTCCACGGTGCGCACGCCCCGCCGCGCCAGCTGGTTTTCCACCGCACGCTGGGCGGCGCTGCCGCCCCGGAACAGCACCACTGCCCGGTCGTTCTGGGCAACCACTACCGCAGGTGCCTGTGCACTGCCCACAAGGTCAATGTGCACCACGTCCCGGCTGAGCGCGTTGCCCAGCCCGATGCTCACTGCTGCCGCCAGCAGAATGCCCGGCAGAGCCACCCGCAGACGCACCCGCCAGCGGAAAGCCAATACTCCAAGCCCGCACAGCAGCAGACAGACCAGCGCTGCGTAGGCGGTATCAAAGTAGATGCTGCCGCCGGGTTTTGTGCTGAGCCAGACCGCCCAGCCGTTCAATAGCCCTGTGAGCAGGTCTGCCGCCCGGGAGAGCACTCCGTGCACCGGTGCCAGCCACGGCACCAGCCCTGCAAAAGCCACTGCCAGCCCCAGCAAAAGCAGCGGCTGCACCATCCACAGCACTGCGATGCTGGAGACCACCGCCCACGCGCTGACGCTCAAGCCCCGCAGCACCAGCACCGGGAAGGTAGCCGCCGAGGCGCAGGCGGCAATGCAGGCGCTCTCTGCAAGACCCTGAAGCCGTTCCGGCAGCCTGTTGAACCACGGGCGTCTGACCGGCTTTTGCAGATTTTCCCCGGCTTTGATCCAAAAGCGTTTGTCGTGGGCGTCCCGCATCCGGCGGATGCAGGCAACTCCCGCCACCGTGCCCACCACTGCCGCAAAGGAAAGTTCAAAGCCGATATCCAACACCGCATAGCTGTTGGCGGCAGTCATCAGGATGCCTGCCGCCGCCAACGAGGTGAGGGCGTCCGGCGGTCCCCACACCCACACGCCCAAGGCGCTGACCCACACCGCCACAGCGGCGCGGCGCACCGAGGGTGTAAAGCCGGTCACACCCATCAGCACCAGCGCCAGCAGGCTTTTCCAGACCGCGCGCCGTCTGCGGCTGCGGTAGCTCTGCTTCCAGCGATAGGGCAGCAAAACGCTCAGGATATCCCCGCACAGGATGGAAACGTGCATGCCGCTGACCACCAGCACATGGGAAAGCCCTGCGCCACGGTAGGCGCTGCGCAGCTGCGCCGAAAGCCCGCTGCGGTCGCCCACCGTCATGGCAGCCAGCACGCCGCCGGTGTCCCGGTGCATCTCCCGGCGCAGGCTCTCGCTCAGTTTTTGCTGCAAGCGGTGGGTGCGGGCGCGGAAGCTGCCGCTCTCGCCCAGCACGGTGAGCTGCGGCTTTTCTGCCAACGGCTCTGCCTGCAAGGCGATGCCGTCCGCGTACTGCGCCGTCCGTTCTTCCATGTCCGGTTGTTGCAGCGTGAACCAGCCCTGCACCCGCTGCCCTGCCGCGCAGGCGGGCAGTTCTGCACAGGTGATGCGGAAGCCCGCCGGGCTACCGTTCACGCTTTCTACCCACAGGGTCGCGTCCACCATGTCCGAAAAATAGGTGCTGTCCACGCGCTCCACCTCGGCGGTCAGCAGCACGGTGCGCCCGGCGTAATTTGCCCGGGCACGCTCCAGCCGGGCGTTTGTAGTGTACACCGCGCAAAGCCCGGCCAGTGCGCCCAGCAGCAGGCAGACCGCCAATTTGCGGCTGCGGCGCGGGATGCAAAGCAGCAGCAAAAAGGCAACAAAAAATGCCGCAAACGGCATAAAAAGCTCCGTTTGCGGCAAAAAAGTCCACAGGAAACTAAGGCCCATCATTCCGGCGCAGAACGCGCAAAGCGGGCGGCGCATCCCAGCTTAGTGGAAGAACAGGGGCAGCGGCTCAAGGAAGATGATATCCTTGCGCTCAGAAGCGTCGCCCTCGGCCAGAACAGCGGCCTGACCCACGATGGTGCACTGGGTCTTTTCAGCCAACGCGTCCAGTGCCTTCAGAGAGCCGCCGGTGGAGATGACATCGTCCACCACCAGCACCCGCTTGCCGCTCATTTTTTCCAGCTCCTTGCGGTCGATGACCAGCTTCTGCTTGCCGGCAGTGGTAATGGACTGGTCCTCCACCACAACGGGGTCCGGCATATACAGCTTGACACCCTTGCGGGCACAGATATAGGGCTTGCCGCTCTGGCGGCTCATCTCGTGTGCCAGCGGGATGCCCTTGGCCTCGGCGGTGAGCAGGATATCAAAATCCGGGCACTTCTTCAGCAGCTCCGCAGCAGCAGCTACGGTCAGCTCGGCATCGCCCAGCATGATGAATGCGGCAATGTCCATGTGATCGTTCACCTTGCAGATGGTCAGCTCACGGGTCAGACCTGCAACATGCAGGGTATAAGTTTCAGCCATAATCAAAATCTCCCTTTCGTATTGGAATCAGACAGGCAGTTTTTCGCCGCCCAGAACATGGAAATGCAGATGCTTCACGGTCTGGCCTGCGTCCTCGCCCACGTTGGAGATGATGCGGTAGCCGTTTTCCAATCCCTGCTCCTTGGCCAGCTTTGCGATAACGGTAAAGATGTGGCCCAGCAGAGCACCATCCTCCTCGGTCAGCACAGCGGCAGAGGAGATGTGCTTGCGGGGAACCACAAGGAAATGCACCTTTGCCTGCGGGTTGATGTCGTAGAATGCCACTACCTGGTCATCCTCGTACAGCTTTTTAGAGGGGATCTTGCCCTCTGCGATCATGCAAAACAGACAATCTTCCATGGGGGAACACTCCTTCCTGCTTCTACAAAAGCCCGCCGCCCCGGCGCGCATCCGACACCGGGCGCGGGACATGGATCTTTTTTAGCCCAGAGCCTTCTTGACGATGGCGCTCACAGCAGCCAGCGCCTCGTCGATCTTGGTCTCGTCCTTCAGACCGGCCATTGCAAAGTCCGGCTTGCCGCCGCCCTTGCCGCCGGCAATAGCGGACAGTTCCTTGACCAGCACACCGGCCTTGAGGCCCTTTTCCTGTGCCAGCTTGTTCACGGTAACGGCCATGGTGATCTTATCCTCAGCCTTGCCCACCAGAACAGCCACCACAGGGTTCACGGCCTTGTCGCGGATGCTGTCGCACATGCCGCGCAGGGTGTCACCGGTGGTACCGGTAAAGTATGCAGAAGCGATCTTCACGCCGTCTGCTTCCTCGGCATTGTCGAACAGGCTGTCCACCTTGGAGGCGGCGATCTTTGCCTTCATCTCCTCCAACTCGCGGCTCATGGCCTTGTTCTCAGCCATCACAGCCTCGGCGCGGGCGGGCAGAGCAGCCACGTTGTTGGCCTTGAGGGTGTTGGCCACATCATGCAGCATAGCCTCCTGCAGGTTTGCACGGATCAGCAGGTTGCGGCCGGTGACGGCTTCGATACGGCGGATGCCGGCAGCCACAGAGGACTCGCTGACGATCTTGAAGCCGCCGATCTGGGCGGTGTTCTTGACGTGGGTGCCGCCGCAGAACTCGGTAGACCAGCCCTCGATATCCACCACGCGGACCACCTTGCCGTACTTTTCGCCAAACAGAGCCATTGCGCCCAGCTTCTTGGCTTCCTCCACCGGCATCTCCTGCACGGTGACATTCATGGAGTCAAAGATCTTATCGTTGACGATCTTCTGCACCCGTGCCAGCTCCTCGGCGGTCACGGCGCTGAAGTGGGTGAAGTCGAAGTGGGTGATGGAGGCATCCTGATAGGAACCAGCCTGATGCACATGGTCGCCCAGCACCTCACGCAGGGCAGCCTGCAGCAGGTGGGTAGCGGTGTGGTTGCGGGCAATGGCCATGCGGTAGTCCTTGTCCACCTGTGCGGTCAGCACATCGCCCACCTTCACAATGCCGCTCTCCAGCACGCAGGTGTGGACGTAGTAGCCCTTGGGGGTCTTTTTCACGTCCAGCACGCGCAGGCTGCACTCGGCACCGTTCAGCACGCCGTGGTCGGCAGCCTGACCGCCCATCTCAGCGTAGAAGGGGGTCTTATCCAGCACCACCAGCACGCCGTCCTTTGCCTCCTCGTCGGTGGCAATGGCATCGGTCAGGGTCTCTTCATCGCTCAGCGCCACAACGGTGCCCTTGTCGGTCAGGGTGTCGTAGCCGGTAAAGACGGTGGGCTCGGCCTCCAGTGCGCCGAACAGATCCTCGCTCCAGCCGGAGATGTTCTTCTTCAGACGCTCAGCGCGGGCGCGCTCCTTCTGCTTCTTCATCTCTGCGTGGAAGCCGTTCTCGTCGATCTCCAGACCCTGCTCGGCGGCGATCTCCTTGGTCAGATCCAGCGGGAAGCCGAAGGTATCGTTCAGCTTGAAGGCGTCCATGCCGCTCAGCAGCTTCTGGTGTGCCTTCTCCAGACGGTCGATCATGTTGTTCAGGATGTTCATGCCGGCATCGATGGTGCGGGCAAAGTTTGCTTCCTCGGTGCCGATGACCTTCTTGATATAGGCGTCATGCTCACGCAGCTCGGGGTAAGCGGACTCGCTGGACTGGATGACAGTCTCCACCAGATCCACGAGGAAGGGGTGGTCGATGCCCAGCATCCGGCCATGGCGGGCAGCGCGGCGCAGCAGACGGCGCAGCACATAGCCGCGGCCCTCGTTGGAGGGCAGGATGCCGTCAGACACCATAAAGGTGCAGCTGCGGATATGGTCGGTGATAACGCGGATGGAGATATCGTTCTTGGGGTCCTGCTTGTAGGTCTTGCCTGCAATGTGCTCCACATGATGCAGCACGCTCTGCACGGTATCCACCTCGAACAGGTTGCCCACGTTCTGCATCACGCAGGCCAGACGCTCCAGACCCATGCCGGTATCAATGTTGGGGCGTGCCAGACGCTCGTAGTGGCCCTTGCCGTCGGCATCAAACTGGCTGAACACGAGGTTCCAGATCTCCATATAGCGGTCGCAGTCGCAGCCCACGCCGCAGGTCGGCTTGCCGCAGCCGTACTCGGGGCCGCGGTCAAAGTAGATCTCGGAGCAGGGGCCGCACGGGCCGGAGCCGTGCTCCCAGAAGTTGTCCTCCTTGCCCAGACGCACCATGTGATCCGGGGCGATGCCAACCTTCTTGGTCCAGATATCGTAGGCCTCGTCGTCCTCCTCATAGACAGAGATGTGCAGACGATCCTTGGGAATCGCCATCCACTCATCGCTGGTCAGGAACTCCCAAGCCCAAGGAATGACCTCGTCCTTGAAGTAATCCTGGAAGGAGAAGTTGCCCAGCATCTCAAAGAAGGTGCCGTGGCGGGCAGTGATGCCCACGCGCTCGATATCCGGGGTGCGGATGCACTTCTGGCAGGTGGTCACGCGATGACGGGGCGGCTCCTCCTGTGCCAGAAACCACTTCTTCATGGGAGCCATGCCGCTGTTGATCAGCAGCAGGCTGGGGTCGTTCTTGGGTACCAGGGGGAAGCTGTCCAGACGCAGATGTCCCTTGCTTTCAAAGAAGCTCAGGTACTTTTCGCGCAGTTCATTCAAACCGGTCCATTGCATAGATCTTTCTCTCCTCAATCATTTTTGGCGCTCATGCGCCGTTTTTATGCTGTTATGGCAGAGGGGCGGCACGGAGAAAAAACAAAAAACAGCCCTCATCCCAAAAGGGACGAAGGCTGCTTGTGCATCAAACTCCGTGGTACCACCCAAATTGCAAAGGATCACTTGTCCCCTGCCGCTTTCGGCGCATTAACGCTGCGCAGCGTCCGGTTTACATTCGCCGGAAGCTCCGGGGTGGCGCGAAATGATCCCGACCGGAGCACCTTACAGCCGTGGGCGCTCTCTCTGGACGGTGGTGTGTGCATTCCTGACCCCATCATTGCCATCTGTCATAATTTTACATTCCGCAAAGCAGGCACAACGCCCCTTTGCGTACAGCTAAATTATAGCATACGCAAAACGTTTGTCAACGGTTTTGAGCAAAATTTACGGCACCCAGATGCGGCGCACCTCCAGCACCTTGCCGCCCTGCACCACCAGCGTGGTATTATAGGTGGTCCAGTTATCGGGGTCTGCATTGATCGCTGCTGCCACTGCATCCGCGCCCGTAGTCTCCACGGCTTCGGCCTGCGGGTCGGCAGAACTGTCCTTCAGCACTACATCCTCTGCCAGCGGCATCGTCTTTTCTCCCATCTCATAATAGAGCGGGTAATCGTCAAAGGTCATCGTCCGGTAGGTGTCATCATCCTCCAGCTTCAAGTCCAGCCCGCCGGGCTGCTCCATGCCGCCGTTGATGCTTACAAGATGGTATTCGTCATTTTTTTCGATGCTCGTCACCGCATCGTTCACGACCTGATTCCATGCTGCACCCTCTTCGTGGAAGGTGATCTTGTCGCCAACGGCAAGGTTTTCAATATCCTCTTTCTTATAAATGTCGTAACCAAACACCTTTGCAGTCAATTTGCCGTCCTGTACGCCGGAGGTAATGGAGGCAGAAACAAATGTGGTGGTCTGCGTGTCATCAAGGTCATCCAGCGTCCACGTCAGCATGTTGATGGGCTCCGTGACCCCTTCCTCTGCCACATGGGACGAGGCCGGCACTGCACTGGATGCGGGGGTGCTGGCGGGGGTGCCGGAGCTGCCGCAGGCCGTCAATGCGATGCCCGCAGCCAGAACAGCCAGAATCTTATATTTCAGGTTCATAAAAATACCTTCTTTCTTGACGCGGTAGATTTATTCCGCTACAATAAAAACGAATCAAGAACCCATTCTATTGCAACTGATTTTAAGATAGAGAGGAATTTCCCGTGAAAATTTTAAAAGTAAAATGTCTTGCCCCCACCCGGCTGGACAATTATCTGACCCAGCAGTACCCCGCCCTGACCCCCGGCCGCCTGAACAAGGCGCTGCGGGAGAACAAGATCAAGCTGAACGGCAAAAAGCAGCCGCTTTCCACCCGCGTGATGGCAGGCGATGAGATCAAGCTGTTCATTCTGGACGATGTACTGGACGCCGACCGCCGGGTGGAAGGCCCCGCGTGGAAGAACGCCCGCACCCCGGCGCAAGTGGTGTACGACTGCCCGCAGATCTTGATCGTGAACAAGCCCGCCGGCGTTGCGGTGGATGGCCCGGAAGACGACACCCTGCTGAACCGTGCGCTGCTGTACCTGAACAAGCAGGGCGAGTACAAGGAGAACGACCTGTACACCCCCGCCTTGTGCCACCGGCTGGACACCGGCACCAGCGGCCTTGTGATCATTGCCAAGACCCCGGAGGCTGAGGAGCTGTTCCTTTCCGCCATCAAGAACCGCGAGGTGCAAAAGACCTACCTCTGCGTCACCTTTGGCCGTCCCATGCCGCCGGACGCCACCTTGGGCGGCTATCTGCTCAAGGACGCCGACCGCGGCATCGTGAAGATCGTGGAGGACAAGCAGCCCGGCGCCAAGGAGGTGGAGACCCGGTACGAGACCATCGCCGTCTCCGGCCGTCTGGCCCTGCTGAAGGTGCAGCTGATCACCGGACGCACCCACCAGATCCGCGCCCACATGGCAAGCATCGGCTGCCCCATCCTTGGCGACAGCAAGTACGGCAACAACAGCGCCAACCGCGAGCTGAAGCTGAAGTATCAGGCGCTGTGCGCATGGGAGCTGACCATGCCCCGCTTCACCCAGCCGGACTTTGCCTTCCTCAGCGGCAAGACCTTCCACGCCCCGAAGCCGTGGTATTACCAGCAGGTGCTGGACGGCACTTTGAAGTAAGACGATTTTCAGCAGCTGCTGTTCTCCACTTCGACCCCTCTCGTGAAAATACAATGCCGGGCAGACCGCAGTCTGCCCGGCATTGTTCTATAAATAAGATTCTTTCCGCTGAATATGGCCAGAGCAAGGCGGAGGCCATTAAAATCGTTCTCTACGCAGAAAAATCAGACCCGCACCATATCCGGGGTGATCCCCGCCAGCGTATGGGCACCGCACATCTGCATGGTGTCGGCCAGTTCTCCGGCAAGCTTATCGATGTAGCACTTCACGCCCTCTGCGCCGCCGCCGTAGACAGCAGTCACGAAGGGGCGGCAGATCAAAACGCCGTCTGCGCCCAGCGCCAGCGCCTTGAACACATCCACACCGGTGCGGATGCCGCCGTCTACCAGTACCTTCACGCCGGTGCCCTTGAGGGCTGCGGCGATCTCCGGCAGCACCTCGGCGGTGGCGGGACACTGGTCCAGCACGCGGCCGCCGTGGTTGGACACCACGATGGCAGCGGCACCGGCCTGCTTCGCCTTCAGTGCGCCCTTAACGGTCATCACGCCCTTGACGATGAAGGGGCGCTCGGCCAGCTGCACGATCTCGGCCAGCTCCTCCACGCTCTTGCTGCCGGCGGGCGGGGTCATGTTCTTCAGGAAGGGCAGACCCGCTGCATCCACGTCCATGGCCACGGCAAAGCAGCCGCTGGCCTTGGCCTGTGCCATCTTTTCCCGAATGGTGTCGATGTTCCACGGCTTGATGGTGGGCACACCGCAGCCGCCCGCAGCGCCGATGGCACGGGTAGCCATCTCCATCACGGTGGGGTTGGTGCCGTCGCCGGTAAAGGCCGCAATGCCGTTTTCGGCACAGGCGCGCACCAGCACATCGTTATAGGTCATGTCGGTGTAAGTATCGGAGTAATGCAGGTTCACTGCGCCCACAGGACCAGCAAAGAAGGGATAGCGGAAGCTTTTGCCGAACAGCTCCAGCGTGGTATCCGGTGCACCGCCGGGGCACAGGGTATCCATGTTTACCCGGATATCGGCCCACTTATTATAATTGCGGATCGCGGTATCGCCCACGCCCTTGGCACCCGGGCCGGGGATCTGGTTTTTACAGGCCACGCCGTTGCACACCGGGCAGGCCTTGCAGTATTGACCAATGCAGGTACGGGCATTGGCAAGCACTTCAGGATAAGTCATAAAAACATCCTCCTTATATTTCCCGCCGCTGCGGCACAAAATGACCCACCGCAGTGCTCTTTGCCCTCAATATAGACCTATTTTAAAGGTACGTCAAGGGCTTTTTGTGCTTTCCGTCCATGCGGCAGAACGTTTTCTCGCGTTTTTTCGTCTTTTTTAAAAAAGTCTGATTTTTTTCAAAAAAATCCTTGACAAAAAGCCTGCTTTCAGGTATTATAGTGGAGCGCTAAGGGCACCCGCCCAAAGGCAGAACAGAAGATGTGGAAAGATGGCTGAGTTGGTCTAAGGCGCACGACTGGAAATCGTGTAACGTGTCAAAAGCGTTCTGGGGTTCGAATCCCCATCTTTCCGCCAGAAACCTGAAACAGAAATGTTTCAGGTTTTTTGTTTTGTCCGCAGTTTGCGGCGCTTGACATTTGCGTGCAGTTCCGTTATGCTGAAGCAAATACGTTTACCGGAAGGAGAGGTTTCCCATGGCATCTTCCCACAAAAAGCGCACTGGTCTGCGGGCAGCGCTGATCGTTCTGCTGTGTCTGGTTTTGGTGTGCGCGGTGGCTGCGGCAGTGCTGTACAGCTTCGTCAGCCGCAAGATCAAGGCATTCCAGAGCGGTGCCAGCTTTGCGCTGGACTACACCATCACATCCACCGAGGCCGAGCCCCCTGCTCTTTACGCCCTGCTGGACAAGTTCGGCGGCACCACCGGCAGTCTGACCGGCCAGTACACCCCCCGGGCGGTGCAGCTGGCGCTGTACCCAACGGGCACCAGCACCGTCAACGATGCCCCTCTGACCCGGATGTACATCAGCGAGGAAGAGACCCTGTACGACGCCGGACAGCTGTACAACAAGCTGCGCAGCACGGTTGTAGCCGAGTATCCGCTGGCAAGCCTGCTGCTGCCGGGCTGGTCGCTGGGCAGCTACATCTCCCAAGACCAGCTGGCTACCCTGCTGGGGGTAGACCCCACTGCCACCAGCTTGCAGCAGGTAAACGACTTTCAGCTGGATCTCAAGCAGCTCAAAACCGTGCAGCCCGCCAACGCCAAGGAAGGTTACCTTTACCTCCAGCTGCCGAACCTCGCCGCCGGGGAGGATGCGCCGCAGCTGATTCTGGGCATCGAAAAGCAGGGTCTGCTCAAGACCCTGTCCCCCAAGGTGCACATCCTGCTGGACGTGCCCGCCCACCACATCCATGCGGAGCTTTCCGGCACCGTGACTGCCGCCCAAACCGAGGTGACCGCGCCCACCTCCCGGATGCAGGACTCTGACGTGGAAAGCCTTGTGCAGCTACGCAAGACCATCGAGAGCATTGTGCAGTTCGTGCAGACCGCTGCCCAGAGCGATGATGCTGCCGCCTCCCCTGCCGCGTAAAGCCAAAACATTTTAAAAAGCAAAAAATCGGACAGACTGCGGTCTGTCCGATTTTTTGCTTTTTATGATTTCTTACTTCTTTACGGTCTTTTTGCAGGGTGCACGCTTTGCCTTGGGCTTTGCGGCGGCAGGTGCAGCCTTAGTTGCAGGGACAGCAGTCTCGGTCTTGGTCTCCACAGCGGGGGCAGACTTCACCTCTGCGGCGGGGGCAGTAGGCTCAGCCTTTGCCTTAGCAGCCTTCTTCGCAACGGGCTTTTCTGCCTTGACCGGCTCTGCGGCCTTTACTGCAGGCGCAGCGGGCTTCTCCTCCACCTTCTTGGTGGTGCGGGGCTTGCGGGCTGCGGGCTTCTTGGCGGGAGCGGCTTCCTTTGCCGGTGCTGCCGTAGTCTCAACAGCGGGTGCTGCTTCCTCGACCTTAGCAGCACGCTTTACGCGATCCTTTACCTCAGAGATGACCCACAGCTGGTCGCCACCGCCGGGTACTTCCTGCCAGATCTGCAGCACAGCGCCCACCTCGGCACCGATGCCCACGGTGTCCACGCACTTGCCGCCTGCCCAAGAGGAGCGCAGACGCACCGTGCCCTCCGGCGTGTGCTCCACCTTCCACATCTGGGACGTGCCGCCCACGTCCTCCCACAGGTGCAGCCAGGTGCCGTTGGCAGTGCCGGTCATGGTCAGATCCAGTAACTTGCCGGAAGCGCGGTTGCGGATGCGGTACACGCCATCGCCCTCGCGGACAAAGCTCCACTCCTGCTCGGGCTTGTGGTCATACTTGCCCAGACGGACAGTGCCGCCATCCTTGCTGCCTTCCACTGCCTGAATGACATTGCCGGTGTGAGCGGCAATGGTATAAAAGCGGTCGGCCTCGATCACGGTTTGTGCTACGGATTTCATGTATAAATCCCTCCCAATCATAAAATGCACAGTTTTTTCCAATTCCTTCTTATAAAGAATACCACATATCGTGATTTTTCACAAGCAATTCGACAATTCTTTAGCATTTTATATAGAAAGCACCCTGTTTTCGCCTGCTTTTTCGCCCCTTCGCAGGGGAGAAAGGCTGTTTTTTCTTCCTCTCGACATTTTGCCGTAACTGCGTTATACTGTTTCTATCAGGACTATCTGCCGCTCTGGAAGGGGCGGCTTTCTCGTTTTTGAAGGAGGATATTTGCCCATGACCCAGCAGGACCGCACTGTGGTGCAGTATCACAAAATGACCGAGACCCCTATCCCCCGGCTGATCCTCAGCCTTGCCGCGCCCACGATTTTAAGTATGCTGATCACCAGCATCTACAATCTGGCGGATACCTTTTTTGTGGGGCGCATCTCCACCAGTGCTTCCGGCGCGGTGGGTGTCGTTTCCAGCCTGATGGCTATTATCCAAGCGCTGGGCTTTATGCTGGGGCACGGCTCTGGCACCATCATCAGCCGCCGCTTGGGCAGTCAGGATACCCACGCCGCCACTCGCTTTGCTTCCACCAGCTTTTTTACGGCGCTGGCCTTTGGCGTAGTGCTGGCGGTAGTCGGTCTTGCCACCCTGCCGGATTTTATGATGCTGCTGGGCAGCACCGAGACCATTCTGCCCCATGCCTGCGCCTACGCCCGCCCCATCCTGCTTGCCGCACCGCTGATGATCTCCAGTCTGGTGATGAACAACATCCTGCGGTATGAGGGCAAAGCAAATCTTGCCATGATCGGGCTGGTCACCGGCGGGCTGCTGAACATCGCACTGGACCCGCTGTTCATGTTCGCTTTGGGGCTGGGCACTGCCGGTGCCGGCATTGCCACCGCCCTCAGCCAGACCATCAGCTTTGGCATTCTGCTGTATATGTTCCTGCGGGGCAAAACGGTCAGCCAGTTCCGGCTTTCTGCCGTCACCCGGGAGCCGCGCGAGTTTTTGCAGATCCTTGCAGGCGGCGCGCCCAGCTTTGGCCGTCAGGGTCTGAACAGCATCGGCGGGATGCTGCTGAACATTGCCGCCCGCAGCTACGGCGACGCCGCCGTGGCGGGCATGAGCATCGTGACCCGCATTTTTATGTTCATCCTCTCGGTGGCCATCGGCGTGGGACAGGGCTTGCAGCCGGTGGCGTCCTTCAACTACGGCGCACGCAAGTACCACCGGGTGCGGCAGGCCGCTGTCTTTACCCTGAAAGCCGCCTTTGTGCTGCTGGTGGCGCTGATCGCGGTGTGCTGGTGGAAGGATGAAGCTTTGATTCGTCTGTTCCGGGATGACCCGGAAGTCACCGCCGTGGCGCTGCCTGCCTTCCGTTACCAGTGCTTTGCCGTCCTTTTGCAGCCGGTGATCGTAGTGGCCAACATGACCTTCCAGAGCGTTGGCAAGGCCGGGCGCGCCACCTTTCTGGCCTGTTGCCGACAGGGCGTGTGCTTTATCCCGCTGATCCTTGTACTTCCCCGGGTGCTGGGTCTTGTGGGTGTGGAGCTCTGCCAGCCCATTGCGGATGCGCTCACCTTCTTCATCTCGCTGCCCTTTTTGCTGGCCTTTCTGCGGCAGCTGGAGCAGATGGACAAGGCAGAAGCGTCCCATGCCCCGGCGCAGCTGTAATGCAATTGTAACCATTTTTAGCCGCATTTTTCTGCAAGCTCTGCAATGAAAAATGCGGCTGTTTCGTATTCTGAGTGAACGGAAAAATTTTCCTCCCTGTTTTTTGCAAAGGAGTGGTTTTTATGAAGCGTGTTGTCTTGCGTATCGGCTGCGGAGCAGTCTGCACTGCCCTTGCCCTTACCTTGGGCTGCGGCTGTGCCCTGCTGCCGCCCGCTACCGGCGTGCCGGGCGCTGCAAGCTCTGCCGTTTCTGTGCCCACGGACGACAGCGGCAAGCCCCTGTACGACCCCGCCGTGCTGAACGATGGCCGTCTGCGGGCGCTGTACTGCTACAGCCGTTCCGGGAGCAGCACCACCATCCTGTGCGGCAGCACCCCGCTGCACCAGTCCACCCGCAGCGAGAATGTCTCACTGGTGCAGGACAGCGCTACCGGCACCGCAGACTACTGGCTGCGCAGCTGGTCTGACCCCACCGGCCGTGGCGGGCGCCGCACCGCCTTGTACGACAAGACCGGTACCGAAGTGCTGTCCTTTGAGGGCGAGCAGAGCGCCACCCTGCAAAACGGCCTGCTGGTGCTGCAGGAGAGCCGCCTTGTTGATGGTGGATACGTCCCGGAGTCCGGCTACGGCACCTGTCAGGTCATCGACCTTGCCACCGGCGCAGCGCTGCCGGTGCCGGAGGGCGCATACGGCTGCACCGTATGCGGCGATAAGCTGGTGTTCAGCTGCTACGCCCGCCCGGAAGGGCTGGATGATTACGACTGGGATACGGATTACCAACAGAACAGCTGGGTGGTGGCGCAGGAGAAAGACGGCACCCCTGTCTACCGCGCCGATGCCGCTTCGGCATACCGCCTTTTCTACGACAGCGACATCCTGAGCGACTGGGTGGAGCTGGACATTGCCACCGAAGAAGAAACCACCGACCGGATTTTGTACAACGTCCTGACCGGCGAGCAGTGCACAGGCTTTTTACAGGTCTACCAGGGCGGTCTTGCCAGTTTTTCCACCGGCGATGGCCGGTACGAGCTGCGGGATATGACCACCGAGGACCGCGGGCTGATTGCCACCTTTGACGAGCAGCCCAGCCAGTATTTCCCGGGCTATGTGGTAACATGGCACAGCGGCGAGGATCATGGCTACGAACTCTATGATCTGGAGACCGGTACAAAGACCCCGCTGTACGATGTGAACGCCACCGACAGCACCATAGCCGTCTACGCGCAAGACGGCAGTCTGCGGGTGTATAGCAAGGACAACGGCAAGCTGCTGACCGACACCACCGTAGAGCCGGTGGAGCACCAGCAGCGGGTACGGATGAGCAACTGCGGCAGCGGCTATGTCTGGCTGGAATTGCAGGATAACGACCGCTACGAGACCACCGCCACCCGACTGTACGGCCCACAGGGGCTCGTCAGTGACCTGACCGCCCTGCAGGGCAAGTACAGTTACGTCGACTACCTGACCACCGACCCTGACGGCAGACCCATGTTCTGCGGCAGCCGCGCCGCTGCGGGCAGCGCCTACGGCAACGTATACGATGTGCTGGATGCAGACGGCAAGGTGGTGCTGCAGGGGCTTGCCAGCTGCGCCGGGTACTATTCTAACAGCCTGAACGCCCTGCCCGACCATGTGTTTGCTGCACAGCGGGGCTTCTATGTGGGCTGGATGGATACAAGCGGCAACTGGCTGTACTGCCAGAGTATTTTCTCGTCTGCCTCTGCGGACGATGAACCGAGTTACGGCTATTGATCTAGGAGGGCTTTCTTATGAAAAACGCTAAAATTTCCCGCCGCAGCTTTCTGCTGGGGCTGGCCGCCTGCTCCGCCGCCGGGGTGCTGACCGCCTGCAAGGGCACGGATGCACCCTCCGGCAGCACCGCTTCCTCTGTGGTAGAACAGCCTGCATCCTCTGCTGCTTCCTCGGCTGTGCAGCAGCCGGAGCCGTTTTTGACTGTGGAGGAGTTTCCCCCGCTGGACGGTAGCACCGCCTGCATCCCCCTGATGGCGCAGATGCTGGCTGATACCACTGGCATGGAGCTGGAAGAAGCCCGCAGCAGCATCACGGTGAGCACCACCGCCTACGCATGGGAAAACTTTGGCTTGTACGACACCACCACCCGGATGCTGGTGGTATACGAAGCGCCGGACTATGTAAAGGAAGAGCTGCAAAAGGCCAATGTGCAGCTGGAGCAGAAGCCCATTGGGGTGGACGCGCTGGTGTTCATCGTCAACGAGGACAACCCCGTGCAGGCGCTTACCCGGCAGCAGCTGCGGGACATCTACGCCGGAAAGATCACCAACTGGAAAGACGTGGGCGGCAAGGATCAGGCCATCGTTGCTTTCCAGCGCGGCGAGGACTCCGGCAGCCAGACCCTGTTCAAAAAACTGCTCATTCAGGGCGGTGAGCTGATGACCCCGCCCTCTGAGCTGGCTCCCGCCGCCATGGGTGAGCTGGTGGACAGCATTGCCGATTACAACAACAGTGCCAACGCCATCGGCTTCTCGGTGTATTATTACATCGACCAGATGTACTCCAAACCCGGGCTGCGGCTGCTGGCGGTGGACGATGTAGCCCCCAGCAACGACACCCTTGCCGACGGCAGCTACCCCCTGTGCAACGATTTCTACGCCGTCATCCACCCGGATGCTGCTGCCGACAGCCCGGAGCGCCGTCTGTACGACTGGCTGGACACCGACGCCGGGCAGGACTGCATCAAAAAGTCCGGCTATGTGGCCGTCGGCCCGCAGACCACCGTCACCATCGTGGATTGAAATTGACAGACCTTCTCTCGTCTGCTACAATAAAGGCAGGATTTTGTCGATCTTTATGCAGCAGAATGCCGAAAGGAAGGTCTTACTATGGAACATCCCTCTCACCCGGTAGAAAGCCACTGGCGCACTTCCCTGCGCAACCGCATTATTCAGGCTTCCAGTCTGCTGGAGGTGCTGTTGTCCGGGCTGGTGCTGATCGGTCTGCTGCTCAGCGTTGTGCCCCTCATCCGCTGGATGCCCGGCCTGCTGTTCGATGGCAACGAAGCAGAGATCCGCACCTTTCTGGAGCGCAGTCTGGACATTGTGATCGGCATCGAGTTCATCAAGATGCTGGCTAAGCACAGCCCCGGCAGCAGCCTTGAGGTGCTGCTTTACGCCATTGCACGCCATCTGGTGGTGGGGCACGATTCCGCCGTGGAGAACCTGCTCAGCGTTGGCGCGATCGCACTGATCTTCATCGTGCGCAAGTTCTTCTTTGTCCCTGCCTTCGGTGCGCACCTGCCGGACGGTCACCCCGCGCCGGATCTTACCCCCGCCCAGAGCGGCATTCCCGCCGACTGGTTCCGTCGGCGGCATTCCGAAGCAAAGCCTGAGGAAGAGACCGAGACAAAGGAATAATCATACACAAAAAAACCACCCCGCAGTGGCCGGTAAACGGCTGCTGCGGGGTGGTTTTTATTTTTGTGTTATTTATCCTGTTTTTTGCCGTGACGGCCAAAGCGGTACTCCTTGCCCTCGCGGATGCGCTGGATGTTGGAGCGGTGCATGTAAATGACCATCGCACCCATGATCACCGAGCCGATGGTGCACACGGTAAGGTCGGCGGCAGAGTAGCCCCGGAACACACCGTACAGGATGGTGAGCACCGGGTAGAGTGCTGCCATGGTCACGCTGCCCAGCGATACCATGCCGGTGGGCAGCAGGCAGGCCAGAAAGATGACCGCCAGAAAGGGGATCAGCACCGGCTGGATGGCCAGAATGGTGCCGCCCGCCACCAGCACGCCTTTGCCGCCCTTGAAGCCGAAATACAGGGGCTTCAAATGGCCGATAATGGCAAAAATGGCGGCAAGGTACACTGCCAGATACGGCGAGATCGTAGTGCTCTCCGGCATCAGGGTGAACAGCCAACGGCCGATGCACACCGCCAGCACGCCCTTCAGCACATCGCCGAAAGCGGTGAGCGCCGCTGCCTTTTTGCCGAAGGTGCGCAGCATGTTGGTCATGCCCGCAGCGCCGCTGCCGTATTTGCGCACGTCATCGTGGTACAGAAACTTGCTGACGAGGATACCGGTGTCGATGCTGCCCAGCAGATACGCCTGCACAGCGGACACCACCGCGATGAGAACAGATTTCATCATCTGAGCCTCCCTGACGTGTTATACGTCCTTGGCACCCACTTCGCCGGAGCCGCGCTCCCGCACGACCAGACGGATGGGCGTATGCTCCAGACCAAAGTTTTCGCGGATCTGGTTAATGAGATACCGCTGATAGCTGAAGTGGAACAGGTGCTTTGCGTTGACGAAGGCCACGAACGTAGGGGGACGGGTGGAGGCCTGCGTCAGGTAGTAGATCTTCAGGCGGCGGCCCTTGTCGCTGGGGGGCTGCATCCGGGCGGTAGCGCGGGCCAGCATCTCGTTCAAAACGCCGGTGGGCACGCGGGCGCCGTTCTCGGCATCCACATCCCGGATCAGCTGCATCAGCTTGTTCACATTGTAGCCGGTCTGGGCAGAGATGAAGATGATGGGTGCGTAGCCCATAAAGCTGAAACACTCGGCATAGCCGCGGCGCTGCAGCTCCATGGTGTTGGTCTCCTTGCCTTCCACGGCATCCCACTTGTTCACCACAATAATGCAGGCCTTGCCCTGCTCGTGGGCGTAGCCAGCCACCTTGCTGTCCTGCTCGGTAAAGCCGACGGTAGCATCCACAAGGATCAGCGCCACGCGGCTGCGCTCCACAGCGGCCAGTGCACGCACCACCATGTAGCGCTCCAAGCCATCGCTGATGTTGCTGCGCTTGCGCAGACCTGCGGTATCGGTAAAGATGAACTTGCCGTAGGCGTTGTCCACCGGGGTGTCGATGGCATCACGGGTGGTGCCGGCCTCGTTAGCAACGATCATGCGGTTCTCGCCCAGAATGCGGTTGGTCAGGCTGGACTTGCCCACGTTGGGGCGACCGATGATGGCAACAGGGATACGGTCCTCCTCTACCACGGTCTCGCTGAAGTCCAGATGGGCGCACACTGCATCCAGCAGATCACCCGTGCCGTGACCGTGCACGGAAGAAATGGGCATCACCTCGTCAAAACCGAGGTTGTAGAACTCGTACAGCTCCATGGGAGCCTCGCCCACCTTGTCGCACTTGTTCACGGCAAGAATAATGGGCTTGTGGCTGCGGCGCAGCATGTGCGCCACATCCTCGTCCGCTGCGGTCAGGCCGTTGCGCACGTCCGTGACCATGATGATGCAGTCGGCGGTGTCAATGGCGATCTGCGCCTGCTCACGCATGTGGGCCAGAATGCCCTCGGTAGCCTTGGGCTCGATGCCGCCGGTGTCCACCAGCAAAAACTCGTGGCCGTTCCACTCGCAGTTGGCGAAAATGCGGTCGCGGGTAATGCCCGGGGTATCCTCCACAATGGCAAGGCGCTGGCCGCACAGCTTATTGAACAGGGTGGATTTGCCCACGTTGGGGCGTCCCACCACTGCTACGATCGGTTTGCTCATGGGGTCTCCTCCTTTCTTAAAAGGGGTAAAATACAATAAAAATGGCGTTATCAGCTGCCGCTCTTTCTTCTGCGGGCAATGTGCAGGCCACTGCGCAGCAGGGCGCGGGCTTCATCCCCGCCTGCCGTGGGCAGCACCTCCACTTTTACGCCCAGCCGCTCCCCCAGCTGCTCTACCGTGATATCGTCAAGGAAGGTATCCTTTTCCTCCCGCAGCATCACAGCCGGGATGCCCAGCGTTTTTGTGGCAAGCTTGCCATCGCACTGGGCGATGATATCGGTAGCGGTGATCAGGCCGGTCACACCCACATTGCCGCCGAAAAAGCGGTTCTGGATGGTGTGGACGTGCACAGTGATCATGGGGTACTGACGGTGCAGCTCCTCCATCATGCGGGTGATGAGGGGCGCTGCCATGGTGCCGGTGACCACGTCCAGTTCCTTAGTGCCGTAGATGCGGTGGGGCTTGTCCAGCTCGGCCAGAAATTCTTCCTCGAACAGGCGCATCATGCCCACGCCATTTTCCAGCTGGTCGTAGTCCTCGTAGAACGCCGCCGCAGGGATGGGGCGGCCTGCCTTGAGGTACCATTCATCGCTGGGGTAGATGATGCGCTTGCCATGGCGGCGCTTGCATTCATCGCCAAATTCTTCCATAATGTCGATAACCTCGGCACTGGTCTTTGCATCGTAGGGCACCTGCGGGTACAGATTTTTGCGGTAATCCGTAATGCCGCATGGCACGGCTGCAATGCTTTGCACCATGGGGGTCAGCTCCAGCAGGTCGGCAAGGGTGCGGCGCAGCTCGTTGCCGTCGTTCACGCCGCGGCAGAGCACCAGCTGGCAGTTGACGGCAATGCCGCCCTCCACCAGACGGGGCAGGTACTTGAGCACCTCGCCGCCGCGCTTATTGGCCAGCATGCGCACCCGCAGCTGGGGATTGGTGGTGTGCACCGAGATATTGATCGGCGAGATGTGCATCTTGATGATGCGGTCGATCTCGTGATCCTGCATATTGGTCATGGTGATGTAGTTGCCGAACAAAAAGCTCAGCCGCTCGTCATCATCCTTAAAATACAGGCTCTCGCGCATACCGGGGGGCAGCTGGTCGATGAAGCAGAACATGCAGTGGTTGGAGCAGGAATGCTTTGCATCGCCCAGATAGGTCTTGAACCCGCAACCAAAGGGGCCGCGCTGCGGCCGCTGCACCTCCCACTCCCGGATGCCGTCCGCTACCCGGGCTTTCAGGTGGAAGCTGCTGCTATCGGTATAAAAATCGTAGTCCAGCGTGTCGTTCAGCTCGTTATCGTCCACGCTCAGCAGCTCATCACCGGGGGCAAGGCCAAGAGCCTCGGCCTCGCTGCCGGCGTCCACCTGCTCGATCCGAATCGCCATCTGCATCCACCTCCTTGAAAGCACAAGAAGGGGAAGGCTTTGCGCCCTCCCCTTCTGTACATAACACCATTATGCCACCAATTACGCGCAAATTAGGCCTTCTTGATGACTTCCTCGCCCTTGTAGTAACCGCAGTTGCCACATGCCTGGTGGGGGAGCTTCAGAGAGCCGCAGTTGCTGCACTTGACCAGTGCGGGGGCCTCCAGCTTCCAAACATTGCTGCGACGCTTGTCGCGGCGGGCCTTGGAAAGATGTCTCTTAGGTACTGCCATATTTTTGCACCTCCTTGATGGGTTTATCTGTTCAGCAGTGATTTAAGGATCGCGAGCCTAGTGTCTACGGGGGCATCGGTCTGCTCTGCCAGTGGGCAGGTGCATTCCGCCTTTTTCTTACCGCACTGCGGGCAAAGCCCGGCGCAGTCGGGGCTGCAAAGCAGCACCGTAGGGATCTGGAACATAAACTCCTGATTGAGCCATTCGTCCACGTCCAAATGTCCTTTTTCGTCCAGCGGAAGATCGAAATCCGGGTCATCCAGATCCCGCTCCTTGACGATCCACTCCGTATCGACTGTCTCTTCCCGGATGACCGGGTCCAGACAGCGGGCGCACTCTCCGTGCACCGATGCCTTTGCCCGCAACGTTATCTGGACCTCGTCGCCATCGGTCTGCGCATCAAAGACGGCTGTGACCGGCTGCGGGATCCTTGCACCGGCATAATCGTACGCAGATAAATCACACTGAAACTCTGCATGGTACGGTTTTACGCCGGTCGTGATAAACTTTCTCAGGTCAAATTGCATAGTACACCTCTGAAAAGGCTGCTTTGTTAGTATAGCGCCAAAGCAACCCTTTGTCAACACCAAAACAGGCAGAAAACCGAAAAAATTTATTTTTCTCCGGTCTTCTGCCTGTTGGAAAAGCCTTTAGCCCTGTTCTTTTATCAAATTACAGGTACTTCTTCACATCATGGGGCAGTGCGGCCTCGTCTGCGCTGACGGTCACGGTGACCTTGACGCTGTCGCCGGCAATGGCTGCCATCTCGTCCAGTACAACGCCCAGACGGTTGATATCGTGATCCAGCACCTTCAGGATGCCGTCAATGTACAGGTCGGTGATGTCGTAGTTGCTTGCCATCAGGCCGGCCACAAAGCCGTACAGCATTTCGCCGCCAGAGATCTTGTACTCGTCCAGATCGATCAGACGTGCTGCAGGAGCGATGTCGTAGGTGAGCTTCATGCCCTTTTCCACGACGACCACGTTGCCTTTGGAGGTCTTGACCGCGTCGTTGATCTGGTCGATCATAGCCTTGGTCTTGCCGGAGCCCTTGGTACCAACAATCAGTTTAATCATAGTTCAGTCCTCCTGTATTTTCCACGCCTTGCGGCGGGAGATCATTTTTTACGTTCAGCTTTTACTTCAGCTTTGCTTCCAGCTCTGCGGTCAAACCCTCGTAGCCGGGCTTGCCCAGCAGGGCGAACATGTTCTTCTTGTAGCTTTCCACACCGGGCTGGTTGAAGGGGTTCACGCTCAGCAGATAGCCGCTGCAGGCGCAGGCACGCCAGAAGAAGTAGATCAGGTAGCCCACATTATAGGCAGACAGGTCGTCCACCTCGATCAGCACCTCGGGCACGCCACCGTCGGTGTGTGCCAGAATGGTGCCTTCCATAGCCTTGCGGTTGACCACGCTCATGTTCTGGTTTGCAAGGAAGTTCAGGCCGTCAAAATTGCCCTCCAGCGGGTCGATGAACAGATCCTGTGCGGGCTTCTTCACGTCCACGATGGTCTCGAACATGATGCGGGCACCTTCCTGAATGAACTGACCCATGGAGTGCAGGTCGGTGGAGAAGATGCAGCTTGCGGGGAACA
>ERZ773165.675-NODE-675-length-24142-cov-9.948063_pt1 | contig 24142 bp, 20 predicted proteins | sample MGYA00581003_ERZ773165 | MGnify/ENA primary metagenome ERZ773165 (study PRJEB29015, sample SAMEA2737817) | human gut metagenome | biome: human gut; feature: human-associated habitat; material: faeces | place: China | collected 2012 ... | reverse complement strand
ACGGAAAGGAAGGCGGCGAGGGTCTTTTCGATCTCGTCGGCGAAGTCCTTGTCGCCAGCCTTGCGGATGACATCGTTGGTCATGTAGTAGATGAGGTTGCAGTTATATTCAAAGTCACTCTTGCACATCGGGTAGAAGTCAAGGTAGAACCTGATGGACTCGGTGAGTTCGTTGGTCAGTTCCTGAGCCAAAGCCCTGGCCTTATCCTGCCTGCCGAGGGCGTAGTAGTCCTTGACCATCTCTATCGGGAAGAGGGCGTTGGATCCCCAGCCCAGAATGGAGTTGTCGTAAGGGTACTTCTTCGGCTTTAGAACCTGCTGGCACTTGTCCAGCATCTCCTCGGCACGGTCGTTCTCACCGGCGGCGATGAAGGCGTTGGCGGCTGACACGAACATATTCCTCAGGGACATCACGCCAAGGAAGGTGTAGGTGTTCTGGTAGTCAACGCAGTAGTCCTCGCGGGAAACGGCGTCGAAGCAGAACTTGTCCGTCATCTTGTCGTAGAGGTCATCGGTGTCCACCAGACCGACCTCAAGAGACTGGACCTTGTTGCGGATCGGCGTGAACTTGTAGGAGAAGCCCTCGTACATCAGGTAGTTCTTGATGCCGATGTTGAGGTCTCCGCCCTGATTGAGCATATTCAAAGGCCTGTCCCACTGGTAGGTGGAGAGGAAGTCGAGGAGGAAGAGCTCCGGCTTGCTCAGGTAGCTCTTGCTCTTCGGAATCTCGATGACGATGGAGTCCGGAATCTGGTCCGCGAACTTCTCGCTCACGATCCCACTCTTCAGGCAGTTCTCCTTGTTGACCGGAATGATCATCTTCCTGGAGACCCAATAATCCTGCTTGCTTCCATCCTGATACAGCAGTTTGGCGTCAGGATGCTTGAACACAGCGATGCAGTCAGACAGAAGCAGAGCCTGGTCACGCTTGTCCTCAATCGGGATCCACTCATTGGTCCCGTAAAGGTACTGTTCCTGACCGATCGAAAGGTTCAGAGGCGCGGAGTTGTTGATCGCATACCTCATCTGGTCGATGTACCAGTCTGTTCCCAGAAGCGAGGTATTGCATATTCTCACATCATTCCTGAAGCCCTCGACCTCCTGGGCGTACCAAAGAGGGAAGGTGTCATTATCGCCGTGAGTTATGAGCAAACCATCATTTCCCACCGAGTTGAGGTAGTTCTTAGCCACCTCTACAGCCGTATAGCGGTTGCTTCTGTCATGGTCATCCCAGTTCTCTTCCGCCATCAGAGCCGGCACAAAGAGGCAAGCCACGGAAGCCACGGCCGCCACAGCGACTTTGTGCTTCTCGTTCAATGCGGATGTGATCCATGAATATATGGCCGCGACCGCGAATCCGATCCAGATGGCGAAAGCGTAGAACGACCCGGCATAGGCGTAGTCCCTCTCACGCACCTGATACGGTGACTGGTTCAGGTACAGCACGATGGCGATTCCCGTCATGAAGAACAGCAGGAATGTCAGCCAGCAGCCCCTACGATCCTTGTCGAACTGGAAGCACAGCCCGATAAGTCCAAGAAGAAGCGGCAGGAAGAAATAGTGGTTCTTGCCAGGGTTGTCCTGAAGCCACTGCGGAGCGTTGCTCTGGTCACCGAGGTGAATCTTGTCGATGAACGGGATTCCGCTCTCCCAGTTGCCGGTGAACAGGTCCGCGGACGGAGTGTGGATCTCATTCTGGCGACCCACAAAGTTCCACATGAAGTACCGCCAGTACATCCAGCCAAGCTGGAAATCGAAGAAATATGCCAGATTGGCCCCCTGCGTCGGCTTCTTGTACTTCGCCCCCGGCACAGGAGTACCCTTGCCGTCAGTGTAGGATTCGTAGAACTTGATGTGCCTGTCATCAATGCTGTACATCCTCGGGAACAGCATCTTTCCGGAACGGTCATACTTGAAATCTACCGGAGCCGGTACACTCTTGTACTTCCCGTCCAGCGGAGCCCAATAGGATTTCCGTTCGATATCGTACGGAGCGCCGTAGTACTGGCCGTAGAGCAACGGAGTCGAGCCGTACTGCTCACGGGAGAGATAACGGACAAGGGTGAAGGCGTTGTCCGGCTGGTACTCGTTGGTAGGGGTCTTGGCGCAGGAGCGGATGATCACGATGCTGAACACCGAGAAGCCGATCACGATCGTTGTGAAGCACAGCAGGGCTGTGTTCCAGAACACTTTCTCTGTCTTCAAGGTCTTGAAAAGCCCCCAGAAGCATGCGGTCAGCAAAGCCACGAGGAAGAACGCCGCTCCGGTGTTGTACGGAAGCCCCAGCGTATTCACGAAGAACAGGTCGAAATAGGCGGCTATCTTCGGGATGTAAGGCACCATGAAGAACAGGATGAACGCCAGGATCACCACCGAGACGGCGAAGATCTTGACATATTCCCATAATGAATATGGCTTGTCCTCCCTCATCTTGAAGTAGTACATGTAGACCAGCATCGGGATCGCCAGCAGGTTCAGCAGGTGCACTCCGATGGAAAGTCCCATCAGGAAGGATATCAGCACGATCCAGCGGTTCGCATACCTGCGGTCGGTCTCCTCGTACCATTTTGTCATCGCCCACACGACCATCGCCGTGAACAGGGACGACATCGCATAGACCTCGCCCTCGACGGCCGAGAACCAGAACGTGTCCGAGAAGCAATAAGCCAGAGCGCCGACGGCGCCGCTGCCGTAGATGGCTATGGTCTGGCCGAGTGAATACTCCACGGTTCCGCCCTCGCCGTCACGTTTCGGCACAATCACTCTCTTGACGAGGAAAACGATTGTCAGATAGAGGAAGAATATGGTGAGAGCCGAGCAGACCGCGCTCATCGAGTTCACCATCACAGCGGCCTTGTCCGGACCCGTGAACATGGTGAAGAACCTTGCTATGAGCTGGAAGACAGGGTTTCCCGGCGGGTGTCCGACCTCAAGCTTGTACGATGACGCGATGAACTCTCCGCAGTCCCAGAAAGAGGCTGTCGGCTCGATTGTGGAGAGATAGGTGAACGCGGAGATGGCCAGAACAGCCAGCGCCGTCACCTTGTTCCACAGTTTGAATTTCTTAATGTCCATAAACTAACGATGTTCCTAAATCAAGTCGCAAGTAACCTTCAAAAAAATAACTTGGTGATCTTTGATTGTCTTTTCCAACTTATTTTTTAACGCTTACTAAACAGACAAAGATACAAAAGGATTCGCTATCTTTGCAAAAATATAACAAGGAATATCTTATGAGACCCGATAACGACTGGAAGCAGAGACTCGGTGTCGTCTATTCGACGAACCCTGACTTCAATTACGCCAAGGAGGAGACCGTCGAGGCGGAGACTCTTGAGCCGTCAAGGCAACGGCTTACGGTCACGATCGACAGACGGAACCGGGGCGGCAAACAGGTGACACTGGTGAGCGGCTTCGTGGGTACACAAGAGGATCTTGCGGCCCTCGGCAAGATTCTGAAAGTCAAATGCGGAGTCGGAGGCTCGGCCAAGGACGGAGAGATCACCATCCAGGGAGACCTGCGGGACAAGGTCACCTCGCTGCTCAAGGATCTTGGCTACAACGCTAAAAGAGGCAATTGACGGACATGACGGACAATCCTGTTTTCTGTGGCCTCGCGGTCATATTCACATTCCTTTTCCTGTTGAGCGTCAGGAGTTTCTTCAAGATTCTCCCCTCGCTATGGGATTGCATACTGAGGTGGAAAGGGAGCCTGGATCTGGAAGACAGCCTTCAGATGAGCGGCAGCCGCGACCTGATCGCCGTCATCCTCTTTGCGCCGCTATGCATGGTGGCATATTCACATGACCTCTACCACCCCGACTTCATGGATGCCCTGCGGCCGGAACTTGGGTTCGCGGCACTCTGTGGCTGCATGCTGGCCTACTTGATCCTGCGCTCCTTTCTGGACTGGCAGCTTGAGATGGGGTCCTACAGGACAAAGACGTTCACCGCGGCCAACAGATCCTTCCGCAACTACATGACCATCGTGTTCATCATCCTCCTTCCATTAGGAGCGGCATGCCGGGTTTTGACTGAAAATGAAGAACTTACAAGAAGCATACTCCTGCATGTCACCGCACTCACCTACATATTCCACATCTACAGGCGGGGACAGATTTTCGCGTCGGTTTGCAATCCTTTCACAACATTTTTGTATCTTTGCGGCCTTGAATTACTTCCGACCGCCGTCCTGGTGCTTTCAGCCAAGCTGCTGTAGCGTCTCCGGAGGCCGAATTATAAAACAGGAATATGGCAATAAAGAAGATTTTGATCTCACAGCGCGCACCTCTGAATGACGCACCTTATGTAGCCCTGAAAGAGAAATTCGGCGTTGACATCACATTCAAGCAGTTCTTTCTCATCGAGCCTCTCTCGTCGAGGGAGTTCCGGGCGCAGAGAATAAACATTCTGGATTACACCGCAATCATTTTCTCGTCCCGCCATACTATTGACGCGTTCTATGGCCTTTGCGATGAGCTGAGGGTCAAGGTTCCGGAGACGATGAAGTATTTCTGCACGACCGAGGCTGTCGCCATGTACCTTCAAAAGCACATTGTCTATCGCAAGCGCAAGATATTCTACGGAAACGGCACCCCTGATTCCATCATCGAGCAGATCGGTACAAAACACAAGGGGGAGAAGTTCCTCGTGACCCAGTCCGATTCAAGCAACAGTTCTCCTCTGACAAACCTCATGGAGACGCAAAAGCTTGATTACAAGACAGCTGTGTTTGTAAAGTCCGTACCTCAGGATCTTAAGGACCTGAACCTTCAGGACTACGACATGATTGTCTTCTACAACCCTTACGACATCAAGTCCCTCTACGAGAACTTCCCGGAGTTCCAGCAGGGTGACATCAAGTTCGTGGCCTATGGAAAATCCATCGTGAAGGCGATGGAGGAAGCCGGTCTCAGGATCGAGATCCAGGCTCCGACTCCGGAGGCCCCGTCTGTAGCGCGTGCGATCGAGATCTATCTCGGCAACCAGAAATAGTTCCCTGAATGTTCACACTACCGAAATCCGAGCGGCTTCACGGAAAGTCGAAGATTTCGGCTCTGATGTCAAGGGGCCGCTGGGGCTTCACGCCCGGTCTCAAATACTGTTTTCTGAAAGAAGAGGCTGCCAATGATGTGATTCCGTCACAAGCCAATTCCATTATCGTGTCTGTTCCCAAGCGGCTTTTCAAGCGGGCCGTCAAGCGAAACCTGCTGAAACGCAGGCTCAGGGAAGCCTACAGGACCCAGAAGGACATTCTCCCTCCGAAAGGATATTCAATACTGTTCCTTTATAACACAAAGGAGGTCTTGGAATATTCGGCTTTGCGGGAGCAGGTCGCCTCGGTTCTTCAAAAACTTGCGGAACATGAAACCTAGCGGGAATATTCCTCCATGGAGACAACGGATCAGGGAAGTGTGCATCGCACCGTTTCTGGCCCTGATCTGGTTCTACCGCACCTGCATCGGGCCTTATATTCCAAAGACATGCAGGTTCGAGCCGTCGTGCTCAACCTACGCCATCGAGGCGTTCAAGAAGTGGGGACCGATCAAAGGGTTGTTCCTGACTGTCTGGAGAATCCTCCGTTGCAATCCTTGGGGCGGCAGCGGGTATGATCCCGTCCCTTAGATTTTCGGCGCTTCGACAGGCCCGGCGACCAGATGAATCAGATCTTATGATTCTTCTTCCGGGAACGGAGGTGTGAGACACTCTCCACAAGGAGTTGATCCCTAAGAATATACCTCGCCGCGATGAAATTCAGGATGGCCGCCACAAGCGGGAACACCGCGGTGAACTTGAATATCCACTCCTTGTCAGCTGTGAAGTAATCCACTCCGATCCAAGCCTGAAGGGCGATCATCAGGATGGCGGCAAGCACGGCCGTGCGCATCTGGAAGACACGCGCGTTGAAAGTTAACACCGCCAGCAGCTGCAGGATGGTGATCAGAATCAGAAGAATAAGGTAAGGGGTGTATTTGACGTAGGTCAACTCGACCGCATGAACCCCACCGGGACCCAAAGTGAACGCCTTGACGCTGAAGAAAAGCGCCACAACGAGACCTGTCGCCAAGCACAGGTATAAAGTTTGAAGTCTTTGCCACATATTTCACAAAAATAGTTAATTCCGTTGAATATTCTTATATTTGGCGGGTTAAACATTAAAATTCATATTATGAGAATAGCAGAATCTGAATTTATCATCAATGATGACGGGTCAGCGTTCCACATCCATCTGAAACCGGAAGAGCTGGCTGACATCGTCATTCTCGTCGGCGACCCTGGAAGAGTCGATATGGTCGCCGGATTCCTTACCGACATCGAGTTCCGTCACCAGTCAAGGGAGTTCGTCTCCACAACCGGAAAATACAACGGCAAGAGAATCACCGTGTTGTCTACCGGAATCGGAACGGACAACATCGACATCGTGATGACCGAGCTGGACGCCCTCGCGAATGTGGACTTCACCACACGCGAGCCGAAAAAGGAACACAGGACATTGACAATCCTGAGGATAGGAACCTGCGGGGCCGTACAGGCGGACATTCCGCTCGGCTCCCCTATCTTCTCCCATTATTCCGTAGGCTGCGACGGTCTGATGAACTGGTACGAAGGCCGTGACGAACTCTCCAACCTTGAGATGGAGAAGGCTTTCAAGGAGCACACGCATTGGGACAAGAACCTTCCTTCGCCATATTTCGTGAAGGCCAGCGAGAAACTGATCAAGAAGTTCGAGGATTGTTCAGTCAAAGGCATGACAATCTCGGCCTCAGGATTTTACGGCCCGCAGGGCAGAGTTGTCAGACAGGGTCTTGCTATGCCGGACATGCTGGAGGACTTCGAGTCCTTCCGCTTCGGGGAATATCGGATCACCAATTTCGAGATGGAAAGCTCGGCGGTCGCAGGAATGGCCAAGCGTCTCGGACACGAGGCCGGCACGATCTGCTGTGCGATAGCCAACCGCTACCTCAAGAGCAGCAACCCGGACTACAAGCCACAGGTGCGCGCGCTCGTTGAACTCGCCCTGAACAAACTCTGCGAATAGAATTTAGAATTAAAGGGACATCACTCCATACGGCGTCCTGAACTGTTGTTGAAACGGCTCAGGACGTTTTCTGAATATGTCTTCGTGATAGGAATCGGCGAGATGGCATCGTTGTCCAGATCAAGCTCATAGCCATCCTTCTCCTTGCGCAGAACCTTGACCTTGTCCATGTTCACAATGTACTTCCTGTGACAGCGCACAAGGCTGCTGCCCCGGAAACTCTCCTCCACGGTCTTGAGGCGGCAACGGAGCATGTAGCGTTTCAGATCGCCCTTGCTGTCGGTGTACCAGACCACGATGTAGTTGTCGTCAGATTCGATGTAGTAGAGGTTGGACGCGCTGACGCAGAGCTTGAGGTCTCCGCTGTTGTCGAAAAGAGTGATCTTCTCCAGTTGCGAGACAGGCACCGCCTCGTCCGAAACCACGTTGCCATAGTTCATCAGACGGATGATCTGGTTTTTGTCCTGAATGGCGTAGTACATCCCGGCGAGGATGTAAGGAATTATCAAAGAAGTGTTTCCATACAACAAAGCCTTTCCCAGAGTCGCCGGGAACTGATCCCATCCGATCCCGGTGATCGGCACTGTGATGAATGAATATGCCAGACAGATCACAAGAACCTCACAGACACACCACGTGATGTAGCCAAGGATGTTCATCTTCAGCTTGTTCCGGGTCTTGTACATGATGAATTTGCTCAGTATGACGATCAGAAGGGAACCCAAAGCGAAGAGCACCGTGAAGACAAAGAACCGGGAATTGCCCAACGCCATCCAGCTGTTGTGTGAGAACGGAAGACTGACCAAAAGAAAAACGATGGAGAACAACGCCGTGAATGTCACGGTGTAGATAAGTTGGTTCTTGCCGCGCAGGTAACCGGGCAGAGGCTTGTTGAAAAAACTCATCCTTTTCTCTTTTTACATGGCAAATATAACACTTTTTAGGATTATCAAAAACCGGAGATTCACCACACATCCGGCCAAATCGCCACTAAAAACATCGAGATGGCTACACCACGGGCATATTCACCACTTAATTTTTGAGCGATTTTGGCATATTCATATTTTTGTCGGCGAGAATACCTTAATAATAGTGAATATATGAAAATCATCGGTACGGGAAGCGCGCTTCCCAGAAAGGTCGTGACAAACGACATGCTTGCCGGATTTCTTGACACAAGCGATGAGTGGATCTACCCTCGCACCGGGATAAAGACAAGGCATGTGATCACGGACGAGAACCTTGAGGACCTCGGGACCGAGGCTGTCCGCAAGGCTCTCGAGATGTCCGGACTGAAGGCTGAAGACATTGACCTTTTCATCGTCTCCAATGTCGTCTCCGAATATATCACCCCGGGAATGAGCTGCATCATCGGAGAGAAACTGGGGCTTAAATGTCCGATGTTCGACATCAACTGCGCTTGTCCGGGATTCGTCTATGCCTTGGATATGGCGGAGACATACTACAAGGCCGGAAAGATCAGGAACGCCATCGTGGCGTGCGTCGAGGAGCCGACCAGAATGGCCAGTTGGAAAGACAGAGGAACATGTGTCCTGTTCGGAGACGGGGCCGGGGCTGTAGTGCTGACCGAAGGGGACAACATCAAAGGCACAAAACTGCACGCCGAGCCGTCAAAGGATGAGATCTGGCAGATCAGGACACTTGTTGACACGCCTTACATCACAAAAAAGGAAGAGGACGTCCCGATGCAGATGAAAGGCCGGGAGGTGTTCAAGTTCGCGGTCAAGGCGTGCACGGAAGGTGTGCAAAGTCTTCTGGACGAAGTGGGAATCGACAAGAGCGAGGTGGCATACTTCATGATTCATCAGGCCAACCAGAGAATAATCGACTCGATCATCAACTATATGGGTCAGCCTGCGGAGAAGTTCCCCGTCAACATCACCGATCACGGAAATTCCTCGTCAGCCTCATGCCCTATCCTTCTGGACGAATGCAACAGGAAGGGAATGTTCAAAAAGGGAGATATTCTGGTCTTTAGTGCCTTTGGTGCCGGTTTGCTCTCGGGAGCGGCCGTAGTTGAATGGTAATCTGAACATTAATTACTATATTTGCAAGTATATGATAAAAAGTGTTATATGTGAACTGCTCGGAATCGAGCGTCCTATATTCCAAGGAGGAATGGCCTGGATCGCCGACGCGAAACTGGCCGCGGCCGTCTCAAACGCCGGCGGACTTGGACTGATCTCCTCCATCAATTTCGGCACGGAAGCCGTCAGAGAGGAAATCCGTAAATGCAGAACTTTGACAGACAAGCCATTCGGTGTCAACATCATGCTTCAGGCTCCCAATGCGGGGGAAGTGGCGGACATGCTCATCGAGGAAGGCGTGAAGATCGTGACAACCGGAGCCGGCTCCCCTGCCGCCTATATGGAGAAATGGAAGGCGGCCGGAATCAAGGTCATTCCAGTCGTGGCGTCCGTGGCCTACGCCCTTAAGATGCAGGAGCTCGGAGCGACAGCCGTCGTGGCCGAAGGCGCGGAATCCGGAGGACATATCGGGGATATCCATACAATGGCGCTTGTACCGCAGGTGGTTGATGCCTTGGATATTCCAGTCCTTGCCGCGGGTGGAATATTCGATGGCAGAGGGGTTGCGGCCGCTTTCATGCTCGGAGCCAAGGGCGTTCAGGTCGGGACGAGGTTCCTCATCGCCGACGAGTGCCATATTCACGAGAATTACAAGGCCAGACTGATCGCCGCGTCCGATGTCAGCACAATGGTGACCGGCAAGTCGCTCGGAGACGCCGTCCGTGGCCTCAAGACCCCGTTTGCGAAGAAATTCTTCAAGATGGAATATGACCCGGCCGTCCCGAAGGAGGAGGTCCTGAAGTTCGGCACCGGTTCGATGCGCAAGGCAGTGTTTGACGGAGACCTCGCCGGAGGAAGTTTTCTCGCCGGAGAGGTAGCGGGCATGATCAAGAAGAAGGAAACAGCCAGGGAAATTGTGGAAGACCTTATGGACGGAGCGGAGAGACTGCTCGCCGGGGCTCCCGGACTCTTGGCTTGAATCAATGACTATAAAGGATAAAACATGAATAAAAGAGTAGTTATAACAGGAATGGGAGTCATCTCCCCGGTAGGAAATGATGTCAACACCTTCTGGAGCAACCTTTGCGACGGAGTGTGCGGCATAGATTACATCAAGTCCTTCCCTACGGACAACCTCCCGGTCGGAATCGCCGGTATCATCAAGGATTTCAAGGCCGAGGAATACGGAATGGACAAGCCGTTCATAAGAAAGCAGGATCTGTTCACACAGTACGGCGTGGCCGCCGCCTATCAGGCGATGAGGCAGTCGGGACTCTCCTCCAAAGGCGAAGACAAGAACATCGATCCTTTCAGGCTCGGAGTCTACTTCGGTTCCGGAATCGGTGGGTTCGCCACACAGTACAGGGAAATCTCCAAGATGATCGAGGATCCTTCCGGCCAGTGGATCTCTCCGCTGTTCATCCCGACGATGATCTCCAACATCGCGGCTGGACACATCGCTATCCTCCACAATGCACAGGGTCCATGTCTTGACATCGTGACAGCCTGCGCCACATCGACCAACGCCATGGGAGAGGCTTTCCGCGCCATCAGGAACGGCTACGCCGACGCGATCATCACCGGAGGCTGCGAAAACGCCACCATTCCGATCGGCATCGTCGGTTTCGCCAACGCCAAGGCCCTCTCCAGAGCCACGGATCCGAATTACGCCTCACTTCCTTTCAACGGCAACCGTGCCGGCTTTGTCATGGCGGACGGCTCCGCAGCGCTTGTGCTTGAGGAATATGAACACGCCAAGGCCCGTGGAGCGCAGATTATCGGCGAGATGGTCGGCTACGGCAACACCTGCGACGCCTACCACTCAACAGCGCCGAGGCCGGACGGAACGACGCAGGCGAAGTGCATCGAGCTCGCCCTTGAGGAGGCCGGATTCAACAAGGAGAAGGACAACCTCTACATCAACGCCCACGGAACGGGCACAAAACTGAACGATGTCGCCGAGACGCTTGCCTACAAGAACGCCCTCGGAGACTTCGCCTACAAGGCTCACATCAGCTCCATCAAGTCCATGACCGGACACATGTTCGGAGCCGCCGGAGCCGCCGAGGCGATTGCCACCGTGCTCGCGCTTCGTGACGGAATCTGTCCTCCTACCATCCACCTCGACACTCCGGATCCGGAGTGCGACCTCGACTACACTCCTAACACAGCGGTCAAGACCGATCTGACCCTCGGTATCTCCGACTCGTTCGGATTCGGAGGGCATGACGCGTGCGTCGCATTCAGAAAGTGCAGTGAATGAACAGTCTACTGATCTCATAATTTCAGGAATATGGATAAGGAAGAAATAAAAAAGTTCCTGCCTCACAGAGAACCGATGCTTCTTATCGAGGAAGCCACAATTGACGAGGATGGTACCGCACACGCGAAATACCGCGTCAAGGAAGACGAGTTCTTCACCAGAGGCCACTTTCCCGGGAATCCGGTAGTCCCGGGAGTCATCCTCTGCGAGATTATGGCACAGAGTTGCGCGATACTCGTCAAGGATGAGATCCCCGGCCACTTGACCCTCTACGCAGGGCTTGATAAAGTGCGTTTCAAGAACTCCGTCAAGCCGGGAGATCTTTGTGAGGTCACCGCCAGACTGGTAGAAAGACGTGGACAGTTGTTCTTCTGCAACGCGAAACTCGAAGTCAACGGCAGACTCTGCTGCAAAGGCGAGCCAAGTTTCGCGCTTGTTCCTATTGAGGGATAGGAATGGAATACAGACTATTGGGCGAGGAGGAGTTCCGGGATCTGGAGTCGCGGATTCTGTATGAGGACAATCACATTCTCGTCTTCAATAAAAGGTCTGGAGAGATCGTCCAGGCCGACAAGACCGGGGACGAATGTCTCGCCGAGACGCTGAAAGCCTTCATAGCCCAAAGAGATGACAAGCCGGGCAAGGTGTATGTGGGAATTCCGCATCGCCTTGACCGGCCTGTCAGTGGTATAACAATCTTCGCGAAGACCTCCAAGGCTCTTTCAAGACTCTCGGAGATGTTCCGATCCGGGAATATTCACAAAACCTACTGGGCGCTGTGCTGCAAGGCTCCGGGAAAGGAGTCCGACGAGCTGGACGACTGGCTGGTCCGCAACGAGAAGATTAACAAGAGTTTCATCGCCAAAGGCGGAGAGAAGACACCAGGCGCTAAGCTGGCGAAACTGATCTACACGCACCTCAGAGACACGGAGAGATATTCATTGGTCGAGGTGCGTCTGCTCACAGGAAGGCATCACCAGATCCGCTGCCAGCTGGCCGGAATAGGTTGTGTCATCAAAGGCGACCTGAAATACGGCGCGCCACGTTCCAATCCTGACGGAGGAATATGCCTCCACTCCCACGAGGTGAAATTCGTCCATCCCGTGAAAAAGGTAGAGATGGACATCATCGCCCCGCCTCCGGCCTCCTGGAAAATATGACGGTCATCCTTTGACCTGAGGTTCCGCCACGCAGTCCTGCAACCATTCCGTCGGAGTCTTTCCGGTGTTCACCTTGAACGCCATGTTGAATGAGACGGCGGTCTTGAATCCGGACATCTCCGAAACCTCATTGATCTTGAGCCGGGGATCCTCCTTGAAGAGTTCCATGGCTCGCCTCACCCTATAATAATTCACAAACTGCCTGAAATTACGGCCGGAGAGGATGTTTATCGTCTTCGAAAGGTAAAGTTTGTTCGTAAGCATCCTGTCTGCCAGACAGGACATGTCGAACGTCTGGTTCAGGTAAGGCCTTTTCTCCTCCATGTACATCACAATCCGTTTGTAGAGATAGCTCATTTTCTTGTCCTCATCGACTTTGTCGGCATACGATGTCCTCAGATTGCCTTTGATGATGTCCTTTATCCTTTTCTCCGTCTCAAGGTTGACTACATAAGTCCTTCCGGTCATCGCCCTGAGATAAAGGAGGGCGTAGAGTCCAAGATACATGAACATGGATAGAGTCGAAAGGAGACTTCTCCAAAATCCGGAGGCCGGGACGCCGCATATGAAAAGCATGCCGGCCACAAGGAAAGCGATCGAATAGAGGAAGCGGGAATGCTCCTCCACATTATGCCACACAGCGGTGTGACGGAACATCATACGTATTCCGGAGAACCGTCTGTAAGCGATGTAAAGATAGTAGCACAGGACAAAGATGAACATCGGAACGAAGGTGGACACCGCGCGCTGACACTTGAAATCAAGGAAGCCGGCGGGTCTGAAACCGAAGCATACGAACATGACCAAACCGAACACGAGCAGACAAGCGGAGGCGTTGAGCGAAACCTTAGGCTTCTCGAAAGAGCAAGGATACATCACAAGTATGGCGGCCAACATTGAGATGTCCACAGCAAGTTCCTGCATCCCGGTATGGCATGGAAGCGCGAACTCCGACAGGATCAATGCGATGCCGCCGACGCACGACATCAGACGGATAAAGTATCTTTCTGACCTGTTTCCTTTACTGAGCACTAAATCATAGACAAAGAAAATGGACAACTCGATGAGAGCCAGAAATGCGATAAGTATTGTCATCTTCGGTCATTATTATATGGTTATGGTTTGGACAAGATAACAACAAAAATGCCCCGTGCGGTGGTTTGCACGGGGGTATGAAATGAGATTATCGTTTTCTTTTGGAAAATTCAGCTTTTCTTTGAGCCTTTTATCGAGTCAAATCCTTGCCCGTAAACTCCGCTGACAGAGGAAATCGAGAGGAAAGCGTCAGGATCCACCCTTTTGATTGACTTCAGAAGAAGATTCAGATCGGTCTTTCTGGTAATAACCATCAGGACAGAGGCTGGTTGCTTGGTGTACCACCCCTCTCCATTGAGGACTGTCACACCCCTGTGGAAATCACGTCCGATCATGTCGGCGATCTCCTCGAAATGTCTTGAGAGGATGAACAGCTGGACACTCTGTTTCGAACCGGCAAGGTACAGATCAACCACATAGCCGTTGACAGTAACGATGATCATGCCATAGACGGCGATGGAGAACTTGGCGTCGAACGGTATCACCTGCCCTGTGGTGTCAAACGAAGGGAACAACAGCGAGGATGTGATGATGAACACGTCAATTATCAGGATGATACGTCCCGGTGAGATATTCCGGAACTTGGTGATGATCATCGCAATGATGTCCGTTCCGCCTGTACTTCCGCCCTGGGATATGGACATACCGATTCCCACTCCCGCCATCGATCCTCCGATTATCGAGCACATCAGCTTGCCGTTGGACAACGCGAAATCCCGAATGATTGTCTCAGGGATAATGGATTGGAACACATTCAGGCAGACAGACGCAAGAATTATGGCATACACCGTCTTCGCCCCGAACGCGGGGCCGATGATGATGACCGAGATTATCAACAGTATCGTGTTGATCACAAAATAGGAATATCCCATCTTGAGGCCGGTGGCATACTGGATGATGGCGCTTATACCGGAAACACCGCCCCCGATGAGGTTGTTCGGTGTCAGGAAAATCGCCCAACCTACGGTGTAGATGACTATTCCGAGGGTTATGAGGAGATATTCCTTAACCCCTCTGAGAATTGTTGAAGAACCTATTGACATTGACACTATTTCAAAACAAAGTTTACTATCTTGCCCGGAACGACGATCACCTTGACGACATTCTGTCCGCCAACGTACTTTGAAGTCTGCTCCATCTCACGAATCTGAGCCTCGACCTCCTTAGGGGAAAGGGACTTAGGGAGTTCCACCGTGAAACGCATCTTTCCGTTGAAGGAAACCGGGTAGGTCACGTTGTCCTCGGCGGCGAGAGCCGCGTTGAACTCAGGGAAACGAGCGTAGGTGATGCTTTCGTTGTGGCCGAGGACTGACCAGAGCTCCTCGGCGATGTGCGGGGTGAACGGAGACAGCATGACTGTAAGCGGCTCAAGGATCTCACGCTTGTGGCACTTGAGTCCGGCCAGATCGTTCAGGGCGATCATGAACGCGCTGACGGTCGTGTTGAAGGAGAAGTGCTCAATGTCGTCCTGCTCCTTGGCGATCAGCTTGTGCAGGACCTTGAGTTCGGCAGGAGTGGCCTTCTCGTCGGTGACGATGAAGTTGTCTCCGTCAAAGAACAGCCTCCAGAACTTGCGCAGGAATCTGTTCACACCGTCGATACCTTTTGTGTCCCAAGGTTTTGACTGTTCAAGAGGACCAAGGAACATTTCATAGAGACGGAGGGTGTCGGCACCGTAGTCATCGCAGATCCTGTCCGGATTGACAACATTGTACATCGACTTGCTCATCTTCTCCACGGCCCAGCCGCAGACATATTCACCGTTCTCAAGGATGAACTCGGCGTCGGCGAACTCCGGCCTCCAGGCCTTGAACGCCTCAAGATCGAGTTTGTCGTTGTGGACGATGTTGATGTCCACGTGGATTTCGGTGGTCTCGTACTGATCCTTCAGGCCGAGGGACACGAACTTGTTGGTGCCCACGATCCTGTAGACGAAGTTGGAGCGTCCCTGGATCATGCCCTGGTTGACCAGCTTGCGGAACGGCTCGTCCTCGCAGACATAGCCGAGGTCAAAGAGGAACTTGTCCCAGAAGCGGGAATATATCAGGTGGCCCGTAGCGTGTTCTGTACCACCGATGTACAGATCCACATCACGCCAATATTCATCGACTTTCCTGTCAACGAGAGCCTCGTTGTTGTGTGGATCCATATAGCGAAGGTAGTAGGCGCTGGATCCGGCGAAGCCAGGCATCGTGCTGGTCTCAAGAGGATAACCCTCGTAGGTCCAGTCCTTTGCCCTCGCGAGAGGCGGCTCGCCGCTCTCGGTCGGTTTGAACTCAGTGATCTCAGGCAGCTGAAGAGGCAGTTCCCCGAACGGAACAGGAGTCGGGATGCCGTCCTTGTAGTAGATCGGGAACGGCTCACCCCAGTACCTCTGACGGCTGAAAATCGCGTCACGAAGACGGTAGTTGACCTTCCTGTGACCGATTCCGTGCTTCTCAACGTAGTCGATGGCGGCTGGAATGGCCTCCTTGACATCCAAACCGTTAAGGAATCCTGAATTGATCATCTTACCCTCCTTCGCGTCAAAGCTTTCCTCGCTGACATCACAGCCCTCGATCAGAGGAATGATCGGCAGATTGAATTTCTTCGCGAACGCATAGTCACGGCTGTCGTGGGCAGGGACAGCCATGATGGCACCTGTACCGTAACCCGCGAGGACATATTCAGAGATCCAGATAGGGACTTTGTCGCCGGTCATAGGGTTCACTCCGTAGGAGCCGCTGAACACGCCGGTGACGGTCTTCGTCTGGGCGATCCTTTCGCGCTCGGTCTTCTTTTTGACAGCGGCAAGATATTCATCCACAGCCTCTTTCTGATCCGGAGCGGTCAGAAGCGGCACGAGGTCGCTCTCAGGAGCCAGCACCATGAAGGTCACGCCGAACATAGTGTCCGCGCGGGTTGTGAATATGGTCACATCGTGCTCAGTCTCACCGTTGTAGCACTTGAAAACAGCCTCGCAGCCGTTGGACTTTCCGATCCAGTTGCGCTGCATCTCCTTGAGGGAGTCGGTCCAGTCGATCCTGTCCAGCCCTTCGAGAAGTCTTCCGGCATAAGCCGAAACCCTGAGCTGCCACTGCTTCATCTTCTTCTGCTCCACAGGGAAGCCTCCGCGGACCGAGAGTCCGTCCTTCACCTCGTCGTTGGCCAGCACGGTCCCAAGTCCGGCACACCAGTTCACAGCCGTCTCACCCTGATAGGCGATGCGGTAGTTCATCAGCGCGTCCGACTTCTCTTTTTCGGAATATGCCTGCCACTGCTCCGCCGTGAACGGTTCGTGCTCCGTGCAGGCGGCGTTTACGGCAGTGCTTCCGCCTTTCTCGAACGCGGCTATCAAATCCTCGATCGGACGAGCCTTCTGAGCGTCATTGTCGTACCAAGAGCCGAACATCTTCAGGAAAGCCCACTGGGTCCACTTGTAGTAGGCCGGATCGCAGGTGCGAAGCTCACGGCTCCAATCGTAGGAGAAACCGATCCTGTCCATCTGCTGACGGTAACGGTTGATGTTGTTGACCGTCGTCACCTCCGGATGCTGTCCGGTCTGGATGGCATACTGCTCGGCAGGAAGGCCGAAAGCGTCGTACCCCATCGGATGAAGCACATTGAAGCCCTTGAGTCTTTTGTAGCGGGAATATATGTCGCTGGCGATGTAGCCCAGCGGATGGCCGACATGCAGACCTGCTCCGGACGGATAAGGGAACATGTCCAGAACATAGAACTTCGGCCTGGAAGGATCTTCCTTTGTCTTGAAAGTGCCGTTCTCGGCCCAGTAGGCCTGCCACTTTTTCTCAATTTTCCTGAAATCGTAGTCCATTTTATTACTGTTGTTGATTACTTATCATGTTTTTTCAGCCCGAAGCTGCCTTTCTTCTCCAGACGGAACTCGACGTAGAGCGACATTCTGGACTTGACCTTCTTGCCCATCAGCCAGCCCGGTTTCCAGTCCGGCGACGCGCTGATGATCCGCACGGCTTCCGCATCAAGAAGCGGATCCACACCCTTGAGCACCTTGACATCACGGATCTTGCCCTTCTCGTCGATTACGAAATCCACAAGCACACGGCCCTGAATTCCGTTCTTCACGGCCTCCTTAGGGTATTTCATGTAGGTATATACCCATTTTTCAAGGAAGACTCTCGGGTCACGGCTGCCGAGGAACGACGGACGGTAGTCGCAATCGTAATACGGCACGACAGTGTCATCACCCTTGGATTTTGTCAGCTTTGACAAATCTGAAGGATTGAAGATAGGCTTCGGACCGTTGATGAGAGCCACGGAATAGTTATAGACATATTCAAGTTCCCTTTCCATCGTGTCGTAGTCTATGATGGATTGGGTGTCGCGTTCGGTGCCATATTCAGGATAATGGCCGGTCGTAAAGAAGATCGATGGTATCTCCTTGCCGTAGAACGCCCTGTGGTCGGAAGGGAATGGTTCCTGTGCCGTAAGAGTCGGAAGGATCGGTTGCAGTTGGCCAGCCATGGACTTCAGGACTTCGTTCATGTCGGCGTTGGAGGAGGTGTAGGCGTAGAAGCCATCCCCACCTGTGCCGACCATGTCCAGATTGATCATCGCGTCAATGTCCGCAACCTCCGAGAATGCTCTGTTCAGGAAATACCATGAGCCGGCGAATGTCTGCCGTGAGGCCCCGAAAGCCACGAACAGCACAGAGCGTCCGAGCAGCGGACTGTTGGTCTGGAGCATCCGCGCCAGTTCAAGCATCATCGCAAGGCCGGAAGCGTTGCCGTTGGCTCCGTAATATGTCCGCTCAACGGTACGCCCGTCTATCGTCATCGTGTCCGTGCCAAGGTTGTCCATCCTCGCCCCGATGACTATGTATTTATTCCTCAAGGACTTGTCGCCACCCTGAATAAAGGCTATGACATTGCGTGAGGTCAGCGTGTCGCCATTCTCCTGACGGATGCCGAACACATCGCCGTCCTCCCCGGACAGCACGTCAACGCCATATTTCTTGAATATTCCGGTGACATATCCAGCGGTCATCCTCTCGCCTTCGGAGCCGGCCTTGCGCCCCTCCATCACGGCTGCCGAGATGGTCGAGACGTGCTCCTTGAACGCGCGGACGGTCTCACTGTCCTCCAGATCGGCGTAGGAGGCTCCGTCCCTGAACTGGGCTTCCGCCGGGATGATTCCGATGAAGATGGCGCAGATGGCCGAAATGATCGTGATTTTTCCTTTCATCATTGTTTCCTTTCTAAAATCCACGCGCCCTTAGGGCAAAAATCCTGCCTTTGCAGCTCTTCCAACGATTTCTTGGCCTGAGCCTCGTCATCTGTCGGACACACACCCACGGCTGTGCTGTTCCTGAAAGTGAGCAGTTCGCACTTATACCCCTTCGCCGCTATCTCCTTGACATACCGCTCGGCATTTTCTTTGCTGGAGAACGAGCCCAGAATCACACAGAAACGATAGCGATGGTTGGCAAGACGCACAGAATCAGCGGCGGCAAGCGAGTCCGCCTCGGCCTTTCGGGCCTTTTCCAGCGAGTCCAGACGGATCCGCTGCGTCTCCTCTTCCTGACGGATGGTTTCCGCCTTAGCCTCAATCCATTCAGAGTCAGGCCGTCCGGCAAGCCTACGGAAGAAATCGCAGCCCGTCACCGAGGCGGCGACGAGTGCCATGATCGCTATTGTCAGAAACGCATTTTTCATAACTTACAAAGTTAGTGAAAATTCCACCCTAAGCAAAAATATAAAATTATAAGTATATTTGTAAATCAGATAAGCAAGAATATTATGGCAAGAGAGATCAAATTTTCCCTCGTTTACAGGGATATGTGGCAGTCGTCCGGCAAGTACGTTCCTCGTGTGGACCAGCTTGTCGAAGTGGCACCGGCCATCATCGATATGGGCTGCTTCGACCGCGTCGAGACCAACGGCGGCGCGTTCGAGCAGGTGAACCTCCTTTTCGGCGAGAACCCCAATGTGGCCGTCCGCCGCTGGACCGCCCCTTTCCACAAGGCCGGCATCCAGACGCATATGCTTGAAAGAGGCCTCAACGCCCTCAGAATGAACCCGGTTCCGGCCGATGTCAGGGAACTGATGTTCAAAGTCAAGAAAAAGCAGGGCACCGACATCTCCCGCTCGTTCTGCGGCCTGAACGACCACAGGAACCTGCGCCGCTCCGTCGAGTTCGCCAAGAAAGGCGGAATGATCTCACAGGTGGCCCTCTCCATCACCAACTCCCCTGTCCACACTGTTGAATATTACATGGGCATCGTGGACAAGGTTGTTGAATATGGCGCCGACGAGATCTGCCTCAAGGACATGGCGGGAATCGGCCGTCCGACCTTCCTCGGCCAGCTCACACGCGACATCAAGAAGAAATACCCTCATATTCTTGTCCAGTACCACGGCCATTCGGGACCGGGATTCTCCCCTGCCTCGATGCTTGAGGTGGCCCGCGCCGGCGCTGATGTCCTGGACGTGGCCGTTGAGCCGCTCTCCTGGGGCAAGGTCCACCCGGACGTGATCACCATCAGGGAGATGCTGAAGGCCGACGGCTTCCTTGTGAAGGATCTGAATATGGACGCCTACATGGAGGTGCGCCGCCTCACGCAGAAGTTTATCGACGACTTCCTCGGCTACTGGATCAACCCTTCCAACGCCAAGATGAGCTCGCTGCTCGTGGGCTGCGGACTGCCGGGCGGAATGATGGGCTCGATGATGGCCGACCTCAAGGGCTTCCAAGGCGCGATCAACGCCGCCGAAAGGGCTCACGGCCGTCCTGAAATCAGCCTCGACACATTGATGGTCAAGCTGTTCCAGGAGGTTGAATATGTCTGGCCGCGTCTCGGATTCCCGCCACTTGTGACTCCGTTCAGCCAGTACACGAAGAACACCGCGCTGATGAACCTCCTGAACCTTCTGAACGGCAAGCCTCGCTGGACCACGATCGACAAGGACACCTGGAACATGATCCTCGGCAAGATGGGCCGCCTTCCTGGAGAGCTCGCTCCGGAGATCGTACAGCTCGCCAAGGAGAAAGGCATGGAGTTCTACACCGGCGACCCTCAGGAGATGTACCCGGACGAGCTTCCGAAATTCCGTCAGATGATGAAGGAAGAGGGCTGGGACGAAGGTCAGGACGAGGAGGAACTCTTCGAGTTCGCGATGCACGAGCGCCAGTACAGGGACTATCGGAGCGGCGTGGCCAAAGAGCGCTTCAACGCCGAGCTGGCCGACCTCAAGGCCAAGGCGAACGCCCCGATCGAGGTGGTGCGTCCTGTGGTCGAGATGCCGAAGTTCGATGTGGATGAATATGCCAGGCGCTACCCTCACGCAGTTCCTGTCCAGGCTCCGGCCAAGGGTCAGCTTCTCTGGCAGGTCGATGTGGAGGACGATTCAGTCGCTCCGATCGCCGGCACAGAGGTCAAGGCCGGAAAGGGCATAGGCTTCGTGCAGACATATTACGGAATGGAGGAACTGGTTCCCGCCGTTGACGGCCGCATAGTTGCCACCCTCGGCAAGCAGGGTGACAAGGTCGCCAAAGGTGAGGTCGTCGCCTTTGTCGAAGGTTCCGCCGACGCCGCCGGTGCAGCGGATGATGCAGGTGCAGCCGGTTCCGCTGGCGCAGCCGACGATGCAGGTGTAGCCGGTTCCGCTGGCTCAGCCGCCACAGCAGGTTCCGCTGGCGCAGCTGACGATGCAGGTACAGCCGGTTCCGCTGGCGCAGCCGCCAAGTAATGAATATTCAAAAAGGATTGAAAGCTGTCTCTCCGGTCACTTCAGCAGACTCAGTGACCGGAGAAACTTTAATAGCATCGACAAGTTCAGAGGCCGAAAAAGCGACTTGCCGTAACAACACCATTGTTTCGGGCGCTTCGGTGGTTGGCGGACTTTGTCAAACCGCAAGCCCAGAGGCCGAAAATGTAGGCCCAGCCATCGAAAGATTAAACACATACGAGCCGTTTCCAGAGCGCAATACAATTCCCGTTGAGCGGCATCCTTTCGAGCCATTCCTGCCGGCTAATGCCAAGGTGCTGATGCTGGGCAGTTTCCCGCCCCAGCCCAAGCGCTGGAGCATAGATTTCTACTACCCTAACTTCATCAACGACATGTGGCGGATCATGGGCCTGATCTTTTTCAACGACAAGAACCGTTTCGTTGACGTTGCCGCCAAGAAGTTCAGACTGGAGGACATAGTGGATTTCTGCACCGGAACCGGCATAGCGATGTACGACACCGCCACCGCCGTCCGCCGCCTGAAAGACAACGCCTCCGACAAGTTCCTGGAGGTCATCACTCCGACCGACATCCCCGCCCTGTTAAGGGAAATCCCTAAGTGCCAAGCCATTGTAACCACCGGCGAGAAAGCCACCGACACCCTCTGCCAAACCTTCGGCACCTCCGCCCCCGCCACCGGTGAATATTCAGAATTTCATTTCGAAGGCCGCCCGATGCGCCTCTACCGTATGCCATCCTCCTCCCGAGCCTATCCCCTCTCACTCGACAAGAAAGCCGCCGCCTACCGCCGCCTCTTCACCGCCCTCCACATGGTATAGCCACATAAGGTAGAAGCCCTGGTGCAGCCCTACAGTGCGTCCCAACGGTGCAGTTCCACGGCGCATCACAACGGTGCTGTACTACGATGTGATCCCACACACCCACCTCAGGCAACATTTTAACCCAATATCGTCACCCAAGAGAACAGTACGACACGCTTGGGCAACACTTCCGCGCCTTTCCGTCGCCCGGAAGCACAGCGGCAGACCCTTCCGTGAGCAGAATGCGGCTTTTCGCTCACGAGACAACCTCGGAAGACCCTTTCGTGAGCAGATCGCGCCGTTTCACTCACGAGACAACCTTGGCAGACCCTCCCGTGAGCAGAACGCGGCTTTTCACTCACGAGACAACCGCGTAAGACCCTTCCGTGAGCAGAACGCGCTGTCTCGCTCACGAGGCAACCTTGGAAGACCCTTTCGTGAGCAGAATGCGCCGTTCCGTTCACGAGACAACCTCGGAAGACCCTTCCGTGAGCAGAATGCGGCTTTTCGCTCACGAGGCAACCTCGGCAGACCCTCCCGTGAGCAGATCGCGCCGTTTCGCTCACGAGACAACCTCGGAAGACCCTTCCGTGAGCAGAACACGCCGTTCCGCTCACGAGACAACCTCGGAAGACCCTTTCGTGAGCAGAATGCGCCGTCTCACCCACGAGACAACCTCGGACTCGGAGCTGTCGTGCGCTACGAGGACTCTACGGGCGCTCCTCGATGCCGCCGAGGTTCGACCAGAGCCAGTGGGACTCGTAATAGGACTTAGTGCCTTTAGGAACCGTCACCTTGACGGCTGAGCGGTCTGTGCCGTTAAAGAAAAAAGATGACGGGTCGCTCATGTTTGTTGTTATCTCGTCAACATCCTCCTTGGTCTTCCAGTTCAGCTCAAGTTCCAAAGGAGTTTTGCATGACACAAATGTGTGAACGTCTATGGATTTGACAGACTCAGGGATAACTATCTTATCAACATTTGTTCGACTAATAGAATATTCTCCAATCTTCGTAGTGCCTTCCTTTATCACCACCGTACCGGTCTTCTTTTCAGGAATCCAACTCAGAATCTCTCTCACTATCCGACCCTCGTGCCTATACAAAGCCTCGTCATACAGATAGCAGTAGTACTCTTGACCTTCCCTCGGCGCGGTTGTGGTAATCTCAAGTTTAGAACAACCAGTAAACACCGGATTTGACTCAATCCTTTCTAACGTGGAAGGTAAAATGACACGTTCAAGATTCCCGCAATAACAGAAAGCATAGGCTCCGATCTTAGATATCCCTTCCGAGATAGTGACTTTCCTTAGGTCACCGCACCCTTCAAAGGCCCAATTCCCGACCCCTTTGACGGTATAGGTAATCCCGTCATACTCAACCGTACCGGGAACCACGACATCTCCCGAATACTTGCCTCCGCCCGGGTTACCGGTCACCTCGACGAAATCCATAGAGTAACCTTCGGCGGTCTTGTAGAACAGGCCGCCAACCTCGAACCCGGAAGAGAATTCCTTCACGGTGACGGTGCAGCCTGACCTGAAGCCGCCGTCCTCGGTGACAGCGCTGACCTTGGCCACACCCGCCGAAACGGCTCTCACGTTGCCGTCGGAATCGACCGTGGCCACGGACGGGCTATCCGACTCCCACCTCACATTGCGGTTAGTGGCATTGGACGGGGCGACCGTGCAGGTAAGTTTGGTTGTGCCGTTCGCGCCGATCGTCACGGACCACGGCTTGACATCCACACCTGTCACCGGAACCACCTTGGCCTTCACCGTCACCTTGCAGGAGGCCGTCTTCCCGCCGTCCTCGGTCGTCACAGTGACCACAGCCTCGCCGGCCTTCACGGCAGTCACCCTGCCGTCGCCGCCGACCGTGGCGACATCCGTCTTGTCCGAACTCCACGTCACCTTCCGGTTGTCCGCGTTGTCGGGCTTCACCGTGGCCGTAAGCGTCTCCGTCTCGCCCTCCGTCAGGGTCAGCTCCGTCTTGTCCAGAGTGACCTCCGTCACGTTTACCGCCTTGGCCTTCA
>ERZ773165.673-NODE-673-length-24209-cov-3.620891_pt1 | contig 24209 bp, 20 predicted proteins | sample MGYA00581003_ERZ773165 | MGnify/ENA primary metagenome ERZ773165 (study PRJEB29015, sample SAMEA2737817) | human gut metagenome | biome: human gut; feature: human-associated habitat; material: faeces | place: China | collected 2012 ... | reverse complement strand
GTTCCTGCCTGATTTTTAGAAATTCTTTGGGATTGTTCTGGTATGACCGGTATAAATCCATTGCCGAAGCACTGATTAATCTGATTGTTTCCATTATACTGGCACAACGCTTTGGTACATTCGGCGTTTTTATGGGAACTTTTATCAGCACCGTTACCACAACACTCTGGATTGAACCGTTTGTTTTATATAAGTATCACTTCCAGACACCGGTATTTCCGTATTACCGCAGACTTTTGCTCTACTGTATCGAATGTGGCGCTGTATGGCTGACAGCTCATTTTTTATGCGAAAAATGCACAGCTGCATTTCATATTACCGGCATCATTCCCGATATGACACTGCGTCTGATCTGCTGTACGTTAGTAGTAAATTTTGTCTTTATCATACTTTATAAAAACAATGATGCTATGCAGCTGTTACTTCATAAATGGAGAGGATTACGAAAATGAGAAACGAAGATTTTATATTGCTTCATTTTTTAAAATTTGCGCTTTCAGCCAGCCCGGCTGCGGACTTTGACAAAGAATCCACCGACCGGAAACAGCTCTGTTTCATATCGGATTTCTTTAAAAAATACTCTGATGATATGAACTGGACAGAACTGATTCATACCGCAGACAGACACAGTGTCTTATCCCTGCTGTATGATACGCTTACCGCCGTCAATGTCTGCGCAGCGCAGTGTGAAACGCAAAATTCCACACCGATACAAAATCAAACCGGCAGTTTTATACCGGCACAGACTTTGCAGATACCGCAAATCCCGCAAGACCTAATGCGGCAGGTACAGATAAAAAGCACGCAGATTGTCCTGCAAAATTACCGACTGTTATATTACAGCAGTTTTTTAATTACCCTTTTGGAAGAAGCCGGCATTTCTGTCCTGCTTTTAAAAGGCTGGCAGACTGCACAGCTTTATCCTGTCCCGGAATCGCGCAAGTCGGGAGATATCGATTTGCTGATTCCAGATCCTGCACAGTTTGAACAGGCTGTCTGCGTTTTGGAAAACCACGGATTTCAAAAAGAATCCACACAGCTGACACATCACCATACTGTATTTACGGCTCCGGAACATTTTCATATTGAACTGCATGCCATGCTTTCCGAACCATTTGAACAAAATGAACTAAATACAGACATTGCGGCGCTTTTACCTGAATATAATAGTCACAGGATTCACAAAACCATACTGGGATATCCCATCTGTGCCGCCACTGACCCCTACGATGCGTACTATCTGCTTTTGCATATGTTACAGCACTTTGTGCGTGCGGGTTTTGGTGTAAAGCTGTTATGTGACTGGACAGTCTTTTGGAAACGCGGCCTTTCACAGGACACAAAAGAGGTCTTTTTACAGCTTCTAAAAAAAACACGGCTTGAAAATTTTGCGAAAGCGGTTACGGCGCTGTGTGTACTGTATCTGGGACTGCCTTACACGCAGATTTCATTTTTATTTGGAAATGTTTCTGAAAAGGAGGCTCTTTCCCACAACCGCAAGCACTATGCATCCTTAATGGATGAAATACTGGAAGCGGAAGAATTCGGACATTCCAGCACTAACCGTATGGTATTTTTAAAAACCAGCAGTCTGACAGGGTTTCTTTGTGAATTCCACCATCAGATGAAACTGGGAAACAGCCATTCCGACTGTATCCTTTTATGGCCATATCTGTGGTGCACAACACTTATCCGTTTTTTGAGAAACAACCGCAGAATCCGCAAGACAAGTACCTTGTCCATTTTTAAAAAGGCTTCCCAGCGCAGCCGTCTTTTGCGGGATTTAAAACTTTTTGAAAAATAGGTCAAAAGTATTGACTGACTAAATAAAAAGGATTATTCTAATACAGAAATGTAATGAATTGGAGGTTTATCAGTTATGGCAAACTATGAAAAACCTGTCATTATCGACACAGAGGAGCATTATGAAGGGGTATATGCTGCCAGCGGTGACAATACAGACAGCGGGGTTTCCGCACCGAAATGCGACAGCAAATACATGAATGGTGTATGGCATGCACCGGACTATAATAATACAACTTCTTATATCCAGCGTTTCGGCTGTAACGGATGTCCGGCTTTCCGTTACAACGGCTGCGGACTCCAGCTTGAAAAATACTGGGGAAGCTACGATGTTGATAACGGCAACCGCTATCCGAACTGGGAGCGTATCGGACACCAGCCTTATGATGCGATTGACTGGGGCGATGTCGGTATGTGCTAATACATAAGAATCCGTAACAGGCGGCATACAAAAAATCATCAGGGATTTTTAAAAGTCCCTGATGATTTTTTGTATTTCTTCCGGCAAAAGCTGCCTGCAGCGTGTATCCTGTATGGCATATACTTTTTTACATAATTTCAATGCTGTCGGGCGGTGTGTCGTAACAATGCACGTTCTCGGCAGTGAATCTTCCATAATATTTTTTAAAACCTGTTTTTCCGTTTCAATGTCGAGTGCCGAAGTGGCTTCATCGAGAAGTAGTACCGGTGCATTTTTAAGCAGTGCCCTTGCAATGGAAAGGCGCTGTGCCTGCCCTTCTGAAAAATTGTTCCCGCGTTCCCCGATTTTTTCATAAATGGTATCCGGAAGCTGTCCGATAAATTCCCATGCACACGCTTTTTTTAAGCAGTCTATGATTTCTTTATCTGTGGCATCCGGTTTGACACTTCGCATATTGTCGGCAATCGTTCCCGAAAACATCGCATTTCCCTGCGGTACATATGCATAAAGCTGTCTGGTGGCAGGAGAGAGCGGCAGTGTCTGTGAATCCTTCTGGAACTGGCTGTTTCCGTCCTGACCGGCATCACCTGCATATAGCTTCATCGTTCCCTGCTGTGGTTCAAGTAAAGACAGTAAAAGACGAAGCATTGTCGTCTTTCCGCCGCCGGAAGCCCCGACCAGTCCCGTAAGCTGTCCCGGCTCTGCCCAAAAATCCACGTCTGTTAATACCTGTTTTCCGGTATGATATGCATACGATACATTTTCCATGCAGACACCGATTCCCGCCCGCTTATTTTTCTTATAAAAGACTTCAGCCTGTTTTCTTTCCGAAAAATCTTCATGAGGCATGTCTAAAATATCCATCAGCCTGCCTGCCGAAGTCGTTATCGAAACGGCTGTCGGAACCATGGCAATCAGCGCATTGAGCGTACTGGTAAGACTGCCGGACAGCGATAGAAACAATGTCATCGTACCGTACGTAATCGCCCCGGTAAACACCCGGTAAATGCCGAGTGCGTAACAGCTGTACGAAACGACAATGCCGACAAATGACATCATAATTGATGTCATTGCACTGAGCTTCTGAAATTTCTTTTTCATCGAAAAATAGTCTTTTTGCAGTTCCTGTAATCTGCAGACGTAGAGTGGAATTAAATCAAATGCCTTAATCGCCTGGATATTAGAAAACGTTTCCTGATGAAATCCCGACATTTTTGCATTCATTGCCGCACTCTGTTTATTATTGGCCTGCATTTTGGAAAGCAGTGTCTTTGACATCACGATACTCACCGGAATTCCAATCAGCGCCAGCAGAGCAAACGTGACATCATAGTAAAATACAACCGCAAAAGAAGTGATAAATTTTGCCGTATAAATAATCAGATTCGGAATCCAGTTTAACACACCGGATGAAATCACGGATACATCACTGCTCCAGCGTGTCAGCAAATCTCCGGTATGATATGCCATTAACGGTTCTAACCGCGTTGTCAGCATTTTCTGAAAAATATCTGCTTTCATTTCCTGATCTACCTTTAACGAAATCATGTTCGACAGATAATTTAACAACTGTGTCACACAGATATTTCCGGCTGAAAATGCGATATACCACACAAAAGTCATAACAAGCCGCGAAGCCTGATGTCCGGTAATCAAATCAACCAAATCTTTGGAGAGCAGACTGCTTACCAGTCCGATTACCGTACCGAGAAGACCCGTTCCCGTGTAAAACACGATTTCTTTCCAGTACATTCTCACATACGAATAAATCCATACCGTCTGAATCCAAAGCTGCTTAAACCGCCCGCTTTTTAGCCGCTCACAAATCCATTTTATTTTTTTCTTCATTTTTCCTTCCTTAATAATATATGCTAGTCCTTTTTTTTTCTGCCAACCAACCGTCTTTACGCACCGCCATTATATTATTAAATATTTATCAATATATTCTTTCATCACAGCCGCCGCAGACGGTTCCTGCGTACAGTAAAGCTGACAGATTGGAATACGGTCCGAAAGTTTTTCTGCAAATAAAAGACTGTCATCAACCTGTTTTTCTGTCCATGCCGGTGAAATCATACGCTGTGCGGTGTAAAGCTGTCTTTCGTCCTGAGGCAGTTTACAGACCCGGTTCTCCGTTCCTCGTTTTAAAAGAATAATGCCGCCAAGCGGGTATTTTTTCGTTGTATAGACACCTGAAGTCCCGCACCATGGAATCCCATAGACAAAGACTTCGTCCTTTTCCATACCGAGCAGATTCAGATCGCCATTTAATACCGGTACAGCATAAAGCTTTTCCCACAATTTAACATGGGTCGTTTTTCCCGTACCTGATGATGCCGAATACAGCCATGCCTTTTCTTGATAATAGTTGGAAGCTGAGTGCAGTGCATATTTACCGTGCAGTGCCGCAAAATAAAAAAATGCCGCGCGGAAACCATAAAACAGTTCATCAACTGCTTCCTGCTGCGTCGAGCCGTCATAATAAAATACCGCTTCTTTACCGTCAAAGGAGAGTGTACACAATGCCAGATGATGATTGGACGGAAAACGCAGCATATAATCCCCACTGCACCGGTAAACATCTAACTGACTGCCAAACAACAGCAGTTCACCTGTAATTTCCGGGACTTCTGACAGCAGTCTGACACGCCAGCTCTGGGAAATACCGCTTTGCTTAACCGTATGAGCTGACGGATTTTCTTTTCCGTCCTCTAAAAAAGGTTCAAAAAACGCATGAAGCCATTCCTTTCTGCCTTTATAATGCACCTGAATGCCTGCGATATTGTAACGGCAGTAATACGCATTTCCCTTTGCCTGAAACGGAGCAAACGGAAATGCCTGCATTTCCTTAGCGGAAGCCTGTATCATGCCAAACTGAAACAGCGTCAGCACATATGTACTTAAATCACTGCTTATGGAAGCTGCTGTGACTGTGGAAGCTTCTTCGCCTATAGATGCGAGTTTCACGGTTTTGGTGTCCTCTGTCATTTCAATACTTTTCACATATTCCGTATAGGCAGATAACAGTTCTTCCCATGATAAATCCTTTTGTAACAAGTCCCAGATGACACAGCCGGTCTGATTGATTTTTAAACAACGGCGCCTGTCTGCAATCCGCTGTCCTGTCGGTATAATATAAAATGTATCCGCAAGCTGTCTTATCACATAACCCGCCCTTGTTTTCATCTGCACATCCGCCTTTCTTCATTTCTATATTACTTTTTTCATATGCTTTCTTAAACGCTTTTTTATCATATCATTATTGCATTTCCTTGACAATAGCAGGCTTTACGACTTATAATTTAATTAAGTATAAGATTCATTTATGGAGGTAATTTATTATGTCTGCATATGAAAAACCAATGATTCATGTTGTTCCTGAACAGGCAGAAGGTATTTTTATGGCAAGCGGTGATAAAACTGTCTGTCGCTTTGGCAGAACGGAAGCAAATCCCGGCGCTGATACCTGTCAGGCCTGTTCTAAATCCGGCGGTACGGCTTCTAAGCTTGCCGAAAGCACATTCCGTTCTGATTATAACGGATGTCCTGACAATATGCCGGAAAAGCAGTAGGACAAGTGATGCAGACAAATACTTCGGAATCTTTACCTCGTACAATTCCTGAATTGTTGGAAAACCATACCATTCAGGTTCAGCCGCAGGGCTACAGTATGTATCCGCTTTTTGTGCCCGGCAGGGATTCTGCCGTCATTGAAAAAGCGGACTGTGACCGGCTAAAAAAAGGTGATGTCATTTTATACCGCAGGGAAAACGGTATACTGGTTTTACACCGGATCTGCCGTATTACAAAGGACGGCTTTTATACGGTGGGAGATAATCAGACCGCAGTGGAAGGACCTCTGACCGCTTCGCAGATTAGCGGAAAACTGATACATATTATCCGCAACGGACATTCTTTTTCCGTAAATCACCCGGTTTACCGGATTCTTTCCGGATTCTGGCTGTTTCTGCGCCCGGTTCGCCGTCCCATTAGTCTGATGACTGCAAAGTTGAAAAGTATTGTAAATATATTTTTGATAAGGTACTAGAAAAAAGTTAGGCCTTTTCAAGTTTTTTATTTCTGTTATAATACTAAACATAACAAGCACACAGTTATTTATTTAACTAAAAGCTTATTACAATTCCCCCTAAAGAAATCGCTTCGGCGGTTTCTTTTTTTGCATTTTTTAAAATTATTTCTTTTTACAGTCTTTGAAGCTTTTTGTCAGGAACCGGTATAAGATATACGGTTTAGAAACGACTTTTTATCTTTATGAGCTTTCTGGTTTTACTGCCTGATTGCTTTCTGTGACATTGTTGGAGATTTTTTGATTTTGTGCTATACTGTGTATCAGATGATTTTACAAAGCGGCTGTTTTCCGATAACTGCCGGTATTCCTGATGACAGAATATAATTCACGAAAGGAAAATAGTGTAAAAAATCACACTGATGTGCTGATTTTTCACACAGCTATTTGTTTCTGGGCAAAAACAAATAGCCATGATGGCAGATGAGAAATCGCCTACGCGAATTTCTCATCGCCTCTTCGCAACAAGTTGCTCAGAAATGAGGATTATTATGTCAAATATTATTAAACGTACAAAGGGCGATTTGAAGTATCTTTTCAAAGACAGCGACAAGCTCTCGCCCAAAGCACTCAAGCGCAAACAGCGCGGCAAACGTGTTGCGGCAGGACTGGTTCTTGTACTGATTCAGCTGATTCTTACGATTCTTTTTTTATTCAGAATCATTACATTTTCAATCCTTCCGGTACAGTATCTACTGATTGTCAATGCAATCCTGATTCTTTTGCTGCTGTATGATTTTTGCTCACAGTTTACGAAGGCACATATTCTCGGTAAAATTTTAGCCGTGATTATGTCGTGTGTCATGCTGTTTGGATTTATCTTTATGACACAGCTTGCACAGACCTTTAATCTGATGTCCGGTTCAACAAAGACCGACATTGTGGATATTATCGTACTGGCAGATGACAAGGCCGACTCCGTGCAGGATGCCCTGTCTTATTCTTTCGGATATAACAGCGGCATTAACAGTGAGGCTGCCACAAAAGCCATTTCAGAAATTGAATCTAAAAATAATACGACATTAAATACGAAAGATTACACCGACTGGTCAGAAATGGTCAATGCCTTATATGCCAATAAGAATATTCAGGCTGTTGTCATGAGTGATTCACTCCGTTCAACTTTAACGGAGGAATTTGAAACATTTGAAGATAAAACAAAGGTTATCGGAACGATTACGATTACTACCCAGGTCAAGCTTTCCGCTTCCGATAAAAAGGTCAATGAAGAACCGTTTGTCATTTATCTGTCCGGAAATGACGGATACGGTCCGGTTTCTTCCAACGGCCGCAGCGATGTCAATATTCTTGCCTGCATCAATCCTAAAACCCGTCAGGTACTGCTTGTTTCGACACCGCGTGATTACTATATCACAATTGAAAATGCTTCCGGAAAGTCTGGTCTTGATAAACTGACACACGCAGGAAATGCCGGTGTCGATTACTCTATTAAGGCATTGGAAAATCTCTACGGTGTTACCGTGGATTACTATGTAAAGATTAACTTTACCGGCTGTGTAAAAGTGGTTGATGCACTTGGCGGCATTACCATCAATTCAAGCGTGGACTTTACAAACGGTCAGGATGCAGCTCCTGAAAGCTATCATTTTACAGTCGGCGAAAACCAGTGTGACGGTGAAAAAACTCTTGCTTTCGTAAGAGAAAGACACGTTTTCGGCGATGGCGATTTCCAGCGTGGACGAAACCAGGCTGCTGCCATCACAGCAATTATCGACAAGGCGACTTCACCTTCAATTCTTGCCAATTACAGTGCAGTGTTAAGTTCTGTTTCTAATATGATTTTAACAAATATGCCGCCTGCAACGATGACGTCATTAATTAAAGGACAGATTGCCAACACAACTTCATGGAATGTCCAGTCTTACAGCGTAGAGGGAACGCCGGCATCCCGCGATTGTACCGTATATAACCTTTCAAAGAAGTCTGTTGACCTGCCGGATTACGATACCGTAAATACAGCAGTCGAACTGATTCAGAAAATCAACAACGGCGAAGTATTCGATGTTTCCGAATACGTTTCTTCTAATTAATCAGATCTCTGTAAAAAAACTGCCGGTGCAGGATATGTATATAAAATACATTGCCTGCCCGGCAGTTTTTTTGTCTGACCAGCTACCTCCGTGTGCTGTTCAGCCTTTCAGATCCATTGTCGGAAATACCATTGAAAAGTACGCTTCTCTTGCTTTGTTGTTGTAGCCGTTCATTCTGCCGTTTAACACGTCAGAATTCACATTGACAGGTCTCTCATCGGCGCGTCTTACGCGTGCTTTCTGTCTGCTCTGTTCTAATGCAAGCATCTGTTCAAAACTTTCGCTGCTGCTGTTTTTCTGTTCAGCGGCAACTCTGGCTGTATTTCCAACTTTTGAAACACTTTCGACTTTGTTAATGAGTTCCACCCTGTTTACGATAAATGTTTCTGCTGTAATCTCCTCCTTGAAATTATGCTGTACTTTCTTTTGTTTTATAGTTCTTTCATACTATATCGGCACATCTTGTGTCCTATTTATAGTATCGGCACATTTTCTAAAAATACTTAGCAATAATTTCGGCAACACCGTCTTCATCATTAGACGGTGCTATGATATCCGCTTTTTCTTTTACCGGCGGATACGCATTTTCCATGGCAGCGCCAAGACCGGCATATTCAATCATGGAAATGTCGTTCATGCCGTCACCGCAGGCAATCAGTTCTTCCCTTTGCAGTCCCAGCTTTTCAAGCAGCGCTGCAAGGGAACGGTCTTTTGCCACATTTTTCGGTACAATCTCTAAAAAATAATCGGCAGAACAGAATGCATCAATGACATCTCCGTGCCGCTTCTGCAGTTCCTGCTGAATCGGTATCAGCTTTTCATGCTCCCCTGCAATTAAAAATTTGGCAACCGGATAATTTACATACTGTTCCAGATTTTCCACACGGCGGACGGACGCATCATTACATTTTGCCTCCCGCAGCACATATTCATCTGTATCACTTTCCGAAATCACCTCATCCTTGTCATATGAAAGAGCATACACACCGTGTTCTTTTGCCAGTGTACAGACATCGTGTATACATTCCGGCGGGAAATTCCGGCTGTAAATGACTTCTTTGGTCTTACAGTTGATAATATTGCCGCCATTGTATGCCAGAATATAACCGCCAACACGGGAAAGTTCCAGCGCTTCTGCCACCGGCTCTATGCCAAACAGCGGTCTTCCTGATGCCAGAATAATATGCACGCCGCGCTCCGCCGCCTCCATAACCGCTTTTTTATTTTGGGTTGAAAGTTTTTTCTCACTATTAATTAATGTACCGTCCAAATCAAGGGCAAGTGCTTTATATTTCATTTTCTCTCCGTTCCATAAACTGCTTATTTCCTGCAGTTGCATTATCCTTTCTATATTTTTATTGCAATAATTCCAATTTTTAGTGTCACTATGCATTTATTTACTTTATCATTCCCTGCTTCTTTTTTCAATCGGAAGTTCGTGTTTTAACCGGTCCGCAGTTTATGAAATGCTTCAATGACATCCATTTTCCCATACCCGTAAATATTGTTCGGATACACCGTATTGTTTTCGCGCTTTGCCCCCCGGATTAACACCGATTTAACCTCGTTTGTTCCCATATAGGGCAGATTGCCGTCCGTAACACCCCATGTCAGAAGAAGGGCAGCAGCACCTGCCGCGTGGGCTGCTGCAACGCTTGTTCCTGTCCGTGTCGTATATCCCCCGCCTGCCCGGACACCATAGACGTCTACTCCAGGCGCGACAAAGTCCGGTTTTATCAGACCTGTCGCTGTATAACCGCGTCCGGATGCTACATAAGATGCATCTGTAATATGATTATATGCCCCGACACTGATTACGCGCTCTGCCGCACCGGGTTCCGTAAGTGTTGTGGAAGGATTGGAATTCAAAAAATACGTATCCCCTGATAAAAACTGCTTTAATGGCAGCCATGCATTATATCGTCCCACAATATTCGTCAGGCTGTATACATGAATTTTCCAGATTCCCTGTGCCGGATTTATAAAACGCATAAAAATAACTTCATAACCTGATGCAGATTCCACTACTCTGTAATCCACTGCAACCTGTGAACGTTCCAGTAAAAAATTGTAGACTCCTCCTGTATCAATTCTTGCCGGAATCCGTGGAATCCGCTCTCCAGAAGGTGAGGTAATTGCCACCGATAAGATATCAAGACTTTCTGCCCATATTTCCATCACAAATCCGCGTTCACCTGCACCAACGGTAATTTCTATTTCGGAGGGTTCTGTATCTGATACCGCCAGACCTGATGTGTGTGTTCTGTTATTAGCTTCATTTCCTGTACAGGTTACAACTACTGTATTGACCTGCCTTGCCAATGTATTTAATAAATCTGCAAACGGCAGCGCACCGGTTCTTGAACCGGAAGCTGTTCCCAGTCCGACACAGATAACCAGCGGCTTTTTTTCTCTGATGGCATACTGCTGTAAAAAGCGCACCCCCATCATCATATCCGTTTCCGAATAGGCTTCTACCCGCTCCGGCAGCAGATAAAAGTCCCGCAGATACTTTTTGGCAGGTTTTAGCTTTACCATCAGAATCTCCGCATCCGGCGCTGCTCCTATGTAATCTGCGGTTTCCGATGCGGCAGCAACCCCTGCAAGAAATGTTCCATGTCCGTTTTCATCTCTTGACGGCACAATATCATAGGGATTTTGTCCTTCACGCTCTGCTGCGAGTGCCGCATTAATGACCTCCCGTGTATACACCGTGCCATACTGCACCATGCCTTGTGCCTGTTTTCTGTCATACTGCTCTGTCCCTGCTGCTTCTCCTGTATCTTCTTCATAATTTACAGATTGTATCGTCTGGTCCCAGACTGCCGCAATCCTGGTTCTGCCGTCTGACACTTTAAAATCTTCTCTTAAATAGTCGATTCCAGTATCTAAAAAGCCAATCAGCACGCCCTGTCCACGCACATTTAACAGGGGCTGATTCAGTGTTGCCGTAATTCCCGATGCATCAAAGCTGGTCGTATCCATCAGTCCGTACAGTTTCGGCACACTATAATATCCCTGTTGTATATTAATATTCCGGCTGCCCGGATAATTTGTATACAAAATACACCACGTATCATTAATACAAGAAATACAGACACCGTCCTGTCTTTGGATTTGTTCAAAATAAAGGGAATTATATTCAATAATATAATCCCCCGTTTCTTCCGATACAATGAGCGAACTGCAATCCGGCACTTTTTTTGCTCCCGTTTTTTGTATAATATATTCAGTTGTGCCTTTGCTTATGTATCCGTTTTATATCTGCTTTATCCTATGGATTTACTTTATCAGCCTGCTTTATCCGTTCTGCTGTGTCAGTGCTGGTATTTCCATGCCGCGCATCTGAATTACCGGCGCACCCGTCTTTTTAATGTAATCGCCTGTGATAACGACTGTTCCGATATTGTTGTCCTTTGGAATTTCATACATAATATCCAGCATATAATCTTCCAGAATGGACCGCAATGCACGCGCTCCGGTCTTTTTCTCCATTGCTTTTTGGGCAATTGCTTCCAGCGCATCATCCGCAAATTCAAGCTTTACTTCATCAAGTTCCAGCAGCTTTTCATACTGCTTTAAAATCGCATTGCGTGGCTCTTTCATAATCTTAACCAGCATATCTTTTGTCAGGTTTTCCAGCGAAAAGATAATTGGCAGTCTGCCTAAAAATTCCGGTATCATGCCAAAATTGCGCAGGTCTTCTAAAGTTACCTGCTGCAGCAGGTTCTGGTCTTCATCATATTTATCCTTTAAATCTGCTGCAAATCCGATGGACGACTGCTGGTTTAAACGCTCTTTGATAATCTCATCCAGCTCCGGAAACGCACCGCCACAGATAAATAAAATATTTTTCGTGCTGACTGTGACCTGCGGTACCATCGCATTTTTACTGGTTGCACCGACCGGCACCTCCACATCACTTCCTTCTAACAGCTTTAACATGCCCTGCTGTACGGATTCCCCGCTGACATCACGGCTTCGAGTTTCCTTCTTTTTGGCAATCTTATCAATTTCATCAATAAAGATAATGCCGTGTTCTGCACGTTCTACATCATTATCCGCCGCCGCTAAAAGCTTGGATACCACACTTTCAATGTCATCACCGATATAGCCTGCTTCCGTAAGGGACGTTGCATCGGCGATTGCAAGCGGCACCTGCAACAGTCGTGCCAGGGTCTTTACAAGATAGGTCTTTCCGCTTCCGGTCGGTCCGATCATTAACATATTGGACTTTTCAATCTCTACATCTGCCTGATCTCCTGCAGCTACCCTTTTATAGTGATTGTAAACAGCAACCGACATGACTTTCTTTGCATAGTCCTGTCCGACCACATATTCATCGAGCATATGCTTAATTTCGTGCGGCGCGGGAATGTTGCGTAAATCCAGTTTTTCTTCCGGTTTCTTTACCTTTTTCTTTTTCTTTATTTTCTGATTTTCCGGTATATCCATATCCTGATAGTTCATATTGCCAAACATTCCCATATTCGGCATCCCGCTCATTTTCATCATATCATCATAATTCATACCGCTGTTATTGATAGTATCAAATGTCTTTTGCAGGCAGTCCTGGCACACATAGACATTTCCCGGCATTGCAATCATTTTACCCGCCTTGCTTTCCGGTCTTCTGCATATATAACAAATCTTTTCGTATTCCTCTTCCTGATTGTTGATTGTATCGTTATTTTCACTCATTTTTTCACCATTCTGCCGCAAAATACGGCACCTTCTTTTACTGTAATTTTGTATACACGTTTAGTATACAGATTTGTCTTTGTTTTTACAATAAAATCTCTATAAAAAAATACCCGGTATGATGCAGATGGACAACATCTGTCCCTGCATTTTACCGGATATTTTACTTTATTGATTTACAAATTTATGTTTGTGCTTTATGTGCTTTGCCGGTTCCTTTTAAAGCATTATGCCGGAATGCTTATCAGCTCTTTTTGCCGAGAGTTACTTCAACACTCTTTAATACATACTCACTGCCTTCCTGATGATAGTACTGAACCGTTACCTTTTCACCGGCTGCGTAGTATTCCATAATAGACTTGAGGCTGGACATAGAGTTTACGGACTGGTCGTCAAAGCTTACAATAATATCATAAGCGCCCAGACCTGCCTGTGCAGCTGCTGAATTATTTTCAACGCTTCTGATTAAAACCCCCTGCGGATAACCGTATGAAGAAGACATTGCACTTGTAATATCCACACCGCTGATTCCCAGGTAAGCGGTTTCTGAACTTGAAACCTTGGTTCTTGTTTCACGGCTCATCAGGCTGTCAATGATATCCATGACATTTGATACCGGAATGGAGTATGCCATACCTTCTACGCCATCACTGGAGGTCTTTGCAAAGTTAATTGCGATAACCTTACCTTCTGCATTGAGTAATGCACCACCGCTGTTACCGGAATTAATCGCTGCATTTGTCATTAAAAGGCCTGAAAATGTTACATTATTAACAGTAATAGAACGGTTTGTCGCGCTGATAATACCATTTGTTACAGACTGTCCTTCACCCAATGCATTACCAATAGCAACAACCTCCTGTCCGATGGCTACATCATCACTGTCTGCCAGTTCTGCGATTGCAATACTGTTGATGGTTGAATCCTTAATATCTGAAAGATTGATTGCCACTACCGCAATATCCTTATCAGACTTTGAACCCTTTACGGTTGCGCTGACAGATTCCCCGTCTACAAAGACACATTTTAAATCATTCACATCTTCTACAACGTGTGCATTGGTTACAACAAGCAGTTCCTTATCGTTTTTGCCAACAATAATACCGGTTCCGCTCGTCTGTGCTTCATAAGACTGGCTGCCGCCAAATAATCCGTAAAATGAAGATGAACTTCCTGACGATACCGTCGTTGTACCGTTTAAGGCAACCATTGCCGGAAGTGCTGCATTTGCAACAGACTGTACGTCCATGCCTGTTGAAGAAGAAGCGGTACTCTGTGCTGTCGTTGCTGTTACATTGGAAGTCACGGTTGCGATGTTGTTATAGTCGCTTGATGATTTTACCGGAAGAATCGTACTTCCCGTGTAATATACGCCATACATTACTGCGCCGGCAATTACACCGAACACGGCTGCCGAACCTGCCAGTTTTGCAAGCCTTTCTCCAAAACCTTCTTTGTTTCTATCCTTCTTTTTCTTCTGCTTTCCATTCTGCTGATTCATACTGCCCTGTCCGGCGCCTGCCTGCTGATAGGACGTATCCTGCTGGAATGTACTACTCTGCTGATAATAGGAAGTGTTATTGTTTTCCTGTTCAAACGGAATATTTCCTGCGCTGTATCTGTATTCTGAACTTTCTGCCTGTGTTGTTTCCGTTGCATTTTCATCGTCGTAATGAATTCGTTCTCCTGTCTTTGGGTCAAATCTCGGTCTTGGGTTATACTGGTTATTTTCGTCGTTATACATATCGATTTCTCCTCTCTGTCGTGTCTTTTGTTCTTAGATAAAAAAGAACACATCTCGTCTATGCTTTGTAGTATAGTAACGAAATGTGTTCTAATTGTGTTTTCCCTGTTAAGAATTTCTGAACTCGCTCTGCGATAAAAAGATAATTGTGATGCCTGCAGCACAATTATCTATGTGAAGAATCTTAAATTTAAGGATTCTTCACATTACTACTGTCCCGCTACTTCCATAACAGCCTTTGTAAGTTCTTCAAGTTTTGCATCTGCATCCGCTAAGTTGCTGCCCTTAACGCCCATGTAGAACTTAATCTTTGGTTCTGTTCCGGACGGTCTTGCACAGCACCATGCATTGTCAGAAAGTGCATAATATAATACGTTGGATGACGGAAGTCCGGTAGACTTCTTTTCGCCGGTCTTTAAATCAACACATTCATCCTTCTTGTAATCTCTTGCTTCGAGTACGTCCCATGAACCGAACTTCTTCGGTGTTTCGTTGCGGAGCTTATCCATCAGTTCTGCAATCTTTTCAGCCCCTTCTGCACCCTTCATGGTAATTGCCTTCTGACCTTCTTTGTAGTATCCGTATTTTTCAAAAATCTGAATCATCTGATCCCACAGAGTCATGTTCTTTGTCTTGTAGTATGCTGCTGCTTCACATAATGCCATAACGGCAACAACTGCATCCTTATCTCTTGCATGTGTACCGACAAGGCAGCCATAGCTTTCTTCAAAACCAAATTCATATTCGTATGTACCCTGCTGTTCAAAGAACTTAATCTGCTCACCGATATACTTAAAGCCTGTTAATACCTCAATCAGCTTTACATTGTATTCTGCTGCAATGGCATCTGCCATATTGGTAGATACGATAGTCTTTACAAATGCGCCGTTATCGTGTAACAGATTCTTTTCCTTACGCTGTGAAAGCAGATATTCTGCAATCAGCATACCGGACATATTTCCTGTAAATGCCTTGTATTCGCCTGTCTTGGTGTCTTTTGAATATACACCGAGTCTGTCGGCATCCGGATCTGTTGCCAGAATGATATCTGCATCTTTTTCCTTTGCCAGCTTTAATGCCAGTGTGAATGCCTTTGGGTCTTCCGGGTTTGGATATTCAAGTGTTGTGAAATCCGGGTCCGGTTTTTCCTGTTCTTTTACAATATAAACATGCTTAAAGCCCAGTTCTTTTAAAATTCTTCTGACCGGAACGTTACCTGTTCCGTGGAACGGTGTGTATACAATCTTGATATCATCCGCTACCTGTCTGATAATATCACCGTTGATGCTCATTTTCTTTAAAGCCTTGATATAAGCTTCATCCATATCATAGCCGATAACATTGTAAAGACCGCAGGCTTCTGCCTCGTCTTTTTCCATGGTCTTTACCGTATTGTAATCTGTAACAGCCTTTACTTCTGTAATAATCTGTGTATCCTTTGGTGCTGTAATCTGTGCGCCGTCTTCCCAATATACTTTGTAACCGTTGTATTCCGGTGGATTATGGCTGGCTGTAATGACAATACCTGCGATGCAGTGCAACTGTCTTACGGCAAATGATAATTCCGGTGTCGGTCTTAATGACGGGAAGATATATGCCTTGATTCCGTTCGCATTCAGGCATAATGCTGCCTCGTCTGCAAATTCAGGGGACATTCTTCTTGAATCATATGCAATCGCAACGCCTCTGTCTGCTGCATTTTCCTTCTTAATAAAGTTTGCAAGTCCCTGTGTTGCCTTTCTGACAGTATAAATATTCATGCGGTTTGTACCGTTGCCGATAACACCTCTTAAACCACCTGTACCAAACTCTAAATCTTTATAAAAGCGGTCTTCAATTTCTTTTTCATTACCCTCAATTGATTTTAATTCAGCTCTTGTTGCCTCATCAAAATATTCATTGGCACACCACGCCTTGTAAGACTCCATGTAACCCATAACTTTAATCCTCCATATTTCTTCTTTTTACCGATTGAATTTATAAAAATTATAATACAATCCCTTTTTGAAATCAATCTTTTAATGATTCTTTAAATGCAGCAGCAACATTTTCTAACGCTTCCTGCTCATCCGGACCGTCTGCAATCAGCTCTATTTCATCACCGCATTTAATTCCTGCTGCTAAAATTGAAATGACACTCTTTGCATTGGCCGTCTTTCCTTCTCCATAAGCAAATGTAATATGGGAATCGTATTTGACAGCAGCATCGCACATTGCCCCCGCTGGTCTTAAATGTATTCCCAATGCACTTCCTACGACTATTTTTTCACTAACCATCTTTTCTCTCCCATCCGCTGTTTTCAGCTTTTTATTCTACCGGTTCTGGCCGGTTGTTTCAGAGGTACCGGCTGTTGTTGTTTCCTGTGTCTGCTGTGTTGTTGTTTCCGGCTGTGTCTGTGCTGCCTGCGCCTGTATCTTTACGGCTGCCTTATAGGTATCGTCCAGACTGCAGCCGCCCGGCAGCTGAAACTGTATCGATAATGTATATGTTCCTTCTTTTAAGCCTGTCAGATTCACCGTAGCTTTGATATCCGATGCCTGTGCTGCTGCCAGTGCTTCATCTGAACCTGTCAGTATTACATGAATGGTATCCTGATCGGTAATTGCTGCTTCCAGACCTGATGATAAACCGGAAAATGTAATATCAGATGTCTTCACCGTAAATTCCCTGCTGTGCACATCGGAAATCTTTACCGTAATGGAAACAACCGAATCCGATACCACACTCACATCAGACGGCACAAAATCTTCCATCCACAGACGAAATGTCTTATCACTGCTTAACCCTGTCACCTTTAACTGGTCGGAAGGTATCGTAATCTGTGTAATCTGGTCTAAAACCTTTGTCTCTCCCGAAATCGTAATCTGGTCTGCGGAACTTTGTACCTTATGAACGGTATAACCGTCCGCCGGTTCACCCGAAACAGAATATTTTAACGGTACAGTTTTAGACTTTTTGACATTTGCCGTATATTCCACTTCACTCTTTGACAGTTCAAGCTGCGGATCATCAATTACATTACCGTCCGCATCGTATAAAACAATCGGTACAACACTCTGGATATTATCCTGTGCATTGCTGATGTCGCAGATGGCTTTAACCTGCGCAATCTTTGCAATGGTGGTTGATGAACCGGTAATCTTGATGGTCGATGGCGATACGGACTGTTTCGTGACTACATAGCCTTCCGCTTCCGTACCGTTGACTTCCATGCCAACATCAAACTGCTGTGTTACCCTGTTTTCAATATCCAGCTTAACCGCTGTTGTCTTTGGCGTTACTTCGACATTGGTCAGCGTTTTGCCGTCTTTGACAACCTTTACATCAATATCGGCATAATCGGCAAATGCCGTAATCCTGCTTAAATCTGCCGTAGCTACAATATCTGCCGCTTTAATATCCGTGATAACACTTTTAGGTCCGCTTACATAAACCGAAATTTTACTGCCATCTGTAATCTCATACGTATAGCCCTTATCCGTAAGACTTTCTGTATTAATCAGCTGCACCGGAACGGTACTGATTGTCACCCCCATGGTCGGGTCGTAAATATTGACAATAATCGTCCACAATACAATTGCGCATAAAGCTGACAGGATTTTCAGGCTGAAATTTCTAAATATCTTTTCTTTCATTTTTCAACCTTCCTCTCCAAATCTTAAACGACTTGACATCTACTGTTTTCTTGCGCAGATACTCCAGCTTATTTCTTAAAGAATCCCTGTCGATGTCGCGGATAATCGAACCGCCCACCGCCACGGATACTGCACCGGTTTCTTCTGATACAATAATTGTAAAGCTGTCGGTGCCTTCACTGATGCCGACACCCGCACGGTGTCTGGTTCCCAGTTCCTTACTTAAGTTTGAATTATCTGACAGCGGAAGATAACACGTTGCCGCTACTACTCTGTTGCCCCGCACAATTACCGCGCCGTCATGCAACGGTGTATTATGCTCAAATATATTAATGAGTAGCTGGCTTGTTACAACACCGTCTACCTCGATACCGGTGCGGACATATTCCTCCAGAACCATATCCTGCTCGATAACGATTAATGCACCGGTCCGCACCGCTCCCATTTCATAAGCGGCACGGACAATCTCATCGGCTGTTTTGCTGCTGAACCGTTCACCCTTTTCCCTGCCTTCACCAAAGTTAAACAGTCCAACAACCAGTTTTTTGCGCCCGAGCTGCTCTAACGCACGCCGCAGCTCCGGCTGGAAGATAATCACCAGCGCAATAATGCCGACACTGATGGTTTTTCCCGCAATCCAGAGAATTGTCTTTAAATTCAGTATATATGCAAACAGCGCAAATAATACTACAATGATAATTCCCTTGAGCAGCACCCATGCTTTTGTATTTTTAATCCACACCAGAATATTATACAGTACCACTGCAATAATGATAATCTCAATGACATCTGTCCACCCAATCCGTGGAATATATAATTTTGATAAATAATCGCTGAAAAAATTATTCCATGCTGTCACATACTCACCTCATTTCTGTTCCTTCCGGTCTTTACTCATTTTACCGCTTATAGCTTTTTTAAATATTTTCGTCATCCTGTTCTGATGAAGTCATATCACTGATGTCATGCGCCTTTTTCGTCTTTCTCGCATTAATCTGCTTGACCTTGACTTCGGCATTGACAATATTAATTTTCGGAACAGCTTTTACGTAATAATAGTACTCATCATCTTCATACTGTACGTATTCCGTTCTGGAATAATCCACACTGAAAAACAAAATCTGGCACAGATACCCTACAACCCCGCCAAGCACGGTTCCCACAATCATCAGAATCAGATTGATTTTGGCACCTGTCACTAAAATTCCTGCAAGCAGTACGATAAACTGTACCACAATCCCTGCCGCAATGGCATAGGTCCACGCATTATCAATCTTTAGCCGTCTGACTGCATATACTGCCGTAATCGTAACAACCATTGCAATTACAAACAGAATCATTTCTTTATTATTAAACAGACTTTCTACAATATACGAAATCTGCTGCATACTGTCATTGACTGACTTTGTCGTCAGTGCCGTTTCATATTCACTGGCTGTCTTAATAATGTAAAAAATAATCACACCAAATGCCGCCGGAATCATGGCGAATGCGTTAAAGCACAGCCCCGCCGCAATTGGAAGCAGGTACGGCATTTTTATCCAGCAAAGCAGTACCGTAATCACTAAGAGATACCCCTGCTTCGGTGTAAAACGATAATACAGCAGATACATTAAAAGAACGATTCCCAGTACAATCAATGCAAATTCCGCAGAAATCGCATATAAATGAATCAGCATAAATACCGATAAGAAAAATATCATAAATCCATTTGGAAGAAAGGCACACAATACTGCCATTGCCACGGCTATCAGCGGATTTTTCAGCTTTGACATATATCCGATGCTTGCATTGAGCATCAGAAAAGAAACCAATGCCATCACAAACCGTACTGCCGGAACCAGATACGTATCGTATGTATTATAGAATTTCTTAAATCCTTCCTTTAATTCCAGTAAAAAAACCATGTGAGTCCTCCAATACTATTTTTTCTTTCTCTGGCTGTCGTAAAAACGTTCCAGCTTGTTCAGTCTTGAAAAATACTTTTTCAGACCTTTCCGCGAATGATTATACTGATAAGCATAGACCATTGCCGCAATGATGGTATATACAATTAACATCAGGATATAATATATTCCCAGCTTTTTTCCCACTGCCGCATAATCGAGCGAATTAATGTCGGCAACCAGTTTTTCAAGGTTGCATAACACATACAGTATCACCATGATTATATATGCAAATGTTGTTGCAATTAATGTACGGAGTACGCCAAACGCTACATAATCCCCCTTAAAATAGCGGGAATTTTTAATCATCTGCCTGCCTTCGTTTTTTTCATAAATTGCCATTTTTGTCATCATTTTAATCTTATTTTCATTCAGCAATTAATTCACCTCACTGCAAGTCATATTAGTGTAAGCATATCATATTTTTGTCTAATTGTATATTACTATTTGCGAGTGACCGCCATTCGGGGCTACAACAATTCGTACCCGTCTGCCTTCTGCCGTAAAAGTTCTGTCTGTGTTGGCAGAAAGATAATTGCTCCACACCTGTCCGTACTCGTCCGGAAGCAGTCTGGCAAGCACCGTCTGAATCCTGCTGTCAAATGTGCCGCTTCTCTGCTTGATATAGATAATGGTTACATTCGGCTGTGTGATGATTTCTCCATAATATGTATCATTTTCTTCGCATACATAAACATTGGAATAACGCTGTGTAAATCCGATTCCTGAAAGTCCGTCTGAAATGCTGCCGCTGTTATCACCGGAACTGGTGTTACTGCCGCTGTTGCTGTTGTTTGAGGGATTACTGTTACCTCCGTTATTATTACTGCCGTTTGCCGATGAATTGCCGCCGTTATTTCCTGAATTGCCGGAATTGCTGTTGGAAGCCGAATTGCCGTCTGAGCTTCCCGAACCGCTGTCCGTACTGCCGGAATCATCTCCGCCGTCCGAATCCGAATCACCGGAACCGCCGTCATAGGAGCCGCTTCCCGAACTGCCTGAGCCTGTCCATGAACCGCCTGCCTGCCCGCCGCCTGTACCTGTACTTCCGCTGTCAGAGCCGCTTCCTGCGAATGTTCCACCGGATGACGTACTGCCCGATGCACTGCCGCTTCCGGATGCATTATTTTTTGCAAGGGTTGTACCGGTGTAAACCGGAAGGTTATTTTTTGAACCCTGTGCCACATTTTCAATTCCTTCAATGACAACTGAATCGGAAACGGTTCCGACAGTTGCTGTTACAACGGTTGTTCCCACTGCCTTCACTGTGAGAATTCCGTCTTTATCAATCTCTGCCACAGACGAATCCGAACTACTCCAGATGAGTGCCTGGTCCGTATTTTCGGGAACAACCAGTGCTGTCATCTTTAACTGCGTGCCTACCGGAACGGCACAGTCTTCAAATTCAATCTCTACTTCTGTTTCTGTATTGCTCATCTGCTGTGCCTGCGCCGAATCATCTTTTAACTTAATCCGGTCCACGCTAACACTCGCCGCATTGCTTTCCTTTTCCTTTTTTTGCTGTATAGAACCGGAAACGATGGAAGCAACTGTCAGGATAATGACCACGCCTCCGACTACACCCGGAATGACCCAGTTCTTTATTTTATTTTTCTTTGCCATTTCTTACCTTTCCCGTTTTGTTTTTTACTTTAGTATACCACAATCCTGTGTGAATGAAAAATAAATATCGTGTAAAAATTGCAGAATCTTTCGACACAAACCTACAATTTCAGTGCAAAACATAAAAATATATGGAAATCTTACAAAAATTGAAATTTATTTGATTATTTGGATAAAAGTGTGTTCTACTCACACAGCTGTTCATACCACTGTTTTGTCATACTGCTGTCTTTTGCATTAAAAAACATCGTCTGTGTGTCCGTCTGAATCAGAATGTACGGCGCATTTCCTTTATATATAAAAAGCATACATTTTCCGTAAGTATTCCCTTTAAAATGCCCTACCGCATAGGTTTCTGTGGCGCCGCCGTTGGTTTTCGTAAAATTATCACGCGGCATTGTATCCAGCAGCTCTGCTCTCTGAATGGATTCTTTATCAAATGTGATTTTATAACCGCCGCCCTCAACCGTTACCCTGTTATTATCCATGATAAAATCCACTTTGACATGAATCAGCGGAAGCATTGCCGCAACCGTAAATACGATAGTTCCTGCAACAACAAATGTTATAATGCCCGTCCATATTTTTGCCCCTGCCGTTGCATAATTAAAGGAATAATTTCCCGACTGCATACGGTCCGCCACAAGCATATGTCTGTCATTGGGATTGTAGTAAAATCCTGTTTTCCAGTATTCGTCATCATCGACATATACCAGCGTGTTATCTGCATTTAAAAACTCATTTTTCTTTTTATACATCCGGAAAATCAGCACCAGAAATGCCACGCCTGACAGGCTTTCCAGTACGACATAGCTGTAAAACACAACCGCGTTCAGACTGTTAAAAATAAGTGCCTGTACGGCGATCATCACCCATGCCGCCGCATTACAGCTGCTCATGGCAAGGAGTGCTTCCCCGGTATATTTTTTTATCAGGTAATTGACCTGCTGGTTTTTCTGCGTATCCTGACTGTAAACCGTATGCTGTCTGCGGTTGATAAAAACATGCGCTATCCACGCCGTTACCGATACCGCCACGGCACAGATACAGAATATCCCCATTTCTTCCCAAAAAACCGGACGTTTTCCACACAGAAACGGCAGTACGCACAGGATTTCTATTAAAATAACGACTGCGTGATACCTGTACGGCACTGCGCTTTTTTCTGTCATTGTCAGTACCGCCGTGTCGATGTAGACCTTCTTTTTCTGCCCTTCTACAAGCCAGCCCTGCGCCACCTTGTAATCATACAATTTCCGGTGCATTGCGGCATTGAAGTAAATCGCCGCTCCCATGTATGCAAAAATCCATACAATCCAGATGATAACATAAAGTGCCATATTAAAAAAACACAGTATGCTGAGTGCCATGATTAAAATCAGATTAATGATATGAAACCGCTTCATTTTTCTTTTGGCATTCGTGACCTGTTCTGTCACCTCCGGTTTATCTGCGTGTTCCGGCGGAATATGCACCCCCAGAAGCATTCCGTTATTATACCGGTACTGGCTCATAAGTCCATACCACATCGCACCGATTGTAATTAAATTTGCCGACGCAAATGTTATAAACATAAAAATCCCCATACTTCCTCCTATCCGCAGACGTCACAAAGCGTTGTGCGAAAATCTTTGATTTTAGGATTGTCTGCATACCTTCATCTTAGAATAAATCCCGTCACACAGCTTTAAAAACTCTGCCTTTTCCATTCCCGTAATGCTAGCTTCCGCCGACAAAAGCTCTAATTCCGCTTCTAACTTTTCCCTGAACTGCAAATCCATATCAACAAAATCTGCCACTACCGCGCCGTGCCGTCTGTCAATCTTAATATAGCCTTCCGCCTTTAATATCTGATAAGCTTTATTCACGGTCATTGTATTAACGCCCGCTTCTGCTGCCAGCTGGCGGACTGTCGGCAGTTTTTCCTGCGCTTTTAATTCTCCTTTTCCGATTCCTTTCACTATCTGATTGCGAAGCTGCACATAAATCGGCACTTCACTTTCCATATCCAGTTCTATAACCATCTTCCGGTTTCACTCCTTTCCGATGCGTTTTGTATTATTTGTATTATACATTATAATACAAATAATGCTTTTGTCAACAAAATTTGGACTGATTTGCAGCTGTCTGTGCCAAAAAAAAAATGTGCAAAGCACATTCTCGCGCCGAGCGCGGTCGTTTGCGACAAACTACATCT
>ERZ773165.665-NODE-665-length-24377-cov-20.439684_pt1 | contig 24377 bp, 17 predicted proteins | sample MGYA00581003_ERZ773165 | MGnify/ENA primary metagenome ERZ773165 (study PRJEB29015, sample SAMEA2737817) | human gut metagenome | biome: human gut; feature: human-associated habitat; material: faeces | place: China | collected 2012 ... | reverse complement strand
GAAATGTTATTTTTTATAAAATGATAGTGCCTTCCCTGCTGCTTGCGGGGAAGGCACTATCACTATATGTAGGTATGCTATAACCGGGTATCACCATTATTGGGGATAAACAGACCCGTTTAAATCCTGTTGATATCCACATATCCATGCATCACGGCATAGATAGTGAGTGAAGAAACGCTTTTGATTCCTAATTTTTCCTGGATATTCTTGCGATGAGTAATTACGGTAGTGAGTCCGATACATAGTTGGTCGGCAATTTCTTTGTTGATTTTGCCTTGTGCCACCAGCGAAAGCACCTCGATTTCTCTATCCGTCAAGTTTTTCTCCCTGGAATCCGCTGAATCCATCATCGGGAGATGTTCTCCATGAGGATGTCCCGAACGTTGCAGACTCATCAATTCCTTGATGAGTTGCGTTTCAGGCACGTTGGTACAGATGCTGTGGAAACCTTGCAGTTGGGAATTTGGGTCACAACCTGGTGTCAGTACGATGGTATGATGGCGATGCTTTTCGTCAATGAAGAAGTTGCGATGCGCCAAAACGATGGGCATGGATACAAAATAGTGCATGAACCGCTCGGGTACACTCGATTCAAATTCACCGAATGTACCGAAGGTTTTGATTCTTACCATCGGAATAGCGCTTTCCAGCAGACTTTTCAGTCCCAATGCTGCCAGCGTATTATTATCTACAATGGCTAGTTCGGGCATTGATTTCCCTGCCATTGCTTTCATCATTTCTTCATTCATTATATCTTCTTTTTTATATATTTATAGGAAAGGGGTCAGGAAGGTAGCTGCAAACCATCCCTTGAATCTCTGCCACCCAGTGCGCCATTCTCTCCAGTTCTTTTCGTTGAGCAGGAAACTGTCTTTCTTCTCTCCATCGAAGAGCTTTACCAGCTGGTCTGTAGTGTAAGGGTCTACAATTACAGCATTCTCTTCGTAATCCCATCTAAGGCTTCTGGCATTGAGATTGGCGCTGCCCACCGTACAGAACTTTCCATCTACCATGATAATCTTGGTATGATGGAAGCCTGGTGTGTACATCCATACATGGCAACCAGCCTTCATCAGCTTATGGGCATTATAGAAACCGCAATCTGGAGTCAATGGAATATCGCTCTTGGTAGAGAGCATGATTTCTACCTTTACGCCTCTTTTTACCGCATTTTTCAGTGCTTTCTTCAGCTTGTGGCTCAGGGTGAAGTAGGGACTGATGATTTTGATGCTATCCTGTGCGTCGTTGATGGCGTTGACATAGAAATAACGGATGATATCCTTCGAGATGTGAGGTTCTCGGTTGATGATGCCCACCGTCTTGCGATAAGCCGTGGTGGTGGTATCGGGTTTGAGATTCTCTACCAGATAGTCCTTCTTCTCCTTGCGATAGTATTCTTCACCATCTATATGCTGTCCGCTTACTTTGTTCCACATCTTGAGGAATATCTTCTGCAGGGTATTCACCTCGCTACCATCAATGCGGCAGTGCATGTCATGCCATTCGCCTACTACTTCTGTACCATTGATATAATAGTCGGCAACGTTCATACCTCCTGTATAGGCAATCTGTCCATCAATGACCACGATTTTACGGTGATCACGGTTGAAGATGGCATGTACCCATGGAAACTTAACCGGCTTGTATTCATATATTTCAATGCCATTGGCACGTATTTTCTTGAGATGCCGTTTGCGCAATGGTTTGTTGTTGGATGAGTTGCCGAAGCCATCATACAAGGCTCTTACCTTGACGCCTTCCTTTACCTTCTCAGCCAGGAGGTCGAAGAGTAGGGAGGCGATGCTGTCATTGCGGAAGTTGAAGTATTCCAGATGAACGCTGTGTTTGGCCTGGCGGATCGCCTGAAACATATCATCAAATTTCTCCTGTCCGCTCATCAGGAGCGTAACGGAATTATCGTGAGAAAAGCTGACGCCTTTCCCACGAAGCTGGTTGACTATCAATGAATCGCTGGTCTGTGCGCTGCACAGCGAACAGGCAAGCATCAGTGTTATCGTTGTTATTATCTCTCTGAGTCTCATGTCAACTCCTAATAATCTATTTGCTTAAATTATTAATTATAAATTATTAATTAAAATCACACCATGCAGGCATAGTGATCAACGATGCCTTTCAAATGATTATCCTTATCTACTACGAGTACAGTATGTACCTTGTACTTATGCATAATGCGCTGAATTTCCGAAATCTTGGTCTTCGGAGTCACCATCTTAGGAGTGGTGGTCATGATGTCGTTCACCGTCTTGTTGAAGAACTCAGCCTGCCATTTCTCCATGGCACGGCGGATATCGCCATCCGTAATCAATCCGATGACACGATTGTCTTCATCAAGCGAAATTCCCAATCCCAGTTTGCCCTTGCTGACGTGAATGATAGCCTCGCCCAGGTGCATCTCCTTAGGGATGATTGGCATATCGTCGCTGCGCATCACATCTTCTGCGGTAGTCAGGAGGCGCTTACCTAATTCGCCACCAGGATGGAACTGTGCAAAGTCGCGCGGCTTGAAGTGGCGTACCTGCATCAGGGCTATTGCCAAGGCATCTCCCATCGCCAAAGCCGCAGTGGTACTGCTGGTTGGAGCAAGGTTCAGCGGACAAGCTTCTTTTTTTACCTTTACCGTGATATGGTGATTGGAATATTTCGCCAACAAGGAATTCGGATTTCCCGTAATCGAAATAATCGGTACATTCATGTGGAGTACCATTGGAATGAAGCGAAGCAACTCATCGGTCTGGCCACTGTTGCTCAGTGCGAGAACTACGTCTTTATCTGTCATTACGCCTAAATCACCGTGATATACATCCAGCGGATTGATATAGAAAGCAGGTGTACCTGTTGATGCCAGGGTAGCTGCAATCTTGGCACCTACGTGTCCACTTTTGCCTACACCGGTTACGATAATTTTGCCTTCGCAGTGGAACATCATATCAACTGCTTTCTCAAAATTACTATCCATGTAGGAAATTTGATCGAGTATGGCTTGAGCTTCGTCACGAAGGGCTTGCTCTCCATACGAACGGACTGTCATGTCGTCAATATTGTTTATCTTGTGATTCATTATTTTCTAAAAAATATGTTCTTTATTGAATGGAACTAATATACTTAGACAAGTTAATTAATATACTTTGGCAAGTTAATTAATATACTTAGACAAGTTAATTAATATACTTTGGCAAGTTAATTAATATACTTAGGCAAGTTAATTAATATACTTAGACAAGTTAATTAATATACTTTATTAAGCGAGCAAATCTGCGATGAGAGCCTCCAGCTTGTCTAATTCCAGCATATTGGCAGCGTCACTCTTTCCATTGTCTGGATCTGGGTGTACTTCAAAGAAGTAACCGGTTGCGCCGAAAGCCTTTGCTGCCATAGCCATGGCTGGTACGAACTTGCGGTCGCCCACGGTTTTGCCATCGCCAGCGCTTGGTCGCTGCACACTGTGAGTGCAGTCCATGATGACATTAGGAACAATCTCCTTCATGTCTGGAATGTTGCGGAAGTCTACTACGAGATTATTGTAGCCGAAGCAGTTGCCGCGCTCAGTGAGCCACACTTCCTTGGCACCGCTGTCCAAGGCTTTTTCTACAGGATATTTCATATCTCTTCCGCTCAGGAACTGTGCCTTCTTGATGTTGACAATCTTACCCGTTTTAGCAGCTGCAACCAAAAGATCGGTCTGTCGGCAGAGGAAGGCTGGTATTTGGAGAATATCGCATACTTTGCCTACAGCCTCAGCCTGATAACTCTCATGAATATCTGTGGTGATGCGAAGTCCATACTTTGACTTGATATCGTTGAGCATCTGTAGACCCTTTTCCAAGCCAGGACCACGGAAAGAGTGGATGCTGGTTCGGTTTGCCTTATCAAATGATGCTTTGAATATAATGTCGGTTCCTAACTTCTGGTTGATGCGAACGAGTTCCTGAGCCACTGTGTCCAGTAGTTCCATCGACTCGATGACACATGGTCCTGCTATGAATGTTGCCATAATTATACATGTTTTATTGTTATTGACTGCAAAGTTATTAAAAAAAGAAGAGAAAAGCAAAGATTCATGAACCTTTTTTGAGATATTATCCTTTGGGGCGTATCTTTTTCAATTTATTATGATGATATTTCAATGAAATTCTGTAAATTTGCAGTGTCTTAGACGTTACTTAGATGAATGTTCTAAGGAAGAAATAATATTGATTAATAGAATAGTCGAAGATGAAACTGATAGCAGATAGTGGTAGTACCAAGACCGATTGGGCACTGATAAGTGACCAGGGGGATGTGTTGATGACTTGTAATACTCAAGGCATCAATCCGATTCATCAGAGTGATGCTGATATCTTGCAGATTCTCTGTGATAAACTAGTGTTGAACGAGCAGCCTCAGGAAGTGTTCTTTTATGGCAGTGGTGTTACTGAGGCGATGAAACCTCGTATGCAGTCCTTGTTGCAGCAGTCTTTCCCTGAAGCTAGGGTAGAAGTGGAAGGTGATATGGTGGGTGCAGCTCGTGCTCTGTTTGGTGATAAACCGGGTATTGCCTGTATCTTGGGTACAGGTGCCAACAGTTGTCTTTATGATGGAAAGAACATCGTGATGAATACTCCGCCACTGGGTTACATCCTGGGGGATGAGGGTAGTGGAGCTGTATTGGGTAAGCTGTTTCTGAATGGTATCTTCAAGGGAACACTTCCTGCTTCTCTCAAGGAGAAATATCTGGCATGGTCAGGACTTGATTACCCTACTATTATTAATAAGGTATATAAAGAGCCTTTAGCCAATCGCTTTCTGGCTTCTATCTGTCCTTTCATTTCCCAGCAGATAGCCGAGGGAGAGAAACATGAAAACGGTAGCGATGAGCTGAACGAAGCCATGGCGCTCTACCGGATGATATTAAGTAGCTTTGAATTGTTTTACCGTAACAATCTAGTTCCTTATATTGATTATGTGAAGGCTAGCGTTGAGGACATCAGCAGGTTGGCGTCAGGAGTGAAAGCTTGGGATGCTTCTTTGGGCGAAAATCAGGAAGTAGGGTTTGTGGGAAGCATTGCCCACTATTTCGAATCGCCTCTCAGAAACGTGATGGAAGATGAACATCACCTGAAGATTGCTCTCATATTAAGAGCCCCAATGAAGGGTCTGATTGCCTTTCATTCTCTTCGAAAAGGTTAAAAGAATGGCAGTGAAGAAAAAGTATCAGAAAACTTAATAATGATGCATCAAAACGTATAAAATGCTACGTTTTGATGCATTTTTTGTTAATAAACCTAGATTGTATAACATTTTATACATGCCGTGTTAACATAAAAGTACCCATGCGTGTTTATTTATTCTTTATCTTTGCACCATAACTACATAGAACTATAACAATTTATATAATTAACATGAGAAAGATAGTTATGATTTTAGCGGCAGCTGCCCAGTTTGCATGATGCTACCTAGCCCTTTAAAATGCGTCCCGACGTAGCGCTTCTTACGTCCCGATGTTGGAAAACCTACGTCCTCGACGTAGTAACTGCTGCGTCGGGACGCATTTTCAGACCCATCGCTAGGAAAAAATAAACGCAGGCAAATCCACTTTGCCTGAGTTTGTTTTTTCAGTTTCTTTACGTCTTAATGTTCCAGATACAAGCCGTTCAGCTTTTCCAGGAACACACTCACTTCATCGTTTACCAACTCCATGAAACCATGGGTCTTACTATTGGAAACTCCAGGATAAGGAGTGTAGTAATGTTCATTGATAGGTTCTCCTGCGTTTCTGCCGAACATCAGGTAAGCGATATGATGCTGTTTCAATTCCGGCAGAAGAACATCTGAGAAGAGGCTGGAATCACCGATGGATTCAATGCCCGTTGTCATACCAAACTCATTGTTGTGCTCTTGTGCAAAAGGCAATGCCTGAGCCACGATGTCCTTGATGCTCTTCTGGTAGAGTGGGAGATTGATGACATCCTTAGACTGGAGATAAGTGATGTTGATGACATCAATATTGTGGTCTGGATAACGTTCCATCAGTTTCTTACCTGGCTGGTAGGTCTCAGAATAACCGTAAACCACATTCGTTACTTCCTCATCTGATAAGAGATCCTGTATCTTCTGATAAAGCTTACTGTAATCTTCCGCACTTAACTGACAGTACCATGCCTTGCCGTCTACCGGAAGGAGGTTGAGAACCACCGGCGCCTTGATGCCGTAACCATCTTGCAAGGTATCAAGATATTTGGCTACTTGCTGGGTATATACCGTGTGCTCAAGAAACCGGAGTATCTGGAGGCTGCCACCCGCGCCAAGGAGTATGTCCGTGATCATTTTCTGGACAAGGAATATGGTGGCATCTACTGGAGCGTAGATTGCAAGGGCAATCCGCTCGATACCAAGAAGCAGACCTATGCCATAGGCTTTGCCATCTATGGCTTCTCGGAGTATGCTCGTGCCACAGGCGATCAGGAAGCATTGGATATTGCCATCTCCCTGTATCATGACATCGAGAAGCATGCTTTTGATGCCAAGAACAATGGTTATATCGAAGCTTTGACCCGTGAGTGGAATCCGATTGCCGACATGCGTCTCTCGGATAAGGATGAGAATGGTTCCCGCACGATGAATACCCATCTCCATATCATTGAGCCTTACACCAATCTCTATCGAGTTTGGAAGACGCCGGAACTGGAGAAGAGCATCCGCAATCTTCTCGATATCTTCACCGATAAGTTGCTCAATAAGGAAACTTATCACCTCGACCTCTTCTTCAATGATGAGTGGGAGGGCAAGAGAAATATAGAGAGTTACGGTCATGACATCGAGGCATCCTGGTTACTCCATGTGACCGCCCTCGTATTGGGTGATAAGGAGGTTCTTCATCAAATAGAACGCCTTATCCGTCGCATTGCTGAGGCTGCCGATGAAGGTTTGCGTCCTGATGGCAGTATGGTTTATGAGCATTGGAAGGATGGCGATAAGTTCGATCTGCAGCGCCAGTGGTGGGTGCAGTGTGAGAACATCATCGGTCATATCGATCTGTACCAGTATTTCCGTACCGAGGAGAATCTGCTGGTTGCCATCCAGGGCTGGAATTATGTGGCAAAGAATCTGATGGATGCCAGAAACGGTGAGTGGCACTGGGCTATCCTCGAAGATGGCACAGTTAATACTGTAGATGATAAGGCTGGTTTCTGGAAATGTCCTTATCACAACACCCGTATGTGTCTCGAACTCATCGAACGAGACTATTAGACAGAAACACGCATCTGAATAGTTGATTTTATAAGTTGATCCTGCAGTTTTGCAGATTATGCTGTTTTTTATTCTTAATAGGGAATAATTGGCGTAATTTGCGAAATCTGCGGGACTTTTTTTGTTTATACCAAATATTTATTGTAATTTTGCAGTCAATGCAGGGCGCTAGCCCCAAGATTAAACATTAAATGTAAATTATTCATTCAAAATAAATGTATATAGCAATAGCAGGAAACATCGGTAGCGGTAAGACCACGTTGACCAAGATGCTCGCCAAACACTATGGCTGGAAGAAGTATTTGGAGCCCGTGGCTGATAACCCCTATATCGATGACTATTACAAGGACATCCCCCGATGGGCACTCAACATGGAAGTGTTCTATCTCAAGCAGCGATTCAAGAATCTGCTCGAAATCCAGCACAGTACGGAGACGGTCATCCAGGACCGTACCATCTTCGAAGGTGTATATGTCTTTGCAGCCAACAACCGCAGAATGGGCAATATGGACCAACGCGATTATGAAACCTACATGGAACTCTTCGAGTCGATGATGGAAGTGGTAGAGATGCCGAAACTCATGATTTATCTCCGTTCCTCAGTCCCTCATCTTGTCAAGAATATACAGAAGCGGGGACGCGACTATGAACAGAAGATGCCAATTGATTATCTGGAAGGTATCAACAACCTTTACGAAGATTTCATCATGAACAAATATAAAGGGAATGTACTCATCGTAGAAGTAGATGATCTCGACTTCGAGCACAACCCCAAGCAGTTTGGTGACATCATCGATAAGATTGATGCCAAGCTCTTCGGCTTCTTTTCTGAAAGGTAAAAGGGCTTTTAAAGGTAAAAAAGTAAAAGGGTAAAAAAGTAAGAGCAAGAAGAGCTAATCATAAAGTTCAAAGTTCAAAGCTCAAAGTTCAAAGCTCAAAGTTTAAAGTAAAAAAAGATGCATATAGCAATAGCAGGAAATATAGGTAGCGGCAAGACCACATTAACCAAGATGCTTGCCAAAAGATATGGTTGGAAGGCAAACTTCGAACCTGTGGATAATAATCCGTATTTAGCTGATTATTATAAGGATATGGAAAGATGGTCGTTCAATCTTCAGATCTATTTCTTGAACAAGCGATTCCACGATGTAGTGGAAATCTCCCGTTCAGAACAGACCATCGTACAAGACCGTACCATCTTTGAGGATGCCCGCATCTTCGCCCCAAATCTTCATGACATCGGCATGATGAGTGATAGGGATTTCAAGAACTATACCGATCTCTTCGATCTGATGATCAGTCTGGTAAAGCTTCCAGACCTGATGATTTACATCAAGAGCAGCATTCCTACGCTCGTCAAGCACATCGAGAAGCGAGGCAGAGATTTCGAGAAGAGTATCCGCATCGACTATCTCCAGGGCTTGAATAACCGTTACGAAGAATGGATCAAGAGTTATAAGGGCCGCCTCATCATCATCGATGGTGATAATTTGGAGTTTGGTGAGAATCCGGAAGATTTCCGCAAGGTTACCGATCTCATTGATGCAGAGCTTTTCGGTCTTTTTTAGAGAAGAGTTATGCTATGAACTTATCCTTCCTCTTCATGGAGGAAGGATACAACCACTCCCTCTGGTTCTCCGAACCGCTTTGGATTCCATTTTGTTACTGAAGTAGGATAAATGATAATATGGTTCCGGAAAACATTTTTTCTATAAAAAGTTTGGATTTCTCAATAATTATTATTATCTTTGCCTTGTTTTTTAAGAACGGTTTGAGCTTAATTAAGAAGATATTGACATATTGTAATAATAATGTTTTATGAAGAATAATAACTATAGAGGAAATTTGTTAGTGAGACGTTTGGTTATTTGTACTGATTTCGTCATTTTGAATTGTCTGTTGCTTCTCTTTATTAAATATGGATCACAGATTATTCCTGCTTACTTTGAATTGGCAACGAAGATCACTTTCTTTGTTGCTAATGCTGCTCTATTTCTTAGTGAATACAATTACTCTACTATCATCCATATAAGAAGAATCAGTTTCCTGCAAGTATTGAAACGTACTTTCTGGCTGGCTGGATTTACCATTTTTTGGTTCTTTGTTTTCGTGAGGCTGCTTAGTCATGGAGGCAATATGTTCTCGTTCAGTATCATCTTTGGCGTTTCATATTACTTCTTACTGATTCTGTCCCGTCTCTGTGAACTTAAAATACTCAAATATTTTCGTGCAAAAGGTCATAATAGCCGTGCAGCGATTTTCATTGGTAACGACCCGGCCATTGTAGAAATGTATAAAATAATGACCGAAGATCCTTCGGCTGGTTATATCGTGAATGGATATTTTGCAGATGAAGATATCGTAAATGCTCCAAAGGGGTTGAAAAGAATTGGAAGCATGAAAGACCTCCACATTATCTTGGCTTCAACCCTCAATGATACGATCAATGGATCTCCACATCGTGTAGATGAGGTGTTCTGCTGCTTATCGCATACTGAGTCAGAACTGATAGTGAAGATTATGCGCTTCTGTGATAAAAACGTAGTGCATTTTTATTATCTGCCTCGTGTGTTCGGTGAGTATAAACTGCATCTTGATGCCCGTAATTTCATGGGAAGAACGGTTTATTCCAACCACTTTGAACCATTGTCCAGTCTTTCGAACCGTTTTATCAAGCGAACTTTCGATATCGTAGTAAGTGGTATCATCTGTCTTTGTGTCTTGCCGTTCATTCCTATCATCGCGCTTATCATCAAAATGCAGAGTCCGGGTCCTATCTTCTTCAAGCAGGCTAGAACGGGTTTGAATGGTGATACTTTCTACTGTCTGAAGTTCCGTTCCATGCATGTGAATAAGGATGCTGACAAGGCGCAGGCAACCAAGGACGATCCGAGAAAGTTTGCCTTTGGCAACTTCATGAGAAAGACAAACATTGATGAGTTCCCTCAATTTATCAATGTATTGAAGGGTGATATGAGTATCGTAGGTCCTCGTCCACACATGCTTCATCATACTGAGGTATATGGTAGTTTGATTGATAAGTATATGGTGCGACATTTTTCCAAGCCTGGTATTACAGGTTGGGCACAGGTTACTGGATTCCGTGGTGAAACCAAGGAGTTGTGGCAAATGGAAGAACGTATCCGTAGAGATATCTGGTATATTGAGAACTGGTCGTTCTGGCTTGATATCAAGATTATTTTCTTAACAGCGAAGAGTATTATTTTCCCTGATAAGAACGCTTACTAGATTTAGAAAACCCTCCCTCTGGCAAAAATGCCAAAGGGAGGTTTTTTTGTGTAATCGCAAAGGCTTACGTTATTTTTTGATGAACTTACCTTTCTTCCGGCTGATGACAAGACCCTTCGTGGCTTTCTCTACTTGCTGGCCAGAGAGGTTGAAGAGCTTTTCTTCCTTGTTGTCTGCCTGGATGACAGGTGAGAGAATACCGGAAGTGCCCTTGGCAAAGACTAGATGGATGGCTTGCTTGCCCAATGCCAGATCCTCTTCATTGCTCTTGCTTACCATGTTCTGAGGTAACCACGCACGGTATGGCGATAACTGTGAGCCTGTGTACTTGTAGAAACCTAAACCCCAGGTACTCTTGTATGACAAGACGTAACCGTTGTTGTTGTCGGAAGATATATATTCCGACGTTGGGTTACCCTTCAAGATGGTAGCTTCATTGCTTTCACGAGAAGTGGGGTGGAAGTAGTTGGAACCTACAGGACCATACACCACATATCCCTTGTTGGCATTGATGATATTCACTTCTGTCAGCGTCATCGTGAAATCCCTGATGATGTCCGTCTCATTTTTGGAATTATGAGCTGTTGCCGCATAGGCCTTGACTCCTTCAGCTACTTTTGCATTAAATGGCAGACAGATGGTGCTCCAACCATAATCCTTATCATCACCTGTTTTTTTGATAATCAGTTCGTAGGCATCAACAAGGGTGAATTTAATCTTGTCTGTGGCTGCACCAAGACCTCCTCGTTGGTTGGCTGCACGAACGCAATAATCACCTGAACCGTATTGGGTAAGGTTGACAAAGCAATCAGTTACATTCGTCTGATATTTCCACTTTCCATTCTCATCCAGTTTGAAGAGGAAGTAGCAGAGTGCTTCTTTCTGGTCATTCCATTGCAGTTTGTCATCATCCAGTACCAGATTGTCTGTCCAGATGATGTGATTCTCTGTATCTACCTTTTCCTTATCTTCTTCTTCGTCGTCTTTTTTTGATTGCAAGCCCGATAGGGCATCAATCTGCTTGCAGAGTTCCTGCGGTTCGAAGGCATCGTTACCACCCATCACGTTGCGGATGTTGTAACCAGTAGCTTCGGCAGCCGTCAGGATGCAGTCGTCGGAACCAGGAGCCGGTGAGCAGGCGGCAAGTGAACGGGTTTCCAATGGGATTTGTGTATCAGAATCATCCACACTGTTGTATTCGTGGAATCTTACTACCTTTCCTGCGGTCATTCTGTTCCAGCCGTAACTTCGTGGCTGGGTATACATCTTCGTATTGAGGAAGGTACATGCAGGCGATTTGTCCCAAGGGCGTGCCAGGGTCCAGTCATAGCCCTTGAGCTGGGTTGGCTTGTCTGTCTCCGGTCTGATGATACAGTTGTTGAAGACATATCCCCATGCCTGACCTTCTTCTGTGCTAGGAGCCGCAATATTGTTACCTGTTCGGTCACGAAGGATGAGATTACATTTCTCAAACCAGATGTCGCCGTTTCCGCAAATCCAGTCTACCACACCCGCCAGGTCACAATTCTCGAAATAGCCGCGATAGTCTGCATTGGCGTTGGAAGAGTAATAGGTATCCTGCCAACTCAGGAGCGCCACATTCTTCAGAACGCTTCTATTGCCTTGGTCGCAGAATGCAACAGCACGACCTGCACCACTGGAACCATCATGAGCTCCCCAATAGTTAAATTGGTTCTCCAGGGTAAGATCCTGTGCATAGAAGTCGTTTGCTTTTTTATTCAGTTGGATGGTTGCCGTATAGCTGATACCTTCCACTACCGGATGGTTCCATATCTTAACGCCTTCCTTGCTCTGTCCGATAAGAGAGATGTTCGGCTTTGTGATTTCCGTCTTACCGTTATTCTTTCCGTCCATATCCTTACGAGGCTTTCCGTTCTCATCTACCGGATCTTCTGAAAAGGAAATCGTTGTATTTCCTGTCAGCTCATATTCGCCATCCGGAACGAAGATGTAGTAACGGTGATCAGTCTTGTCGTTATTGTTTGCTGCCTTGATAGCTTCATCCATGTTTCCATCCTCGCCTACGATAAAGTCGAAGTTGTGTCGGTGATAACGGGTATCTTCTTTCGCCACATGGAGGGTAAGGGTGATTTCCTGTCCATAAGCACATCCGTAGATGTCTCCGGTTGTCGTAATCTTTAAAGTTACAGTTCCTTCTGACGGCAAATCCCAATATTTAATGATCTGTTCCTTGCCGATGGCTGTAGAAGAACTAACATCTCTATACTGATAGTTGGTAGCTTTCATCGGACGGTTGAAGTTCAGCTTGATAACACCACTTCTTGGTACATTGTTCAGTTCGATGGTATTTCCGGTATAGGTAGTACCATTTATGGTCAGCGAATTTAATGTAGGAGCAAGCGTAGGCGTATCAAATTTGAATTTGATAGGGTAGGTCTCAACGACAATACCGCTCTGTGTCTTGACGGTAGCCACGCATTCAGGCGATAGAACGGTTGCCTTGGTCACTGTAACGCTACCGTTCTTTGTGGCAGTACCGGTAACCTCCGGTATTGTATTATTGTCATTGATCCATGGACTTACCGTGAAGGTGACGCATTTGTCAGTACCGCTCATCATGTTCTGAATCTCTGTAGCGCTTAAAGTTCTACCATTGCAGGTCAGAGATTCTATGGTTGGCTTTGTATCGTTTTGCGGCTTATATGTCACGCTGAAACTCTTACTGTAGGCACCGTCTCCCTGATTGAATTCTACCTTCTGGATGACTGTTTCCCCCGAGCAGGTCACTGATGCTTCTGTATTGTTGAGTGTAACGGTTTTTCCGGCTATCGTCAACTTTTTGCCGTTTTCCGTTGCTGTCCATTTTGCCTCACATCCAGGTGTAGATGGGAACTCAACGATAGAACCAGAATTAATCTGTATTCGTTCCGGATTCTTTGTATTCGATACGTTGTTGAATTTACCCTTACTGCCATCCAGGGTAATCTTGAGATCGATACTCTTTCCATCTGCTACCAGCTGCGTAACGAGAATACCCTTTGTTCCCTCATAGTTGATGGTTGGTGCACCATCTTTTTTTGCGAAATTCCAGGTAGCCGTAACCTTTTTTGTGAGGTTAAGAATATTGAATTCATTCGGCTCGAATACCGGGAACATACGGATGAATTTCTCTGGAGCCTTGTAGGCTTCATCTATTTCATATTTATTTCCTGCGCCATCCACCCAATGGTGAAGCGTGTTACCCTCCAAGTAAAGGGTTTTGTTCTTAGGAACGACAAATAGGTCACCGGCTTCCACCCATGTTGCCTCCGGAGAAGTACCTTCTGCCTGATTTCCGGCATTATAGGTGATGTAATAGGTATTCTTCATCTCCTTGAAGCAGACTTGCAGATTGCGGTGGTTGGTGATGTTGCCTTCCAATACATATTGGGTTCGGATACTGTCGGATGTGAGATAGTGATCCTTTCCCGTCTGATAGTTCTCTGTCTTCTTGAGATCAAAGACAGAATGCTTGGTTGTACCGTCGTCATTCATCTCCAACAGGACAAGCGGTTCTCCGTTCTCATCCAGTGTATTGAGGTCAAGAATCTTGTCCAGTTCATATCCCTTCTTTCTGTTGAGCGTTATTCTGACGCGTTCACCCTTATGGAATGCCAGACCGCCATCTTCCAGCTTTTTGAGTTCGTGGTTCCCTTCAGTTGTAACCAGTTGGATGTCCTTGATGATGCCACGCAAGTCGTCATTGGTTGCAGCATGCAGGGTTACCCAGTTGGCTGCAAGCATCTTGATTTCCAGCCACTGGTAGTAGGAGTAGTCATCTCCAATCTTGATAGCAGGACGGAGATTTGGATTCTTCGTGGTATGTGTATAGACATACATATAGGATTCAGCTCCTTTCTCCTCTTCTTCGAGTGAAGGTAATCCCACCTTCTTTCTCTCGATGTTGGTACGTTCTCTGTCGAGCGTAGGAACAGAATCGTCTATCGTCGTCGTGGTAATCTCTGAATACGACATGAGGGAAACCTTGGTGCCTGTACCGGATGGAAACCAGAAGGTTGTACCCGGTCCGAAGGCACACCAGTTATCAAACTGTTCGTTTCTGATATATCCCTTCTTGCCTGTATCGCACCAGAGGGCAGCATCTCTCCAGTGTTCCGAATCTACACTGTTTTCACGCACTTTCACCCATACTTTTGAGGTCCAGAACATCTGCTTGTTCTTTCCGATATTCACGGTTTGAGCGCTTACCTTTCTGGCTTCTTTCGTTGAAGGATCTGTTGAAGACTCTGTAGAAGCGTCTTCATATTCCTTCACTTTTCTGGCGAAGTCATATCGGATGAGAGGATCGTTGACACGGTTGTCCTGGGTGGAAGAGTTCTCTTCGAATACCGGAACCAGAGTGATGGTTTCTCTTTCCGTGCTGAAGGAATAGGTATTGCCCAGTTCGTATTGCTTGTTTGTATCATCACCCTGCTTGACCCAATATTTGAGGGTATATTCCTTTTCAGATGCTGTTCCATCATTATCGATACTCTTGAAGAGGGTATAGTTGGTAGGAATGGTAAAGGAGCGGACGTTGTGCATATCGTCCGGTTTGATGCTGATGGCATTTTGAAACTTGCCTTTTTCGTCCTTACCGTTGACACGGACATTGTCAATGTTGAATATTACACTACCCATCTTTCCCTCTTTAAAGTGGGCGATGATGGTACGGTCCCGGTTGGTGGTTGTGAAAGAATAGGTTTCTCCCACATTTCGGCTTTCCTCACCATCCTGCCAGTAGTCCACGATATAGTTGGTAGCAGCTTCGGCAGTCACTGTCACCTTGGTTTCTGGTGTATACCAACTTTCTATATGGGTAATATCTCCCAGCTTTCCCTGTTCGCTGTAGAAGTTGTCATATTTCGGTTCGATGGAGACTGTTCCGAGTTTGGCTTCTGACGATTCGAGGGTTATCTTATACAAATCTTTTCTTGTGTAGATAACTTTCAGTTTGTTCTCACCTTCCTGAACGGTATATTCGTAAGGTGAAGCCGTATAGATGGTTTCGCCTATCTTGATTCCGGTATATTCATATCCGTATTTCGGTGTAGGGGTAATGGTGAGCTTTTCACCAGTTACGTAGTGTCCACCGGTATTGGCATGACCGCTCTTGGTGTCACCTTCCAGTGTCACCTTCGTTTCGCATGCATTCTCTACCTTTTCGTTAGGGAAATTAGTTGCATTTGGATTCGAGATGGTGTTGGTGTAGCTGAAGTTTGCCAGCTGCGGATAGGTAGCAGTGATGGATTCAAAGAACCAGTTGTCTGCCTTTGAACCTTGATTCACGTAAGGCGTCAGGGTGATGGTAGATTCGTCTCCCTTGTAGGTGAAGGTTACGGTTTTACCATCCTCTGATACTACAGCGTCTTTCAGTATTAGAGAATCCTGATTGGCAGTATCTTTCAGTTTGATCTGAACGTTATCATTTCCTGTTCCAAAGGAGGTTCTCCTGTTCTCGTTTTTGTCATCCACTTTGTCGGAAGCCGTGACGGTTACTGTCATACCATACATGGCAGGAAGAGAGAATTGAGTACCGTTTTTCACCAGTGCTCCTTTTCCGTTGAGAGCATTCATGCGCTCATCGGTATTCTCTATTTTTCCTGATTTCGTATTGATTTTCAGCGCCACATCCTGCGTTTCTGTTGTATTTCCATCAATATTGATGATTATAGGACTGGTATATGATAAATCCTTTTGTGTATGTTCGCTGTATATATTGAGTGCAGGAGCTTTGGTACGGTCGAAACTCCATACAATGGTTGCTTCCTCGTTGTTGTCGTATAGATGATAAGAGTTTGCCCTCATCTTTGGTTTGAGGGTAACATTTTCGGTAAAAGTATAGTTTTCACCAGGTTTAAACTCCTTGGTTCCATCAGTCCAGGATTCAAAGGTATAGCCTGGTTTGGAGAACGTATTGCCCGATGGCATGACGGCATTTCCGTCCTTGTCACATTTTATCTTGGTCGGATATTTGCCGATGATGCCCTCTTGGGGTTCAAAGGTCAGCATTTTGATTCCATTTGAGCTGCCAGTAGCGTTACCGTAGATTTTGAGGTCTACGATATATGCGTTTTGATCAAGTGTGAAGTTTTCAAGCTTGATTTGGCAGTTGGTGCGGTTTATGTCTTTGAGTGTGAGCTCTTCACCATCTTTCTTTGAAATGGTTATATTATGAATAGGCACCCAATCATTATCTCCATCTCCCTTGACAGATACCTTGATACCACGTTTGCCTCCAGTAGCAGCCTGAGTTAGTACGATTTTCGTAATGCTCTTTAATTTTGAGGTTATGACGCTCGGCTTGTCCTTGCTATATTCTCCTGTATATTTGGCGGTTATCATGTAACCTGTATATTTGGCGAATTTAGTACTTTTAGGGTCTACACCCACACCATTAAGGGTGAAAGTGAGTTCTTCATTGCTATATTCCGTCCATTGGGTTACGGTTTTATTGATGGTTGTTTTACGGTCAATGTCATTCCATTCCGTGAAATCGGTGGAATACAGCAGTTTTTCCTGGGCGTTTTGCGCCCAGGCTATCTGGCTTCCTTGTATTATCAGGAAGACTAAAAGGGCTATATGATTGAGTCCTCTCTGAATGCGTTTTTGTATATTTTTGTTCATATATAAAGCGAATGATTGGAATGTATATTATTGTATCAGCAGATGACCCGTATAGGCATCCTGGTCAGCCAGTACATAGAGATATCTTGGCTGGATGAGGATATTGATGTTATAAATCGCTGCCGTATTGGTAGGATTGAGTGTTTCGAAATATCTATTTCCCAAAATGATGGTAGAGGTTACGTCCTTACGGGTCACCGTTTCTCCGTTTTCATCTTTCAGAATTACATCGTAGGTGACGGCGACGGTGGGTACGAAAGAGACATCGGCAATGGCATAGAAGGTGGTGCCCCAACGATGATACTTGCTGTCATCGATATCCATGGATTCGTTGGCTACCGGAGTAAATGGGGCTTCTGAATTTTCGTCCTTTGCCAGTTGGATGGCGTTTTCTTCCGTTATATCTACCTTCTTCAGATTGCTCCATTGGATGGCTTTTGCCGTCCACTCATTGTTACTCCAGGTATAGCTGCGGCTTACGTTGCCTCCCGTTGCCAGACCTTCGTCGTTCTGTCCTTTGCCGTAAATCTTGACACCCTTGATGCGGAAGTGTCGGATGGCATTCATCTTCTGGTCCAGTTGGAAGTTGAGGTTATAGCCCGTCAACGTCTGGTCGAAGAGGAAAGTAACTACTCGTTCAAAGGTTGCATCCGAACCTCCTGCCGTTGTACTTCCCTTATGTTCTGGTTTGGCGCAGATGATTGGCGCCTGTCTTAAATCTTTCTGAGCAAGGATAGGGGATGGGGTGCCATTTATGGTTGGCATGGAGAAAGGAATCGTCAGGAGATAGGTACTTTCTGTTGCCGATGGCTTACTTAGGGTCGCTGATTCAGAATGCGGCATATATCCGAAGAAGTCGAAGTTGCTGTCTGGGTAAGCATCCCATTGCTTTTCTTCCTTGGTGCTCCAGGTCTTGGTCGATTGATTGTAATCTACCTGGGTATTGGCAAAGATGGCGTGGTTTTTGTCTCCCATCTCCGTGTCTGTGGCTTCAAAGTTATGAGTGGCAAAGTTGTAATAGCCGAAGACGCCCATGTTGAGTGGGTGCATTCGCAGAACCGGGTCATAGCTTTCATATCTGTCATCAGCACGTGTCATCATCTTTTGTGTCTGTGCAGCAAAGGTGATGTATCGGTAACTGTCTGCGTGCTGAATAGGCAGGTCATTGCTTTCGCAGGCAGTGAGACTTGCGAGGAAGGCAAAGAGGGGTATCATCAGTTTTTTATTCTTCATAATGAGTCATGTGGGGCGTTACCAGTCTTCGGTACCGCCATTATTTTTAATAGGAGTTTCCACCCATTTCTCCACCTGCATATTGGTGAAGGCAATGTTGGTTCCTGCTTCTGTTATTTTAAAGATGTATGTATATTGATAGCCTGCCTTCCACTGCATGAATTCTGCGGGAACGGTGGCTGTGGCTTTCTTGCCGTTGATGTCTGCTGTAATGATGTAAGCACTTTGCTGTGTTGTCTTACTGTCTCCCAATGGTGGAACGAAATACCATTTCTTTCTTGTGGCGGTTTGATGGTTCGAATCGCCTTCTTCTTCATAAGGAATGGTGAAATTGATGGCTTCGGTCTCTGTTCCTGTGGTTTTCCAAATATAGGAAGCTTGGGTATCCATACCTGTAATAGGGTAGGTGATGATGATATTTCCCGATGTTGGGGAAGGAGCATCATTTACATTTCGGAATGAGATGTTGGTAATGGAGGCCTGACTTCCTGCCTGATAATTGAATTTGAATCTTACCTTTGTGATGACAGGGGCAAAGGTAAGTTTTACGCATGCCCCGTATTTTCTGTTTTCGAAGTTCTGGTTGTCTGACATCCAGAGGTCGGAGATATAAGGGGTAGAAACGTTGGTTGCATCCTTGTCGTAATTGAATGGTATAGAGAAGGATGCTTGTGTTGTGGTGGAACCTTCTGTTGTTGAAGGTCCCGAGAAAGATGGGGCTGTGCTATTTCCTGCTGCTGTTGTTGGAATGCTATAGGCGAAGAAGCGATAGCTGGTAGCGGAATAGTCCCAGTATTTGATAGTTTGATTAGCGATACCCACGTATTCCCAATCGGCAGTATTGCTGGAGGTTGGGTTAGCGGTTTGTTGCGTCCAGTTGACGAGATATCCATCCATTACGTTTTGGTAATGGTCGAATCCGCCCGTATTATTTCCCCCTATGGTTTTATATCCCCATACTTTGAACGATTTGGAAATAGTTTCCAGTCCTGTTTCTTCATTAGCACGGGTAGTAGGTGCATCTTGCCATGTTCCGCTATTTCCTCCAAAAGAAATACTTCCTTTTAAAGGTTCAGGTATAAGCAAGTCATCCTGCTCCGGAGAGGAGCAGGATAACAGGCATATAGCTAGAGCTGATATGATAAATATATGTTTATGCATTCAATGATAAACTTATTAATTTCCTTCGTTGGCGTTGTCTTTTGTAGTGATTCCGCCATCTTTGATTTCGGTCTCTGTAGTCTGAGAATTTGATTGATTCTCTTTTACGACAGCATCGAAGACGATAGGGTGAAGACCTGTAGAAGAACCTCCAGTAGAACCATTGGTGTTCTCTGTAATCTTAAAAATATATGTATAGATATAGTTCGCCTGCCAGTTTGTATATTCTGCAGGAACCTTTACTGTTGCTCCTGTAATTTTTATTGTCTCATTTGAACCATCTTCAGATACAAGAGTGTAATCCACTTTGAGTGTCAAATCTCCAGCATTGGCTGGAAGAATTCTTGTAGGTTCAGTTGGCTTTGTGGCTGAATTTCTTTCTGTTGCAAGATTTCCTGTACCCAGTTCGCCGAATGCAATCTTGGTTGTTTTAGCTTCTTCTGATACTAATGTTACGGTTGGAGTTGTTGCACCGTTTGCATAAGAAACAGTCATCTTGTTTGTTGTACTATTTGTTGGAATGGTGTTCGCTGTAGTGTAAAGAGTTGGTGTTGTACTAGGAGTTGCGTCTGTTTCACTAGTATAGAACTTAACATCTTTTACAGAATATCCAGGAATGGTTTCATAGATTCCTATAGTTACTTTTGATGCCAAAGAATAGAATGTGAGGGTTACGTTTTTATTATAGTCAGCCTTCTTAATAGTTACTTTATCAGCTATATAGCAGTTTGCAAGCTGCTCTTCCGTACCTGTAAGAGTATAGCCATTTTCTGTAATATCTGTAGCTGCAGCTTTTGTTGTTTCTTTTCCTAATGAGTAGGCGATGAAATCATACTGAGAAGCTGAATAATCCCAATACTTGAGAGACTGATTTGTTGGAGTTGTATATTCCCAATTATTAGTTGCATCATATATAACCTGATAATTTTTAAATACAATCTGAGTTTCTGTTTCGCTGAGTTTTTTGGTACCATAAACAATAAAGTTGCTGCCAAGTGCTTCTGCAGCTTCTGTACCTTCCTTATCCGCACGCGAAATCTTCCCGGTAGTACCACCGAAGCTGATGGCAGTTTGGGCAGAACTTGGGTTGTTCCCTGGATTTTCACCAAGGAAATCGTCGCTAGAACAGCTTGCAAGCGCTAATGCTGAAGCTGCTAAAAATATATATTTTTTCATATTTATATAAGTTTAGAAAATTGATAATACTAATTCTCGAATTTAATTCTTTTATTTTCTTTTTACTATTGGTTTGTTTATTATTATCATTTACAGATCAAATCCCAATTATCATCATTTACATATCAAATTCCCATTGCTTCTCTTCGAAATCCTTGACTACGGCATCAAAACCGGAGCCTCCGGGACGAACAGGAACTGGGACTTTCGTCATGTCTACATCTATTGTGATGACGCCACCTTTGTACAGTCTACGGACCTGATCTGTTACATCAAAGACCAATGTAGAGTCCTTGCCATTATAAAACTGCATTTTTACATCTAAATAATGACGGTTGTTAAGGTCGGCATCTCTTACTTTTGCTAAAGATTCCATATAAGAATGGCTATCTAAGCGGCTGGGATTCAGCTTCGGCATACCGAAGGTCAAGACCTTGCCACCAATGATATCCACCTTCTCTCCATCCTTCATCTCCTGGTCTAATTTCATTCGCATATTGTAGTTCACTGTAATGGCATCTGCTCCGGTAATACCGGTATTCAGATTCACGCTGCGTGCCATACCACTCAGATTGCCACTTCCGTCAATACTCGTAACGATGCGGGTATTCTGGCGGTTGTTGTGGAGGATAATCTGCGTAAGATAAATGTAGGTAACCGGCTGGAAGAGCATTTCCAGTTTCCTTACCCAGCAGTTGCGCTCTTCATCAAAAACGAAACCGTCGAGGTTCTTGTTAATCTCAATCCCCTTTTCATATCCCGCAAACAATTCTTCCGGTTGATAGAAAGAGTTGTTGTAATGGGGAGCATTGTATTTGGAGGGGAACATCGTCTGTCCCGTTTCTGCCGTTACATAATCATAGGTTGAGGATTCGTCAATGCGAACGCTCTGAATACCATCTGCTGTCTGAATGTCATTCCATGCCAGGATGTCCCAGAAACCGAAGTCGTATGAGGTTGTCAGCCTGTTCGACTGGATGTGATTCTTATACGGAGCTTCGTGAGGACCGTATTGCACATATTGGGTATAGTATCTTCTGATTTCGTAAGCCGATGGTTCTGTATATCCGATTTCACCGAAGAGTTTATTATCCTCCTCATCCCATCCATATTTCCATTCCGCCTCCCAGTCGTATACCACATCATATTTAAACTCGTAATCCCAGAGTACCTTCAGTTCCAGATCAATCTTCGGCAGGTCCATGGTATTTTCAGAACCACCTTCGTGGAGATAGAGCAAAGGTTCTCGTTCGCACCCCGTCAGCGCCAATCCGATGAAGCCAATGCCGGCTAGCATGCTACAGGCACTGCGGCTTGCAGTATGAAAGCGGTAAGATATGTACTTCTTGAAAATGCGCATATTTGATGTTCATTAATAATTCGATACCTTTTCGTAATTCTTGAAACTGATACCATTTTTATAAATACGTCGGTAGAAAATGTCGTAGCTCAAGGTGATTTCCACTCTCGTTGGTCCCAGCCAGGTATATCTGTGCTGTCTTTTCTTGAAATCCTTGGCATCACCATACCATTTATAATAATATCGCTCCGGGTCGTAAGTAGGATTGATAGGGCATCGCCACTGATAGGGATCGTAGAGCGTATGCATATATCCCGCCTGGAGTCCGAATTCCAGTCGCCAATGCTGGTTGCCTCCTAATGGGAGTACATATCCGAGCCCCAGTCCGGCTCCCCATCCTTCACCTTCCCATCCTCGGTTTTCATCGAAACAGATGTTATAGAGGAAGGCGTGGGCATAGGCACTGATGAAGAAGCCCTTGAAGGCTGCTCCTACGCCTGGTTGACGCTTGCTGATTTCTCCGCTACGGAGATAATAGCGAGTATGCAACTGATAGTTTCGTAACTGGAAATATTTATGGTCATCGTAATGTTGCCACCAGGGTCCGTCGAAGCTGGCACCGTATGTGAAATGTCCGTGGAGCGTATAGAATTCTACTGCCACATTTGGAATGGGGCAGAACCTGTCATATCCCGGCATGTAAGCACCGTCGAACAGTAAGTTGGTCTTGATGCTCATGTATTCCCGTCGGGGCACCAGATAGATGGTGGTATCAGCTTCTCTTTCTTGAGCACCACCATTCATAAGGTTCTCTTGAGCGTTCCCATCCATTACAAATCCGAAAAATATTGTCAAAAATGTGATGATGTATCTCACTTGATTTTTTATTTATCAATTTCTTTATCCGTTTTATTCTGTCAATTCCAAGAAAGCCTTGGGTAAGTAAGCGGTAGAATACCTATTGTAAGACCTGTTCTAGAAGAACCCAGAATTGTGCTGCAAAAATACTATAAATTATTAATTCTTGCAATTTTTTCAAAGAATACCGTTTTGCTTTTAAGAAAGTTTAACTGTAAAAAAGCTGAGTACGTAAGGCAAAAATGAACACGTACGTACCTAAATATAATATATATAACAACGAAAAATAAGCAATATTTACGAAATGACTTGAACAGAGCCTTTCTGCGGTATAAATTTTGCCCTCATTTTAACATTTAACACTTTTAATTTCTTTTCTTTCAGAATTATTTGTTACCTTTGCAACCGCTTAGAAGCAATTAAATAAATAACGTTATAACAATTTTTATGAACTTTACACTATTTATCACCGTTTTGCTGACGGCTGTAACCTTGGTGGTGGCTGCTTATGTCATCGCGAAGTTGATCGGTCCTCGTTCATACAATCCGGTAAAGGGTGAACCTTTTGAGTGTGGTATTCCGACACGTGGCAGCTCCTGGTTGCCATCACACATCGGCTACTATCTCTTCGCCATCCTTTTCCTGATGTTTGATATCGAGACTGTCATGCTTTACCCATGGGCAGTTGTCGTTAAGCAGTTTGGACCTATGGCTCTCGTGAGCATCGGGTTCTTCCTGTTGGTATTGGTATTTGGCCTTGCTTATGCTTGGCGGAAAGGAGCATTGGAATGGAAGTAAACAAAAGAGCCTCTATCAAGAGTATTCCTTACGACGAGTTTAAGGACAATGACACCCTCGAAAAAATTGCGCAGGAGCTCAATGAGGGTGGTGCTAATGTGGTAGTCGGTTCGCTCGATGCTGCCATCAACTGGGGACGTAGTAACTCACTCTGGTCTTTGACCTTCGGTACTTCTTGCTGTGGTATCGAGTTTATGGCTGTAGGTTGTGCGCGTTACGACTTCTCACGTTTCGGTTTCGAGGTAACCCGTAACTCTCCACGTCAGGCTGACTTGATCATGTGTGCCGGTACTATTACCAATAAGATGGCACCAGTGTTCAAGCGTTTGTATGATGAAATGGCTGAGCCTAAGTATGTGGTAGCTGTAGGTGGGTGTACCATCTCTGGAGGTCCGTTCAAGAAGAGCTACAATGTGGTTCGTGGTATCAGCGAGTTGGTTCCTGTGGATGTTTATATCCCTGGCTGTCCTCCACGCCCTGAGGCAATCCTTTATGGTATGATGCAGTTGCAGCGTAAGGTAAAGGTTGAGAAATTCTTCGGTGGTGCTAACCACAAGATGACTCAGGATGAGAAGGATCTCTCTATGAGCAAGGGCGGTCTCCGCGGCTTGAGCAACGAGAACCTCTCTGACAGCGAGAAGCTCGGCAACAAGGAGCCTATCATCGTAACTGAAGTACCTGAGGATTTCGACCCTCAGAAAGG
>ERZ773165.664-NODE-664-length-24389-cov-137.694995_pt1 | contig 24389 bp, 19 predicted proteins | sample MGYA00581003_ERZ773165 | MGnify/ENA primary metagenome ERZ773165 (study PRJEB29015, sample SAMEA2737817) | human gut metagenome | biome: human gut; feature: human-associated habitat; material: faeces | place: China | collected 2012 ... | reverse complement strand
GATGGAGCGCAACCGAAAGCGAATGCCAATACAACTACGATGAAGAGGAGAAGCAGGATGGTAGAGTAAATCATACCAATCATCTTCCAACGGCAGAACCAAGTCTTACCGCTCCAACCGAGAGTCTGAATAGCACTCCAGAAACCGTGAGTGAGGTGGAACCAAAGAGCTACCAACCAGATGATGTAGAGAACTACGAACACTGGGTTAGCGAAGGTGTCCTGAATGAATGCGAAGCCATCTGATGGGCAGTGGCCGAAGCTTGTACCCAAAAGCTCTGCAAACATCATGTTGTACCAGAAATTGAAGAGGTGAAGCAACAAACCGAGAACGATGATGATACCGAGCACCAACATGTTCTGGCTAGCCCACTCTACTTTCTCTGGCTTTGCTGTTACCTCGTAACGCTGGTTACCACGAGCACGACGGTTCTGTGCTGTCAGGATGAAAGCGTAAACGATGTGACAAACTGCCAAAGCTGCCAAACCCAAAGTTGCAACTACGGCGTACCAGTTAGCACCCAACAACTCGCAGATTGTGTTGTAAGCTTCTCCAGAGAAAAGCGCAACCACATTCATGCAACCGTGGAATGTCAAGAATAGAATAAGTGCAATACCAGTTACTGACATCACTACCTTTCTACCAATAGATGAATTGATTAACCACATAAATGATTGATTTTAAAATATTTAACTGTTTGAAACTAAATTATTATTCTACATCTATCTATCACCTGCAAAACATAGATCATGGGGAATCACAATCCTCATTTCTAAGTATAATTGCATAAATTTGCTGCAAAATTACTATAAATTCGTGATTTATCAAAGTATTTTTGCTAAAATTTCAATTTAAATTCTTACTTTTGCCGAAAATTAGAAAAAGTATAGATTATGACATTCAATTATGACGTACTTGTTATCGGCGGCGGACATGCCGGATGTGAGGCTGCTGCAGCCTCTGCCAACATGGGGGCTAAGACCTGCCTGATAACAATGGACATGAACAAGATTGGACAGATGAGTTGCAACCCTGCCATCGGTGGTATTGCAAAAGGACAGATTGTAAGGGAGATTGATGCCTTAGGTGGACAAATGGGAATCGTAACCGATAAGACCGCCATCCAGTTCCGTATGTTAAATATAGGTAAAGGACCTGCCGTATGGAGTCCCCGTGCTCAATGCGACCGAGGAAAGTTCATCTGGGAATGGAGAAGCATCCTCGACCGCACCGACAATCTTGAAATTTGGCAAGATCAGGCTGACGAACTCTTAGTCGAAAACGGAGAAGCAATAGGTGTACGTACCATCTGGGGTGCTGAGTTCCATGCCAAGAGCATCATCATTACTGCAGGCACTTTCCTGAACGGCCTGATGCATGTAGGAAGAAAAATGGTAGAAGGTGGCAGATGTGCAGAACCTGCAGTACACCATTTTACGGAAAGCATCACCCGATGGGGAATCACAGCCGCAAGAATGAAAACAGGAACTCCTGTTCGTATCGACAAGAGAAGCGTTCACTTCGAGGATATGGAAGAACAACCTGGTGATAATGATTTCCACCAGTTTTCGTATATGGGCGAACATCGGGTACTCAAACAGCTTCCGTGCTGGACCTGCTACACCAACAAGAACGTGCATGAAATCCTGAAAAGCGGACTTTCTGATTCTCCTTTATATAATGGTCAGATTCAAAGTACTGGTCCAAGATACTGTCCGAGCATTGAAACAAAGCTCGTCACTTTCCCAGACAAGGAACAGCATCCGCTATTTTTGGAACCGGAGGGTGAAGACACCAACGAAATGTACCTAAATGGTTTTTCATCCAGTATGCCAATGGATATACAGTTGAAAGCACTTCATGAAATTCCAGCTTTAAGAGATGCCAAGATTTACAGACCGGGTTATGCTATTGAGTACGATTACTTCGATCCAACACAACTCAAGCATTCGTTGGAATCAAAAATCATAAAAGGTCTTTTCTTCGCAGGCCAGGTAAATGGAACGACAGGATACGAAGAAGCCGGCGGTCAAGGTACTGTTGCTGGAATCAATGCAGCGCTCCATTGTGTGGGAGACAAGACATTTGAAATGCAAAGAGACGAAAGCTATATCGGCGTTCTTATCGATGACCTCACGACAAAAGGCGTGGATGAGCCATACAGAATGTTCACCTCCAGAGCTGAATACAGGATTCTCCTCCGACAGGATGATGCAGACGCCCGACTGACAGAGAAAGCTTACGAACTGGGAATTGCAAAACGAGACCGTTATGACTGGTGGCAAGAGAAGAAAGAGAATATCGAAAGAATCATCAACTTCTGTGAGAGCTACCCAATCAAAAAGGATAAGATCAATCCAAAACTGGAAGCACTGGGCACAACTCCACTTCGCGCAGGATGCAAACTGATCGATCTCGTGGCACGTCCACTTCTCAATCTTCAAAACCTTTCAGAAATTATTCCTGAATTAAAAGAAGTAATGGAATCTCCAGCCAACCGACAGAAAGAAATTTCGGAGGCTGCAGAAATCAAAATGAAGTACAAGGGCTACATCGAAAGAGAACGTCTCATTGCAGACAAAATGCACCGACTGGAGAATATCAAAATCAAAGGCCGATTCAACTATGCAGAGCTTAACGAAATCTCCACAGAGGGCCGACAGAAATTGGAGCATATCAATCCAGAAACTCTTGCTCAGGCAAGTAGAATTCCTGGTGTATCCCCAAGCGACATTAACGTCCTGCTCGTTTTGCTCGGAAGATAGTTTCACGCAACTCTACGCTCTCTATCTTTAAAAATGTTTCACGTGGAACACAAACATTGTAAAGCTTTTGATTTTCAGTCAATTAAGATTGCTTTCATCAAGTGTTTTGTGGTTAAAGAAAAACTTTAATCTCACGTGAAACACTACTTAAAGATACACCGAAAAAGAGGCATAAAACGCTATGGCTTTTCGATAATATCTCAAGTTCGCCTTCAAGCAAAGAGAGCAAAAGAGCATTAAAAATAATGATATGATCCGAAAGAAAAAGCATTAAAATAAGTACGTAAAAAAAAATATAATCAAAAGAATAAAACATATAATTAAGAAGTACAGAACTATGAACAATCAGCTATTATTAGACAATCTGCGTTGCATACCAGATTGGCCAATTAAGGGTGTTAATTTCCGTGATGTTACTACCCTTTTCAAGAACCCTGCTTCGCTAAAAGAAATTAGCGATGAGATGTATGAATTGTATAAAGATAAAGGTATAACCAAGATTGTTGGCATAGAATCACGTGGATTCGTTATGTCTTCCGCATTAGCTATCAGACTTGGCGCAGGTGTTGTTCTTTGCCGCAAACCTGGAAAACTCCCTTGCAAAACCGTACAGGAAAGCTATGCTAAAGAATATGGTATGGACACCATCGAAATCCATGAAGATGCGATCAATGAAAACGATGTTGTCCTACTCCATGACGACTTACTTGCCACTGGCGGAACCATGAAAGCTGCATGCGATCTGGTTAAGAAATTCCATCCTAAAAAGGTTTACGCAAACTTCATTATCGAGTTGGTAAACGAGAATTTCATCGGCCGCAAGATCTTTGATGAAGACGTTGAAGTTTCAACTCTTCTTCAATTATAGCCCCCTTATGCCAAGCCTATATAAAGAAGCGAAGAATGCTTTTTTAATGTTTCAGTACGCATAAATACAGTTTTGAAACACAAAAAACGCCCTTTATCATAGTTTCATTATATAGGTTTGGCATCATATTTAATAGTATGTTTTATAAAACACTTCACTGTACGTTTAACAACGCTCATTCGTTTCACGTGAAACAGGACTCAATTAAACTCCTATAAATAAAGGTATTGGAATATGACCAAGCAGGAAAATGAGGAAAGACTCACAAGACTTAAGAATATTGTATTGAGCATGCCGGAGAAACCTGGCAGCTATCAATATTATGATGAAAACCATACGATTATATACGTAGGAAAGGCCAAGAATCTGAAAAGACGCGTATCTTCATACTTCCACAAAGAAGTAGATAGATACAAAACAAAAGTACTCGTTTCTAAGATTTTCGACATTTCATATACGGTTGTCAATACGGAAGAAGATGCACTTTTGCTTGAAAATAGCCTTATAAAAAAGTATAATCCCAGATATAATGTTTTGCTGAAAGACGGCAAAACATATCCTTCTATATGTGTGACAAACGAGTATTTTCCTCGCATTTTCAAGACTCGCCATATCAATAAAAAGGTGGGGACTTTCTTTGGGCCATACCCCCATATTGGTAGCATGTACGCCGTTCTGGAGGTCATCAAGAAGCTTTACAAGCCAAGAACTTGCCGCTTTCCTATCACAAAAGAAGGCGTAGCTGTCGGTAAATATAAGCCATGTCTGGAGTACCATATTCACAATTGCGGTGCGCCATGTATCAACAAACAAAGCTACGAAGAATACCAGGAGAATATGCGCCAAGCTCGCGAAATTCTTAAAGGAAATACAAGAGAAGTAAGCAAATATCTATATGATATGATGATGAAAAACGCAGAACTTCTGAAATTTGAAATAGCTGAAGAATACAAGAAAAAGTATCAACTCTTGGATGAATTTGAGGCCAAAAGCGAGGTCGTGAGCCACACAATTACAGACGTAGATGTCTTCACTATCGTGAATGATGACTCCAACAAGAATGCCTTTATCAACTATATTCACGTAAAGAATGGAACTATCAACCAGAGCTTTACCTATGAATATAAACGCAAACTGGAAGAAAGCGACGAGGAACTCTTGATTACAGCTATTCCAGAAATCAGGGAGCGTTTTCATTCCACCGCAAAAGAGATTATCGTTCCTTTCGAGATGGAATGGAAGCTAAAAGATGCTTCATTTTTCGTACCACAGAGAGGCGACAAGAAGCACCTTCTGGAACTCTCTGAGATGAACTGCAAGCAGTATAAGTTCGACCGTCTAAAGCAGGCCGAAAAGCTTAATCCTGAGCAGAAACAAACCCGTTTGATGAAGGAGTTACAGGCGAAATTAAAGCTTCCGAAGTTGCCATATCAGATAGAATGCTTTGATAACTCCAACATTTCCGGTACAGACGCAGTGGCTGGCTGCATCGTATATAAAGGTATGAAACCTTCCAGAAAAGACTACAGGAAATACAATATAAAAACGGTTGTAGGACCCGACGATTATGCTTCCATGCAAGAGGTCGTGAGACGTCGATATAGCCGCATGATGGACGAAGGAACACCCTTACCCGACCTCATTATTACGGATGGAGGTAAAGGTCAGATGGACGTAGTTCATGCAGTTATAGCAGACGAATTACACTTGGACATCCCTATTGCAGGTCTTGCCAAAGACGACCACCACCGCACCAATGAATTGCTCTACGGTTTCCCGCCCCAAACCATAGCTCTTCCACCTGAAAGTGAGCTTTTTAAGGTTTTGACTCAGATACAGGACGAAGTACATCGATATGCCATTTCCTTCCATAGAGATAAGCGTTCTAAGCACGCTTTACACTCAGAATTGGACGACATCAAAGGCATTGGTCCAAAGGCTAAAGAAGCGCTTCTGAGCAAGTTTAAAAGCGTAAAAAAGGTCAAGGAAGCAAGTATAGAAACCCTGACAGAAGTACTCGGACCACATAAAGCGGAAATACTTGTGAAATATTTCACAGAAAAAGACAAGAATATCAAATAAATATCGTATATTTGCATCTGAAATCATTATAGAAACAGAAAGAATTGATATATAAATATAAAAGAATAAGATAACATGAGAATCGTGATACAACGTGTCGCACATGCCTCTGTTACCATTGAAGGCGAAGTAAAATCTGCTATCAAGCAAGGCTATCTCGTCCTCTTGGGTATAGAAGAAAGCGACACTTCAGAGGACATTGATTGGCTAGTAAGAAAGGTGATAGGACTGCGTGTTTTTGATGATGAAAACCATGTCATGAACCGTTCTATCATGGACATAAACGGGGAAATCCTGGTTATCAGCCAATTTACCCTTTTCGCCAGCTATAAGAAGGGAAATAGGCCAAGTTGGCTGAGAGCTGCCAAACACGAAATCAGCGTTCCACTCTATGAGGAGTTCTGCAAAAAGCTCTCTGAAGCACTTGGAAAGCCTGTAGGAACGGGCGAATTCGGAGCTGATATGAAGGTTGAATTATTGAATGATGGTCCTGTTACCATCATGATGGACACTCATAATAAGGAATAAAATGACAATAAAAGAAGCACAGGAAGCCGTAGATAAATGGATCAAAGAGTATGGCGTTCGCTATTTCAGCGAGCTAACCAATATGGCTTGTCTCACAGAAGAAGTAGGAGAACTGGCTCGCGTCATCGCCCGAACATACGGCGACCAAAGTTTCAAAAAGGACGAAAAACCTAACCTCGGAGAGGAAATGGCAGACGTTCTCTGGGTTCTCATTTGTCTGGCTAACCAAACAGGAATCGACCTTACTGAAGAACTCAAAAAGAGCTTCGATAAGAAGACCCAAAGGGATTCTGAAAGGCATAAGAACAACCCGAAATTGAAGGGAAATAATACCTGAAATTAAAGGGATATAATACCCGAAATTGAAGGAAATAAAACACCTGAAATAGAAGGAATCATATAGATAAACTTAACTTTAATAATTAAAAAAGTAACATTAAGTATGAGCAGTATTAAAGAACAGGTTCTTGCACAGCAACAAGGACAATACAGTGAAGCAGACGACAAATATTTGTCAGTTCTCAAACAGTATAATTGCAACCTTAACGATGAGGAAATTGCAGCAGAAGTAAAGAAACTCCTTGACGAGAAAGTTGCAGAAAACGAGACTATGGAGGTGAAGAAATTCCTCTTTGGAAGCGTTGAATTAACATCTCTCCATACAGAAGATACAGAGGAAAGTATCTTGAAGATGATAGAGAAAGTCAACAAATTCTCCAAGGATTATCCTGAACTTCCTCATGTAGCAACAGTATGCACCTACCCTAACTTCGCTGGTCTTATCAGCCAAAGTCTGGAAGTTGATGGCGTAGAAATCGCTGTCGTAAGCGGCAATTTCCCTTCTTCTCAGACTTTCATCGAGGTAAAGGTAGCTGAAACTGCATTGGCTATTAAAGATGGCGCCACAGAGGTTGACATCGTAATGCCTGTTGGCAAGTTCTTCAGTGAGGATTACGAAGGCCTTTGCTCTGACATCCAGGAACTGAAGGAAACATGTGGCGAGCACAAGATGAAATGTATCTTGGAGACTGGTTGCTTGAAGAACTGCAGCAACATCATGAAGGCTTCTATTCTTGCTATGTACTCAGGTTCTGACTACATCAAGACATCTACTGGCAAGGAGAAAGTTTCAGCTACCCCAGAGGCTGCTTACGTGATGTGCCAGGCCATCAAGGCATATTATGAGAAGACTGGTATCCAGATTGGTTTCAAGCCAGCTGGCGGCATCAACACCGTTCACGATGCAATCGTTTACTACACAATTGTAAAAGAAGTTCTTGGTAAAAAGTGGTTAACCAACCAATGGTTCCGCTTGGGAACATCTCGACTTACCAACCTCCTCTTGAGCGAAATCCTTGGCAAGGAAATTAAGTATTTCTAAAAAGGGAAAACTGATTCGTAGATAAAACAAGGTCTTTCAACGGCAAATATAGCCAGTTGAAAGACTTTATTTTTAGAGACTTATAGTCGTACGACTACTCACTCGATAGACGTACGACTATAACCCCTATAAACGTACAACTATAGACTCTAATGACGTACGACTATAAACTTAATAAACGTACGAGTTTAAACCTTACGTTCGATAACGAAATCAAGATAAGCTTTCAAAGCGTTATAGATGTCCTTATCATCCACATAAGTGTCCAAGAAATTCATGGCTTCTGCATGAAAATCCCACATACGCTTATCTGCATATTCTATACCTCCATTGGCTTTCGTAAATTCCACCAAGCGAGCAATTTCATCAGGAGTTACTTGATGAGATTTCACCTTACGTGCCAGCTTCATCATCTCCTCGTCACCAGTAGATTTCAGCGCATAGATAACCGGCAAAGTCAACTTACCTTCAGCCATATCATTACCAGTAGGCTTACCTATCTCCTGAGAATCGTAGTAATCAAAAATATCATCACGAATCTGGAAGATAATACCTAAATTCTGGCCAAATCGCTTGGCTTCCTCTATAGCAATCTGTGAAGCATTAGCCGACAAAGCACCAATACCGGCACAAGCCTCAAAAAGAGCTGCCGTTTTCTGCTTAATTACCTGATAATAAATGTCTTCCGATATTTCCTGATTACTGATACTATTCAATTGCAGAATCTCACCATTGGACAAAACACGCCCTAATTCAGCAAGATATCTCACTATTTCTTCAGAATGAGAATAGGAAACATGGAGCAAGGCAGTAGAGAGAATGAAGTCACCTACCAGTACTGCAACCTTATTATTATAAGTAGCATTGACACTTGCCTGACCACGGCGCTCCCCACTTTCATCTACAACATCATCATGAACTAAAGAAGCCGTATGAAGCAGTTCCAAACCGACTGCTGAATGCTGAGTAACCTCAGTAACCTTGCCGAAATTCTTCGCCATCAGCAGGATAAGCATAGGGCGCATACGCTTACCCGCACGCTGTCGAATATGGTCGAGAGCCTGCGAAAGAAGTCCGTCGCTATGCATCAAAGACTTATTAAACAAATCAATAAAATCTGTCAACTCTGCCTCAATAGGCTGTCTGATAAGTGATAAATAATCCATTATGTGATAGTAAAACTACTTAATTTCTGAAATTTGATACAAAATTAATCAATTATTCGTGAAATGTGGCAATTTTTTAGTAATTTTACACCATAAATATGAATATTATGGATAAATTATTCCTTTTAGACGCGTATGCGCTCATTTATCGCTCGTATTACGCCTTTATCAAAGCTCCAAGAATCAATTCCAAGGGGCTTAACACTTCGTGTATCATGGGGTTCTGCAATACCCTCAACGAAATACTTACCAAGGAGAAACCAACTCATATCGCAGTGGCTTTCGACCATGGCAAGACCTTCCGCCATGAGGCTTTTCCTGCCTATAAAGCCCAGCGAGAAGAGACACCGGAAGACATCAAGCTCTCTGTGCCAATCATCAAAAACATACTCGAGGCCTACAACATTCCCATCCTCCAAGTGGATGGTTTTGAGGCTGATGATATCATTGGTACTGTAGCGATTCAAGCTGGAGAGAAAGGTATAGAGACCTACATGCTCACACCGGATAAAGATTATGGTCAGCTGGTAAGGGAGAATGTATATATGTTCCGTCCTCGACATGGGGGCGGATATGAAACCTTGGGTGAAAAGGAAATTGAGGAAAAATACGGAATCGCTTCCCCACTCCAGGTTATTGACCTTTTGGCTCTCATGGGTGACTCGGCAGATAACTTCCCTGGATGTCCTGGTGTCGGAGAGAAAACGGCTGCCAAACTGATCAATGAATTTGGAAGCGTAGAGAACTTGATTGAAAATTCTTCTAAGGTGAAAGGCAAACTTCGCGAAAAAGTAGAAGGTGCTATCGAGGATATCAAAATCTCAAAGTTCCTGGCAACTATCCGGACTGATGTTCCTGTGGAAATTAAAATGGATGATTTGAAGTTGGTTGAACCTGATAAAGAAAAGTTGGACGAAATCTTCTCCGAACTCGAGTTCAAAAGCTTTGCAAACAGAATTCTTAAAAAACCTCAACAAAAGAAAATAAAGCCTACAGGAGAGCTCGATTTATTTGGCGCACAGCAAGACGATGGGCAGGATGTTCAAAAAAACGCGAGTTTTGAGACCCTTAAAAGCACTCCTCATAAGTATCAACTAATTGAAAATAAGGAAGATGCAAAGAAACTTTGTGATTATTTGATGACATTTGATATTCTCAGTTTAGATACAGAGACCACTTCTACTACTGCAATTGATGCAGAATTGGTAGGTTTGAGCTTTGCCGTCAAAGAAAAAGAGGCTTACTATGTCGCCATTTCTGCAAATCGTGAAGAAGCTTTAAAATTCGTAAACATCTTTAAACCGCTCTATGAAAACCCTCAAATTCTGAAAGTCGGCCAAAATATCAAATACGACTACGAGGTTTTGATGAATTACGGAGTGGAGATAAAAGGCAAGATGTTTGATACGATGATTGCTCACTATCTCATCCAACCAGAGTTATACCACAACATGGATTATCTGGCTGAAGTCTTGCTCAATTACCAGACCATCCATATTGAGGAGTTGATTGGTCCGAAAGGCAGAAACCAGAAATCGATGCGAGATCTTGCTCCATCCGATGTTTATGAATATGCAGCAGAAGATGCAGACATCACATTGCGATTGAAAAATGTACTTGAGCCAAAACTCAAGGAGATTCATTGTGAGGATCTGTTTTGGAATGTCGAAATGCCACTTGTACCCGTTTTGGCCCACATGGAGATGAACGGAGTATGCATCGATACTGATACGCTGAAAGAAACGTCTAATAATTTGACCAACAGATTGGCGGATATAGAGCATCACATCTACGAACTGGCAGGTGAATCGTTCAACATAGCCTCTCCACGTCAGGTAGGTGAAATCCTCTTCGGAAAAATGAAGATTGTGGAGAAACCGAAAAAGACAAAGACGGGACAATATGTGACGAGTGAAGAAGTACTGCAACAGTTGAGAAGCAAGAGTCCGATCATCGATGAGATTCTGAACTACAGGGGTTTAAAGAAACTTCTGAGCACATACGTGGATGCTCTTCCTAAGCTCATCAACCCACGTACCGGACATATACATGCCTCATTCAATCAGGCCATTACTGCCACAGGTCGCCTTTCATCAAGTGATCCAAACCTACAGAATATTCCAGTTCGTGATGATGATGGAAAAGAAATACGCCGCTGCTTTATTCCAGAGCCAGGCTGTCTGTTTTTTTCAGCAGACTACTCCCAGATAGAGTTGCGCATTATGGCACACTTGAGCGAAGACAAGAATATGGTAGAAGCCTTCCGTGAAGGTTCCGATATCCATGCCGCAACAGCTGCCAAAATATGGCATGAAGAAATATCGCAAGTTACTGATACTCAGCGCAAAAAGGCAAAAACTGCCAACTTTGGTATCATCTATGGTATCACTACATTCGGTCTGGCGCAGCGCATGAATATAGAAAATAAAGAAGCCAAGCAAATCATTGAGGATTATTTCCGCACCTTCCCTGGCGTAAAGGCCTATATGGAGAAATCAAAGGAAATTGCCCGCGAGAAAGGCTATGCTGAGACTATTTTCCACCGCCGCCGCTACTTACCAGACATCAATAGCCGCAATGGTACAGTACGCGGTTTTGCCGAGCGCAATGCCATCAATGCCCCTATCCAAGGTTCTGAGGCCGACATCATCAAGGTTGCGATGGTTCGCATCTTCAACCGATTCAAAGCTGAAGGCATCAAGAGCAAAATGATCATCCAGGTACACGATGAACTCAATTTCTCCGTCTATCCGGAAGAGAAAGAAAAAGTAGAGCAAATCGTGGTAGAGGAAATGCAGAATGCCTATCATCTGAGCGTACCATTAGTAGCCGATGCAGGCTGGGGAAAGAACTGGCTGGAAGCACATTAATGCCAACTCAGAATGACACTAAAACAAGGGAACTTAGATTATAAGTTCTAAACATGAATGAAAAAAGAACTTTTGGTAAAAGAAACCTATAAAAAACAGAGGAACTTTGGAATAAGATAACTCCAAAGTTCCTTTTTATATTTCAGAAATTTGTGTAAACAGGCGTCCTTGCCAACAAGCAAATTTCAGAACCAGCAAACAATAATAGTTTCAAATCATCAGCACTGCGGATTTACAATTTCCTGATTACGGTTTCCAACTGCTCACCCAATCCGATAGTATAACCCTGTGAGAAATAAACCACACGATTGAATGTATCAGAAATCATAAATATCGGAAGGAGGTTGGCATTCGTAAGTTTCATATTCTCAACGATTTGCTTCCGAATAGAACCCTCCTTGTCTATACCGAATATCAGATTCTTAGGCAGACCCGGGAACTCGGCAATGCGGAACTTTTTAGCTGAAACCTCATCCTCAAAGAGGAGCACCATAGGACGATTCCACTTTTCGAATACTTGCGCAACCTTAGCGATATCCTTCAAGGCATGATTAGTAGGCTCTTGGCCTACACCCAACAAACCAGTAATGAAATAACCACGACCCGTCTGGCTCAAAAGACTGACTTCCTTACCATCCAAGATGAATTTAGACTCCGAATCAAAGTTTCCCTTAACCGTAATCTCGGTATCAGAAGTACGTAAAAACATCTTAACTACATTGGTTTCAGCTTGTTTCACATGAAACAATTGCATTTCTGACAACACCCCGCCATTGGCAAGACGAGTACCCGTTACAAGAGCATAATCCCCCTCATCCAATTCCACTCCATTCTTGAATGTATTACTCCAGGTACATCCCTCTTCAGGATATTCCAGCAGCGAAGTAGAGCCGTCAGGATTGATGCGAGTAAGAGAGAAATGACTATAATACTTAGGATCATCCACCACTCCATTAGGCTGATAATCAAGCTTTAACAAGCCCTTAGGAGAAGACTGTACCTTTGTCTTTTCCATATCAGATGCAGCAGAAGATGCTTTCGCGTCAAAATCGACATCTATCCAGACGTCATTCTGCAAACCCTCCTTCACTCCACCTTGTTTATATTGCAATTTCTTGGTCACAGCATCCACTCTCGCCTCAATTCCAAGACTTCTTGCCACATCCACGAAGAAAATCTTCCGAGAGCGCTCATCCGTAAGACGTGATGTCCAAACACCCATAGGAGTCTGGGCGATTTGCAATGCCTTCTTGTCAGGGTTCAGACGGATATTCTCCTTCACCCATTCCACCAGACGAGCTGGATCTTGTCTGAAAACTTGAGCCAAAGATTGCTTTGCTTTAGCTGCATTATTTGCTTTTACAGACTTGGAAGATACATCACGATCATCAGCAACAGAGGTCTTCATCTTTTCAAATTGCTCCTCAAAGAACTGTTTGAAAGGATGAATAATCATTTCGTCCTCCACACGAGGAGACAACTGGTTGCTATGGGCATTGAAATGATCCTCCAGAATATCCATCTGCATATCCCTTAAATCCTTGGCACTCAGCGTACTGAGCAAATCTATAGCCCGATTCAGATTATCCTGATGAAGCATCAGAAACTTGAGGATAACCTCGTGATTACCCCAAGAACCAACAAGGAAATCCACTAATTTCTGAGCTTTATCAGAGAACTTTTGAGCATTTTGATAGTCCACTTTTTCTCCCTTTACCATCCAAGTAGGAACCCCGTTTCTCGTCAAATACTTCTCCTCAAGCAATCCATTTTTCTGCAATGCCTCCAGAGCCGTCTCCTTATTATAGAAAGTAGCCAGATAAGCATGGCGGATAGAATCCTCATAAGCGAATCGCTCCAGGTTCTTCGCTCTCGCCTCTGCCGAAACCTCAGGAATATTTGCTTTCTCTGGCGGAGGTACGATATCAAAAGAATCACGGAAACTAACGGAAGAAAAATCAAGAGAACGGTTCATATCCGAAGCAGAAACCTTCCGATCAAGACGGATGGTCATTTTTCTCGCCTTCTCGCCTTCCTCACCAGGCAGATTTGCCTTACCGAAAGAAGCCTTTACAAAGCCATACTTACCATTCTTCGAAGCCCAAACCATCATATCGCCCTTACCAGCCGAAAGAAAGGTCTTGCCATCCTGAGCCGTATATTTCGTCACGACAGAACAAAACTCTGCATAATTATAGATTTTAAAATCCACTCTTGCACCCTCTACAGGCTTGCCTTCAGCATCAACTACAGAGAAGTCGATACGGGCTGAGGAACCATAATTGTCTATCAGATTGATTTCTGTATAGTTGGACGTGCGGAGCATTACCTCTTCCGGTCCGTTATAGTCGCCAAACGCCTTCGTATGCATCAGCATGGCTCTCGATGCGGGAGCATTAAACCATGCCAGATTAAGCACAGCCTCAGGTTCGCAAGCACCTAAGAAGTACCATTTACCATCAGCCCATGCTTCTACCCAGGCATGATTGTCGTCAGTATGCGCCCAGCGAGGCGTATAAACCTGTCTGGCAGGAATGCCTATCGCTCTCAAAGCTGCCACGGTAAAAGTACTCTCCTCGCCACATCTTCCGTATGCAGAACGGATCGTGGCAAGAGGAGCAGAAGTACGACCGTCGGAAGGCTGATAGGTTACCCGCTCATGGCACCAATGGTTGACTTCCAGAATAGCATCTTTCATGCCCATCCCCTTCACACGCTCTTTCAGTTCCTTAAAGAATATCATTCGGGAATCATCCAGATTTTCATTGTTCACACGGATAGGAAGCACAAAGTGACGGAACAGCAACTCCGGTATGTCCTTGCCCCAAGCCATTTCCTTCCTTGCCTCAAAGCTCGTACGTACATTTTCCAGGAAGAAACTTGTAGGATAGTCTGTCACGTCAGCTACTGGCATATAGGCATAGAGGAATTGCAGGGCCTCCTGCTCCTCAGTCGTCAGTTTCTGCTTAGTGACCTCCATCGTCTCCTTAACCCCCTTTTTCTTCAGGACTGTACCATAGACGTTCATCCCTTTCACCTGATAGAACTGCCTGCCCACGAGTTTCATCTTACTCTCGAAAGCATTTTCCACCTTAGAGCGATAAGCCCCGTCTGAGATAAAATGGGGTTTGTCATGTGCATCCACCGACAAACAGTTGGCCATCACCGCCTGCCAAGAAACCAAGAAGAGGATGGCTAAAGATACTATACTTTTTCTCATATTTATTAAGATTATTTTTTCCAACCGCAAAGATAAGCAATAAAAATGAAGTTCACAAGTTTGTAGTCCTCAAACTTATAAATCTTTAGCATTCTTTTATATCAGTCACTACCCTACCGATAAACCGATTTTTCATGCCTATCTTGAGGAACAGCTACTATCCGTCATATCATTTTAGGGAAAATGTGATAAAAACACCATAAATGCCTTGGAATTTTATGAAAAAGTAGTAACTTTGCTACGATTATCCCATCCAACATGAAGGATATATAGCCAAAAACTCAATATGGATCAATAAATAGAAAAAGAAGATATGAACAGAGAAGAATTTAAATTTGAGATATGTGCCAATAGTGTAGAAAGCTGTCTGGCTGCACAAGAGGGAGGAGCCGACCGGGTAGAACTGTGCGCAGGAATACCCGAAGGAGGCACTACCCCATCGTATGGCGAGATAAAACTGGCACGCAAATTACTCACAAAGACTAAACTCCACGTCATCATCCGACCTCGTGGTGGAGATTTTCTCTATACCCCATTGGAACTGGAACGCATGGAAGAAGATATCCGCATCTGTCGCGAATTGGGAGTGGATGGAGTCGTTTTCGGATGCCTCACAGAAGAGGGAGAAATTGATAGGGAAGCCAACCGCAGACTGGTGGAGCTGGCACGCCCAATGTCAGTAACCTTCCACCGTGCTTTCGACCGTACTGCAGATCCCATGAAAGCCCTTGAAGATATTATTTCTTTGGGATGCAACCGAATCCTGACTTCCGGTCAGCAACCGAAGGCGATAGATGGTATCAGCCTGCTTGCCCAACTGGAAAAGAAACTGAAAGAATATCCCCTGCCTCCTATCCAGCTCCTGGCAGGTAGTGGCGTCAACGAGGAAAACATCCGACAGATATTCGATGCTACAGGCATTCACGAATACCATTTTTCTGCAAGAGTAAATGTAGTGAGCAAGATGAAACATTATAACCACGAGGTTTATATGGGAGCCAAAGGGGCTGATGAATCCAATTCGCTTGTCACATCAGCAGAGAAAGTGAGAAATACCATCAAACAACTCGTTTAAAGAGTAAAAAGTATAATAGCCTCCACAAAGCGTGAAGGCTATTATACTTTTTTATAGCATCCGTTTTCAATTGACACTATTTCTTATAGCTTCAATTTCCTATTTATTCAGTTTCCAAGTTACACCATCCTTGGTGTCCTTAACTTCAAATCCGGCATCAGCAAGAGCATCACGAATCTGGTCGCTGGTAGCCCAATCCTTAGCTGCTTTAGCCTTGGCACGAAGGTCGAGTACCATATCCACCACCTTGCCGTAAGCCTCCTCACGTGCATCATTGTTGGCACCCTTCTCACTCTTCAAACCGAGAAGATCGAAGGTGAAGAGCTGCATCGTTTCGGTAAGTTCCTTCAAGTCATCGGCTGAAATATTCGCCTTATGATCAAGAGCTGTATTGATAACATGGCAAGCCTCGAAAAGGAAACTGATGACAAGCTGTGTCTGGAAGTCATCGTTCATCGCATCATAGCAACGCTGGCGCAACTCTGCTACGAACTTATGAACCTGCTCGTCGCTCTGTTTAGCCACAGGCACACGCTCCAGGTCGTTCAAACCATTCATCAAGCGCTCCAATCCCTTCTGACTGGCCTTCAAGGCATCATTAGAGAAATCTACTGTGCTGCGATAGTGAGCCGAAAGGATGAAAAAACGGATGGTCATTGGCGAATAAGCCTGCTCCAGACTGTCATGATTGCCTGTGAAGAACTGCTCCAGAGTGATGAAGTTGCCCAAGCTCTTGCCCATCTTCTGACCGTTGATGGTAATCATGTTATTATGCATCCAGTAGTGAACCATCTGATCGCCCTGAGAAGCCACAGCCTGAGCAATCTCGCACTCGTGATGAGGGAAAATCAAGTCCATACCGCCTCCGTGAATATCGAAGTGGTTGCCTAAGTACTTTCTGCCCATCGCAGTACACTCGCAATGCCAACCAGGGAAACCATCGCTCCAAGGACTTGGCCAGCGCATGATGTGCTCTGGTGAAGCCTTCTTCCAGAGAGCGAAATCAGCCTGATTTTTCTTCTCGCCGATACCAGCAAGTTCACGGCTTTCATTGATGATGTTCTCCAGGTTACGGCCAGAAAGAATACCATACTTATGATCTTTGTTGTATTTCTCGATATCAAAATAGATAGAACCATTGCTCTCGTAAGCATAACCATTGTCGAGAATTTCCTGCACTAACTTCTCCTGCTCGATGATATGACCGGTAGCATGAGGCTCGATACTTGGAGGGAGCACATTGAGTGCCTCCATGGCATCGTGATAGCGGTTGGTGTAGTACTGCGCAATCTCCATTGGCTCCAACTGTTCCAGGCGAGCCTTCTTCTCTATCTTGTCATCGCCCTCATCAGCATCGTGCTCCAAGTGGCCTACGTCAGTAATGTTTCTAACGTAGCGAACCTTATAGCCCAAGTGCTTGAGATAGCGGAAGAGTATATCGAATGTGATGGCTGGTCTTGCATGACCGAGATGCGGATCGCCATATACGGTAGGGCCACAAACATACATGCCCACATTAGGAGCGTGGAGCGGAGTAAATCTCTCTTTCGTACGAGTGAGAGTGTTGTAGATCAATAATTTCTGTTCCATCTTATTATGAACCTTTCTTTTTATTATTTATATTTGTTTGCAAAGTTAACTCATTTTTCTGAGATTTCAGTCAATTCAGCCACAAAATGTTATAAAATAGTCTGAAAATACCATTTTTATCTTAGAAAAATCATCCACAGAGTCTGTTCTCGCAACCCACTATACCATTCATCCGCAAATCTTCAATCCCTATTCACTACTAACAAAAAATGCATAAAGCAAGTTATTCCTGCATATTCATGCACAAAAGATAAGTAAAATGCCTTTTATTTGCATAAATTCGTCAAAAGATTGCCATATATTAAAAATAATGTGTAACTTTGCAGCCACAAAAAGTTATGAAATGTAAGGGCAGCAACAAATTTGCCCGATAATATTACATGATAATAAATAAAGTACGGAAATGGCATATATTAGACTTTCAGCTGCCGAAGCCGCAGCTATGATCAAGGATCAGGACACGATAGCACTAAGTGGTTTCACACCTAACGGCGTGCCTAAGGCTACCTTCCGCGAACTCTCCAAGAGAGCCGTGGCTGAGCATGAGGCAGGCAGACCATTCCAGGTGGGCATCCTGACAGGAGCTTCTACCTCGCAAAGTATCGAGGGTGACATGGCAGCAGCCCATGCCATCAAGTTCCGTGCGCCATTTTCTACCAACAAGGATTTCCGCACCCATACCAATCTGGGCGAAATCGACTACGAGGATATGCACCTCGGTCACATGGCTGAGCGTCTGCGCCGTGGCTTCTATGGCGAGATAGACCTTGCCATCATCGAGGTGAGCGATCTGGAAGAAGGCGAAACCACCTGTAAGGCATTCCTTACCTCTGCCGGCGGTATCGTGCCTACCATCGTACGCCTTGCCAAGAAGGTGCTCATCGAGAAGAATACCTTCCACAGTCCTGCATCCCGCTATCTCCATGATGTCTATGAAATAGCAGAATGCCCGTTCCGTACACCTATCCCTATCATGAACGTTGGCGACCGTATCGGTAAAGAGTATGTAGAGATAGATGCCCATAAGATTGTCGGTGTAATAGAATGCAATATCCCGGAAGAGGCTCGTGCCTTCAAGCCGCTCGACCCTATCACAGAACAGATGGGTCATAATGTGGCCGACTTCCTGGTCAGCGACCTGAAGAAGGGACATATTCCTCCACAGTTCCTGCCACTCCAGAGCGGTGTAGGCGTTACTTCCAATGCCGTACTCGAGGCATTGGGTCAGAATCCTAACGTACCGGTATTCAGCGTTTATACCGAGGTTGTACAGGATGCTGTCGTAAAATACATGCGTGAAGGTAGAATCAAGGATGCTTCCTGCTCATCCCTCACCGTCACCAATGATACTTTGAAGGAAGTATATGATGACATCGACTATTTCAAGCAGCATCTCACCATCCGTCAGAGTGAGATTTCCAATTCTCCTGAGGTCATCCGCCGACTGGGTGTCATCGCCATGAATACCGCCATCGAGTGCGACATCTATGGCAACGAGAACTCCAGCCATATCTGCGGCAGCAAGTTGATGAATGGTATCGGCGGTTCTTGCGACTACGAGCGTAATGGTTACATTTCTATCTTCACCACTCAGAGTACCACCAAGAACGGTTGTATTTCAGCCATCGTTCCGATGTGTAGCCACGTGGATAGTACGGAGCATGATGTGGATGTCATTGTTACCGAGCAGGGCGTTGCCGATCTTCGTGGCAAGGGTCCGTTGCGCCGTGCCAAGGAAATCATCGAAAACTGTGCTCATCCAGACTATCGTCCTATGCTCCGCGAATATCTGAAGTTTGCCGAGAAGGGCCATGAGCCACAGAGCATGCGGGCAGCCCTCGCCATGCACGATACCTTCCTGAAGAAGGGAGATATGAGACTGACTGACTTCGGGGAATATCTGAAATAAGAGAAGACTGAAAAGACTTCTTTTCTGAGATAACTCGGACAAATATCGAAATATGATAAGCGGCATTCACATCCGAGGAATGCCGCTTATCTCGTTCTTTACCATATCATATTTTCACTAAAAGATAAAAAAGGAGAATATATCATTATATCCCCGCAGAAACAAAAAGAATTTATTCGACAGATACAAGAAATAAACCCAAATATTCGCATAAAGACTTGACAAAAGACCGATGGTCAGCTAAATATCTGTCTATCTTACGTTTAATCATATCTTTGTCCGTTTATCTAATATAAAACGGAGGCATTTTGTCCGTTTTTCCAAGGCAAAAATACTATATTTTGTCCGTTTTTCCAAGATTTAACACTTTCAGTTGTAGCAGCTCCCCAAAGTGGACACGATAAATCCAACCAGACAAGAAATAGTAAGTCAACGTAAATTATAACTAAGTAACAACCGAGTCAACTCATATTAAAAATAATGCAGAGAGTGGTCAACTAAAACCGTTAAACCACATAACTAAAACCATTAAACCGAATTAAAAAGTATATGCCCTTAGAAGAAAGTTCCGTTCAAAGACGCTGAACGAAGAATTCATCGGGTTTCAAAAACATTTTCTTAAAGGAACAAGAACAATCAACTAAGATAAGAGAAAATTTACCATTGCATTTTAATATTCTTAACGACCCGTTTTTAATTTATTCTGCATTTTTTCCTATCTTTGCCAACGACATTAGGAATTAAAATTCTTGAATTTAAACAATATAAATAGAATAATATGAGAAATAGTCTGATAATTGCTTTAGTATTCCTTTTTAGCATGACATGCCATGCTCAAAAAATCAGCATGTCTGACCTTGTTGGTAAGACATGGGTTGCAGATTCTGGTTATGATGGATGTGGAAATATAGATTGGAATATCGTATTTGAGCGAAAATATACTTACAAAGGTAAAGAATATGAGGACTTTTTCTGTGGAGAACTTCTTTCTTTGGAATCAAATAGATTGACTATACGAATGAAGCATTCTACAATTTTGTTTATAGCAAAATAGTAGAGATAAGCAGTACGGAAATCATTTTGTTGTCTAAATGAGGCGATACGACTGTTATCAATCACCAAAAAGCGAAGAGCCTCACCCATAAGGAGTTTACGCCAGTCCATGGTTGCTCTGCCCATCATTCGATAATAGCAATTGTGACCAGTGTTCAGAAGTTCATAATATGACTTCTTGTACATGGAGTGTATGCTTTCACCTGCTATACGGAAAAGACAGAGAGACAGGATTAGCTGAACGACTGGAATGCCTACTTGCTACTCCAGGTACATTCTACAGAGCAGATGACCAAGCCCAAATCGGGTGAAAAGTGACATTAAATTCTTCACAATGAACTTTTAACACTTAATATGTTGGACAACTCAAAAAAATTGCTTAATTTTGCATTTATAATAGTTATTCTTTAAATCGTTGTTTTATTGTTGTTTGGCGATTACAAAGATACAACTTTTTATTGAGAAACTGTTATTTCTACCCCATTAATTTGGAGTGGATTTAATACTTGCCATCCCAATTTCTACTCTTATCGGACAAAAGGCTTGGCGAGAGGAGCGTATAAACAACATCAACGCAGTTATCAAAGCTCTTGTCGTAGCCATTAATGCAGAACGTGACAAGCAGAATGAAGGTGTACGCAAGTCTGTCAACAAGACATACACTTCTATATGCAGAATCTCAATAAGCAGATAGAGGAGAACAAGTCGCTTCGTGCCGAGAATGATGCGCTAAAGACAGAAAACAACAAAGTCAAACAACGCATCTCTCAACTTGACGAGAACGCTGTCAGACGAGCAACCGCTCAAAAGGATGCCGTTATTGAAAGTCTCAATACCCAATTAGTCTCAAAAAACGAGGACATTACAACAATACTCTATGGGAGAAATACAAAATTTTGGTTCTTCAATGGAACGACTTGACAAAGCAGCCTGAAATAATTGAAGCTGTTAAACGTGTGGAAGAACGCAAGGAGCAAGAAGTGGAGGCAAAACGTGAGGAACAGGCAAGACAAGACTGATACCAAGGTGTACTTGACCGATTCATTAGTGAAGGTCACGAACAACTCAAAGCCTTTTCGCAATCAAGCAGAATAGATTTCGATAAGAAAGAAGCCAAAGCAATCTATTATGGTATTATGACTACTGCCACAAAATCCAACATTGCGCTTCGCTCTCCACAAGGAGTAGCATCTGCTGTTGACAGATTTCTCGCAAGCATGGATTGGAATGGTTGTGGCAACTATCGGAAAGAATGTGTCGCACACTGGACAAAACTCTTTGCTACCGAAGAGGTTGTTTATAACGAACCCATCATTCAGAACTTCCTTTCGTTCATTGATCACATGTCGTGCTGCGCAGATACATACGTTTCACTCGGTGGCTCCAATGGTTGTGCAGACCAACTCACTAATTGGGACGGAACACAGAAGTTGGGGTTAGGAGCACCATCAAAAAAGAAGTCACAAGGTTTATCCAGATAACGACAATTTGAGGCGATTTGTAGCATTAATTACTACAAATCGCCTCAAATTACAGAAATGTGATGTCCAAAATAAAGATTTCCTATTATTTATTCTTTCGTCTGAATAAGATTTTCTATTTTTGTGGTCAATAATTGACAATTCTTTCAAAAGAAAGTCTATTGGTTTAATCTAACCTCTGAGCAATAACATTGGAAGATAACACCAAACAGCCTTTAACGGCTGACGCTTCATTGTATAATGGGCAGCCTATCGACACAGGCTCATCGTGTCCAAGTGCAAGGCTTACCTCTTGCATGCCCTCCATCTCGAAGAACAAAGGTGGGGTGTCGGTAGAGAATGACATAACAAATCTTGTTTTAAAGTTTTCATATTATGGGCATATTAAAAAATAAAGACCTTCCAAAATGGCTGGATGAAATAATCTATACGGATTTTGGAGCCATCTTTGAACCACATCCGCAAGACGTGGTTTATAATCCTGACCAGCCGTATGAATTTATAAAGATTTATCTCGGAACTTATTTCCCAAGAAGTTATGCAGAGGCTTTCTGTATAGTTTATAACCTTCTTGAGAACAACAATTATCTCTCAAGTATTAACGCTTTAGAGGAGATAAACATACTTGACTTTTGTTGTGGTACAGGAGGAGAAATTATAGGGCTTATTGATGTCCTTCAATCTAAATTACCAAATCTTAAGAATATTAATATAGATGCTTTTGATGCCAATTCTGATTCTATTCGTTTTTTGTACCACTTAACAGAAGCTGTTGTCGAATCAGGCAATATTAGAGTTAATATAAATATAAATCCACAAGGATTATATGTATCTTCAGAACAGGAGCTTAGTGATTTGGTAAACCTAACAAATGTCCAATATCATTTTATCGTTTCGTTCAAAGCACTTAACGAATTCGTTCAACATAGTACATTTACAAATAAAAATGTATATTCGCTAATATCGTCATATTTTCTACCATTGCTTTCCAATGAAGGCGTGTTCATTCTCTCAGATGTCACAACGAAGTTGAATAATAGTGAGCTTTTCTATCCCCAAGTTCTCAATGCTGGCGTAAATTCATTTGTAGGTTCGTGTAAAAATGAGTTTAAGACCCTATATCCATACCCATGTTATTTTCAGGAGATATCATGCAAAGGATGTTATATGCAGGACATATTCACAGTCAGCCACAGCAGGAAGAAAAACGATGTTAGCAAGGTTGCTTATCGCATAATTTGCAGAAAGCGCTTTGCTGATGCTATTGTTGTTTCTGATTTCAACCATTCTTGTAGAAAAAACAATCCTTTGGCAGATAAAAAACTTCCATACAATTATTAAAAATGGCATTAGATAATCTTACACCCGACAAATATCAGCAAATTATAATAAATATGTCTGCTGATAGAACTGCAATAGTGAAAGGTATTGCAGGTTCTGGTAAATCCTTGACTTTACTAAAGAAGGCAAAACAAGTTTCGACATTTACAAGTTCCTATGCTATCATTGTTTATACAAAGTCACTAAAACAGTTTTTTGTTGACGAGTTAGCTGAGATAGGACAGACCAAAGGTCATGTCTATTATTTTGAAGAATGGCAAAGATCTTCAAAACCTAATTTTAAGTACATGTTTATAGATGAATGTCAGGATTTTAACTCTGGTGAAATAAATGACTTTTGTCAGCATGGCACTTATTGTTGGTTTTTCGGAGATTCTTTTCAGTCTATAATGGAGTTTCCTAATCATCCCGTTCAATCTGTTGAAAATACAGCTAAGCAAATAGGTGTACATCCACAAGATTTGTGCATAAATTGGAGATTAACAATTGAAAATGCAAAAGTTGGCGAACACATTAGACCCCATTCACGTTTATCATTTGCGTGTATTAAACATGGCCCAAAACCAAGATTGGTAAAATCCAATGCCCAACTTGATAAAATCATAGAATATATTTCAAATGGTAATCTAACTGATGTTGGCATTTTGGTATACTACAATGGACAAGTTGAACAAATTCGTGATTATTTCCAATCAAAAGGTATTCCTGTTCAATGGAAAACCAAAGATACAATGGAGATTGACTTTAAGTCAACAAGTCCCAAAATAATCACATGGCACTGTGCAAAAGGATTACAATTCAACGACGTATTCATCCCATGTTGTGGCTTGGGAGAATACAAACAACTTGTCACATGGGCTTATGAACCTATGGAACAAGAGGCCGCCCTTTAGAGAATCTTTATTTGTTGTATACTAACAATTTAGCTCCTCTATTGCCAATTCCAAATTCACCTGTTTATTCAGGTAATACAGGTTCGAATTCTGGTCCATTTTAAAATAATATATTATGAAATATTATATTCCTACATCAAATATAAACTTAGACAATATACTTCAGT